>CEPJ01082277.1_pt1 | contig 19044 bp, 16 predicted proteins | sample 530561 | NCBI WGS metagenome assembly CEPJ01 (sample SAMEA2620404, study PRJEB7988) | marine metagenome | biome: marine biome (ENVO:00000447); feature: surface water layer (ENVO:00002042); material: "saline water (ENVO:00002010), including plankton (ENVO:xxxxxxxx)" | depth 5 m
AGTCTGCAAATCTTTTATCGATCCTTCAACAAAGAAGGGATATTCTTCAAGACCGTAAATTGATCGTGGAGTTGTTTGGTAAATATCATATTCTTGACAAATGCATGGAAGAGTTGAACTCGAAAGTACGCAGTGCAACTGCTTGCCTGAACGGCATTGAAGAAGAGAATTTAATTTCTAACCTGAAGTGTTTTTTAAGATCCTTTAGCTACAAGCTCAAAAATTTGAATGACTTGCGGACAAGCAATTTTCTTGCAGTATAAGGCCATCTCCTCCATTTTTGAAACATGGAGTCGCTTGTAGATCGATCTTCAAAAGTTTCCGATAAACAAAAGAAGACAGGACATTCTAACGATGAGGTTCATCGACTCGTCACTCGTGCCATAGATGGTGATTTTGATGCTTTTGATCAGATCATGCTACTGTACCGAGAACGACTTTACGGAGTTATTTACAATATGACTTTCAACCATGAAGATGCGGCTGATTTAACTCAAGAATCTTTCGTTAAGGCATTTCGTTCGCTCTCCAAATTTAAGAGAAAATCTTCATTCTTCACTTGGTTGTACAGAATTGGTGTGAACCTTACGCTGACTCACCTTAAAAGAATAAAAGCACGTAAGTTTTTTAGTTTCGACCAGTTGATCGACCAAAATAAATCTAAGAATCAATCAGTTGAGTTTTCCTCATCGGAAACTTCATCAGTTAAGACTACCTTACTGAATGAATTGCATGAAAAATTGAACGAAGCGCTATCCAAGTTGTCTGATAAACATAGAACAATTGTGGTCCTTTTTGAAATTGATGGGTTAAGTCATAAAGAAATTGCATCTATTATGAAATGTACCGAAGGAACGGTAAGATCCCGTTTGCATTACGCAAAAGTTCAACTGCAGTCCTTGTTAAGCGAATATGTAAAGTAATTTTCTTATGAATTTTGATAAAAATAAACCTTCCTTAAACAGCCTTTTCGAATCGAAAAAGCTCGACTTGCCTAAAACTCAGTTCTGGGACCAATTTCAGAATGAAGTTAAGGGCAAAGTGGTCGCTTCTGCATCTCGACCAAACCTCTCCCAACGGTTTGCGAAGATTTCAACTATCATCGTGCCAGTTTTTCTATTATCGATTTTATATGTCCAAAATTTTCTGGGCGGACCCAATTTTTCTGTACCAGATGAAAGATCTGTTCGAAGACAAGCCATCGATGAATTTTCATTAAGGACTAAACTCGAGAAGGACAAAAGCCTTTCTATTTTACAGAATCTGGAGGAGTCCCAATACGATGTTTTGCTTTCAAGTATAGTTTTTGAGAAGGGAAATTCCGAATCCACTACTTTCGTTGAGAAAAGTTTGAAGCTAGATCAAACTGATTCTTTCGAGACTCAATTTTTGAACAATTTCGAGTATCGTCAAGATGATGTGTTTGTTCAGTATACGTTTTAACTTGAATTCTAAGTCATCCCACCTAGCAGTACTACTCTGCCTTTTGGTTTTCATCAGATTTTCCCTAGAGGGGGAATCTCCGGATTACCTTAATATACAAACTAGGATTCAGGAAATTTTCGAGACTTCGAAATCTTCTGTGGTAAGGGTTAAGGCAACTCGTGAAATTGTTTCTGACGGAAAAACCCGAAGAATTCTTAAGATGGGCAGTGGCTTTTTTGTGAGTAAAGACGGTCAAGTTCTCACTACGGGTTTATTAAAGGATCCGGATCGTATTTGGGTAGAGCATATGGGTTCCTTCTACTTGGCCGAGAAACTGGGGCAAGACATTCTTTGTAATTTGTCTTTGCTTAAGTTGGAGACTACGCCGAAAAGTTTTTCTTTTGTTACTCTGTCAGATTTCCCAGAAGAGTCCAAAGTCGGATCCATTCTTGTAGCTCTAACTTGTGCCCTTGAATTTGATGTCGGTCCAACTTTCGGAATTTTGCAAAGCGAGGAGTTCTCCTTTGGAAAAAGACTGTTCCCTACAAAAATGTTAAGAACCAGCTTAGCTTTGGGACCCGGTGAAATTGGTGCTCCGGTTTTTGATCTAAGAGGTAAATTTGTTGGGATAAGTCATGCAGGTTTGCCCGATTTAAAATCGTCTTTTTTATTGCCGGCTAATGCGTGTATGCGAATTCGGGAGGCTCTGACTTTTTCAGGCGGAGTTGATTATGGTTGGTTTGGGATAACTACAACCCGACAACTCAATGATACAAGTGGTTTTGATATCGTTGTACAAAATCTGATTGATGAATCACCCGCTGCTGAATCCCTTATTAAGTCTGGTGACATCATAAGAAAAGTTGGTAATCGATTAGTGAATCACCAAGGAGACCTTGCCCATGCGGCTTTTTTTTCAAGACCCAATACTTTCGTTGAGTTTTTGGTTATAAGAGGAGGTAAGGAAATAAAAATTCCAATCAAAGTTGCAAAAAGACCTTCCTTTAGTAACGATGTTGCGGATATGGAAGATTCGATTCTTGAAGATGGCAGTGATAGACACTCGCCTGCTAATAACAATGATTCTAACCAAACAAGTCCTTTTTGAGACCCTATGGGTGCAAGAGAAACCTTAAGCGAAGCTTTTCACCAACGGTATTTTTACCATCTGCGTTCGTTGAGTATAGTTTTTAAGTAGGCTGAGTAATCAATTTTCCTCTTATCATCCCATTGTTGTTCAAAAGAATTGGTGGGTCCAAACACAACTATTGATTTCTAAGCTCCAATTCAGATATACTGTCCGTATTTATGAGTGAAAGTTTTAGAGTCGAAAAAGATACTATGGGCGAAGTTCGTGTACCATCTTCAGCCTATTGGGGAGCGCAAACACAACGAAGCAGGGATAATTTTAAAATTGGACAAACTGCAACCATGCCGCTTGAAATCGTTTACGGTTTCGCTTATCTGAAAAAAGCAGCTGCCCATGCCAATCATGATTTAGGTGTCTTGCCCTTGCAAAAGAAAAACCTCATTTCGCAAGTTTGTGATGAAATTCTAGCGGGTGATCACGATGATCAGTTTCCCTTGGTTGTTTGGCAAACTGGAAGTGGAACCCAGTCGAATATGAACGTCAATGAAGTCATTGCGAATCGTGGTCATGTTCTTAATGGAGGTCAGTTGGGGGATAAGGAGAAGATTCTTCATCCGAACGACGACTCAAACAAATCCCAAAGTTCGAACGATACGTTCCCAACGGGGATGCACATAGCCGCGTATAAGATGCTGATGGAGATATCGATTCCAGGTATCGAACAAATTAGGGCTACCCTGAAAGCTAAATCGGATGAATTCATGAATGTAGTTAAGATTGGTCGAACTCATCTCATGGATGCCACTCCACTGACCCTTGGGCAGGAGTTTTCCGGATACGTCTCACAACTCGATCATGGACTGAAAGCACTTAAGGGTACATTGTCACACCTTTCTGAGCTTGCATTAGGTGGGACCGCTGTAGGTACTGGAATCAATGCCCCTCAAGGCTATGCGGAGCTGGTTGCTTCCAAAATTGCGGAATTCACGGGTTTACCCTTCATTAGCGCTGAAAATAAATTCGAAGCTTTGGCTGCCCATGATGCGATGGTGGAATCACACGGTGCCCTCAAGCAATTAGCGGTTTCCCTAAATAAGATTGCCAATGACATTCGGCTACTGGCTTCAGGTCCTCGCAGTGGAATCGGAGAGATATCAATTCCATCAAACGAACCCGGCTCTTCAATTATGCCAGGAAAAGTAAACCCCACTCAATGCGAGGCTTTGACTATGGTATGCGCCCAAGTTGTTGGCAATGATGTCGCAATTTCGGTTGGAGGTATGCAAGGTCACTACGAACTGAATGTTTTTAAGCCAGTTATTGCAGCGAACTTTCTGCAATCCGCTCGTCTGTTGGGTGATGCCTGCGTTTCCTTTGATCAAAATTGTGCATCTGGCATTGAGCCCCACCATCATAACTTAAAGAAAAACTTGGAAAATTCGCTGATGTTGGTTACTGCTTTGAATACTAAAATCGGGTACGAGAAAGCAGCTAAGATAGCCAAGACCGCCCATGAGAATGGCACGACTCTTAAGGAGGAGGCAAGTAACTTGGGTTTCTTGACCGAAGACGAGTTTGACCAATGGGTAAAGCCCGAAGAAATGTGCGGCAATCTGAACTAGCCTTCTTGCAAACCCTCCCTGATCAAGACAAATCACAAAAGGGTCTATCGGACCCAAACCCTTTTCTCACGTTGATCATTCCACATGGACTTTGTCTCAAAATCTGCTTCCTTGATTGATTAAAATCCGTGCAACTCACTCTTAGAAGCGAATTAGAAGGATTTTAAAAAGCTGGGTGAATTACGCCTCTTCGCTAAGGTATCGAAGGGCGGATAAATAGCCATGGTGGCTCATTCCGGCAACTACGGCAACGGCAATGTCCGAGATCATGGACTTGTGCCGAAATTCTTCACGGGCGTGGATGTTTGAGAGATGGACTTCTACGGTCTTAAGTCCGGAAGCAACCACTGCGTCTCTTAAAGCGACGCTTGTGTGCGTAAGTCCACCTGGGTTTATGATTAGTCCATCATATCGGTTATCGCCCCAATGGTGAATCCGATCGATGAGAGCACCTTCGTGGTTGGACTGAAAGGCTTCGATTTCGCAATCAATGGAAATGGCCTTTTCTTTTACTTTCGCCTCAATCTGCTCGAGCGTCAGTGAACCGTAGATTGAGGGCTCCCTTCTACCGAGACGATCTAGGTTGGGACCATTCAATAAACCAATCTTTTTCATGAGAGTTACATTATCCTCATGGTTTTAGATCGCAATGCTTGATTTAAAGGGGACAATGAGTTTCCACAAATTCGTAAGGTAAGCCGAATTGCCCTGCAACTTCGCTTGCCAATGCATCCACTCCGAATACTTCGGTCGCATAGTGGCCACAGGCATAGAGATTCAGCTTAAGTTCTTGGGCGAGATTGAAGTGTTGTTGCTTAAGCTCGCCAGTCACTAAAGTATCGCTTCCGGCATCAAGAATTTCGTTCAAGGCGCTTTGTCCGGACCCACTTAGGATCGCCACTTTCGAAGGAGTTGCCGAACCGAACTCCATAGCCTTTATTCCCAAGGGGAATAGATTATGTAATTTGGAATGAAGATCTTCGCGTGGAAGCCGGCATTCAGCGATTAAACCAATGTCATTGCCTTCAAACGCAAGGAAGGTCGAGCATGGTTCCAAGCTTAGTTTTCGGGCAATAATAGCATTGTTTCCAATGGAAGGATGGCAATCGAGGGGAAGGTGCGCTCCATACACAGCTAAGTTATTGGATAAGCAATGTTTGATCTTATTATAGTTGGCACCGGTTAGCGGGGTTGGAGGAGTCCAAAACAAGCCGTGGTGAACGATTAGAAAATCCACACCTCTTTGGCTTGCCAGCTCGAATGGCTCCATGCCGGCGTCCACTGCTGCGCCGATTTTTTTGACTTCACCATCGTTTTCAATCTGTAAACCATTCCAAGCTCCGGGAAAGTCTTTGATTTCAGATAATTTCAGGCGTTCATCGCAAAAATTAGTTAAATCAATCGTCCTTGCCATGAGAAACTATTAGAGACAAATCCAGGGTGATGGCAATACCTCAAGTTTTAAGGTGCTAAAATGAATGTTTTTCATTTGCCAAAGATCTGAAAACGTGAATGATAAGTCCTTCTCTTGCAGCAGGGTGGAGCAGTCTGGTAGCTCGTCAGGCTCATAACCTGAAGGTCGCAGGTTCAAATCCTGCCCCTGCTCCCAATAACCTTAAAACCCTAATAAGAAAATTATTTCTCCCTGACTTCCTTAAGTTTGGGCTTTGAATTACAGATATTATGAACATTACCGTAAAGGATCTTCTTGATGCCGGAGTGCACTTCGGTCATCAGGTTCGCCGTTGGAATCCCAAATCTAAACCGTTTGTTTACGACAACCGACACGGAATTTCCATTATTGATTTGGAAAAAACCTACGATCTTTTGGAAAAAGCCTCCAAAGCAGTCGAAGAAGTGGTTTCTCAAGGCAAACAAGTATTGCTAGTTGGCACGAAGAGACAGGCGCAGGAGCCTATTCGTGAATTGGCGGCAGCGACCAACATGCCTTTTAGCGTAAATCGCTGGATGGGTGGAACTCTTACCAATTTCGAAACTGTTTCTGCGAGCTTAGCCAAATACAAGAAATTTCTGCGCATGGAAGATGACGGTAGTTTGGACAAACTTCCTGGAAAAGAAGGGGCTGCGATCAAGCGTCAAATGTCTCGTATGCAGAGAAACTTCGAAGGATTGCTGAACCTCCAAGGTTTACCCGGCGCTCTTTTCGTCATTGATTCTCATAATGAATCAATTGCAGTTGCTGAAGCGAATCGTCTTAAGATCCCTGTTATTGCTTTGGTTGACAGTAATTCCGATCCTTCCTTGCTCAGCCACCCAATTCCAGGCAACGATGATTCGACAAAATCGATTCGAATTATCGTGGACGTTATCTTGGATGCGATCCAAAGCGGAGCAGTCCGTAGGGTTGAAGCTCCCACCCGTCGCAAAGATATCACCCCGATAGCCCAAGAGCCTGATTTTGTGGATCAGGAAGATGAGCCCGAAGTTACTCTCCCCGAGGGTTATGATGAAATGGATTTTGACGATCGAAAGAAGACCTCCGATGAAACGGAAGAGAGTGCGGATAGTGAAAGTTCATCCGAAAATTCCTCTGTCCAAAATGAAGAAACACAGCCAGCGTCCGTAACGGAAACCTCTGATGACTCGGAAGAGTCATCTCCTGAAGATTCTCAGCAAGGAGAGGAAAAGGCATAACCAATATACATTAGAAGTAATTATTTATCATGTCATCCATAACAAAAGAAGACGTTGTTAACCTGCGTGAAAAAACTGGAGCCGGGTTGATCGATTGTAAACGAGCCCTTGCAGATAGCAATGGCGACATGGAAGAGGCTATCTCACTCCTTCGTAAGAAAGGAGTTGCTTCCGCAGCTAAAAAGGCAGGGCGAGACGCTGGTGAGGGTATAATTTCCCAACACTTAAACGCCGATCGTTCCAAGGGGATTCTTGTTGAGGTGAATTGCGAAACCGATTTTGTTGCCAAAAACGAAGATTTCATCGCATTTTCCCGCGAAGTTGCACAAGACCTCTTAGGTAACCCCGAGATCGATTTGGAATCAAAGCGAACCGAGCAAGTTGCTAAAATTGGTGAAAATATAAGAATTTCAAGATCAGAGAGCCTTGCCCCAAGTGGAAATGGAGTTGTGGAGTCTTATGTTCACACGGGAGCCAAGGTTGCCGTGCTTATCGCAATTTCCACCGAATCTGTGTTGAGTGAGGGATCGAACTCCAAGGTTCTTTCGCTTGCCAAGGATTTATGCATGCACATTGCTGCGACATCTCCGGTCTGTGTCTCCAGGGATGACATACCATCGGAATTGGTTGAAAAGGAAAAAGAAATCGCCTTAGCCCAAGCGGAGGGGAAACCAGCACAGGCGATTGAAAAAATCGTTCAAGGTAAACTGGAAAAATATTTCTCCACATCCTGTTTGCTGGAGCAACCTTTCGTAAAGGATCCTGACCATGTAATCAGGGACTTGCTGTCTTCTCTCGGGAATGAAATCGGCGCTGAAATAGGTGTCGAACGTTTTATTCGATTTCAGGTGGGAGAAGACTCCTAAAAAGGGATTTCTTCGCAGCGGTTTTTCCTGCATTGCAGGAATCTAACCATTAAGCATCCAAGTCGCTAAGGTTGCGGCAAGGTATGTCATGAGAAGAATATATCCCTCTTTTTTTTGTATCTTTGACCCTCTAAGCCAAAAGCAAAAGAAAGCGGTCAATAGAATCATAAAAAGATAGTCTATCCAAGGATGCGGAGTGTATGAACGGATTGGGCCCAAAATTCCGGCAACCCCTCCCACAAGTCCGATATTGAACATGTTTGATCCCAATACGTTACCCAACAGCATTCCGCTTTCCCCTTTTTTCAACAATGCAAGCGATGCGGCTAATTCAGGCAGGCTAGTGCCTATGGCAATCAGTGTGAAACCGATAAGTTCTTCGGGAATTCCTGCTGAAAGAGCAAAATTTTTAGCCCCGAAGACCAATGCATCCGAACCGACCCAAAGAGAAACGGTAGCCAAGAGTATCATCAAAAGAGAAAGGCTCACAGCGAAGCACGGATCCTTCTCCTCCTTTTTACTAGGAGGTGATGTGGAAGATCCCATTGCACCGAGGGTTATGAAAAAGAGGTAAGCTAAGATGTAGGCTAATAAAATCGAACCGATTATCCATCCAATGCCACTTGAGCCTCGAATAAATAGGCAAATGGAAAAGAAAAGCGTGAGAGCTAGGAGAAGAAAGATCTGACTTCTGGGAATGACGTCTTTTGTATCAATAGGCTTGATCAATAACGAAATTCCTAGAATAAGACCGATATTTGCGATGTTGGAACCGATGACGTTCCCAAGAATCATCCCAGTCGAGTTATTTCTTAAGGCTGCGATGGAGGTGAAGAGTTCCGGGGCTGAAGTGGCAATCGATACGATAGTAAGACCAATTACCACGCTCGGCACACCCAGAGAGGATGCCAGGTTGGAACAATGATCACTTAACCAATCGCCCCCTTTTGTCAAAAGATAGAATCCAAGCACTGCGCTTATTCCGAACAAAAACCAGCATCCCAAAGAATCTTCAGAACCAAAATATGGTAAAATGGACTCAAGAAATTGATACATGATTCAGCAAATCCGCTAGAGTGCTTTGAGGCTAGTAGAAGGCAAGGAGAAAGTCTGAGGTTAATTTAGACCCTTGACGTGGAGACTCAATCGCACATCTTTCCTACGCTTCCCTTTGTATTGTTAAAGTATTCGATGAACCAAGCAGAAAAGCTCAAGGACACCTTGAATCTTCCCAAAACTGACTTTCCGATGCGAGCCAACGCGGTGGAGAGAGAGCCTGAAAGAATCAAGCATTGGGACAGGAGCGAGGCTTACGGTCGTATGCAAGCGAAGAATTCCACGAAAGAGGCATTTGTGCTTCATGACGGACCTCCGTTTACCAACGGAGACGTGCATGTCGGAACTGCTTTGAATAAAATTCTCAAAGATACGATTCTGAGGTACAAAAATTCTCGAGGTTTTAGAACCCCCTATTTGCCAGGATGGGATTGTCATGGATTGCCTATCGAGCACAAGGTGACGAAAAGCCTGCAAAAGGAAAAAGCTGATTTTGATTCACTTTCAATTCGTCAGGCTTGCGCCGAGTTCTCCGAATCGTTCATTGCCACACAACGTAAGCAGTTTCAAAGGTTGGGCGTTTTGGCAGATTGGGAAAAGGAATACCGCACCATGAACCCAAACTACGAAGCGGAAATTCTAAGGACCTTTGCCAAATTCGTTGAAAAAGGTTTGGTATATCGCAGTAAAAAACCCGTTTATTGGTCCATCCCGTGCAGAACTGCTCTGGCGGAGGCTGAGATTGAATACCAAGATCATCTCAGCCCTTCGATTTTCGTTCGTTTTCGTATAATTGGAGTCGAGCGTGAATCTTATTTGATTATTTGGACAACAACGCCTTGGACCTTGCCCGCCAATTTGGCTGTTTCAGTTCACCCAAAGGAAAAGTACCAAGAGTTGAGGATTGGTGACTTGAGTTATTGGGTTGGTTCAAGCTTGGCGGAAAGTGTAATTGAAGCCTGCGAAATGAAGGAAGTCGTCCGCGGTAATGAGGTGTTGGGCGAGGAGTTAGTCGGATCTGCGACTCAACACCCCTTCATTGATAGGAAAAGCCCGGTTTTATCGGCGGATTACGTAACCATGGATGCGGGGACTGGATGCGTGCACACTGCGCCCGGACACGGCTTGGAAGATTATCTCACTGGCATTGCCAATAATTTGGATATTTATTGTCCCTTGGATGATCACGGCTGTTATTCGGATGATGGTCAAATTCCCGATGATTTGGTCGGTGTTTCAGTATTGGAGAAAGCCAATGGTTGTCCCGCTAATCAGAAGGTGCTTTCAATCCTCTCTGCAAACGGGCACTTATTGGCAAGCCATGATCATCATCATCAATACCCTCATTGTTGGAGAAGTAAGACTCCAGTTGTATTCAGGGCCATGGATCAGTGGTTTGTCGCTTTGGACAAAGATGGATTGCGTGATCGGAGCATGGAGGCAGTCGCAGGTGTTTCCTTCACCCCCGATTGGGGGCAAAATCGGATTAGAGGTTTTCTCGAATCCAGACCAGATTGGTGCATTTCAAGGCAACGCGCTTGGGGAGTACCCATACCGGTCTTTTATGACCAAGACGGTGAACCGCTCTTGGATCACGATTTGATACTCTTTCTTTCCGATAAGATAGAGCAGCAAGGAACTGATTACTGGTTTTCGACGTCTGAGGACGAGTTACTGAGTGGTTTTGAATTGCCGGCGGAGTGGAAAGACAAAGTACTGAAAAAAGGGACTGACACTTTAGACGTGTGGATCGATTCTGGGTGCAGTCATCGATCGGTTCTAAAAGAAAATGCTGAGGTCACTTGGCCTGCGGATTTGTATTTGGAAGGAAGTGATCAGCATCGCGGTTGGTTTCAGAGTTCTCTTTGGACGGCTATGGTTTCCTTTGGAGATGCTCCTTATCGAAGAATTTTGACTCACGGTTTTGTTGTAGATGGTGATGGGCGTAAAATTTCCAAAAGTGACGGTAAACCTCAAACTGCTGACTCATATGTCACAAAATATGGAGCGGATGTCCTGCGTTTATGGGTCTGTTCCGAAGATTTTCGAAGGGATATTCCTCTTTCCGATGAAATCCTTGGTCAAGTTGTCAGATCTTACCGAACCCTGCGAAATACGATCAGGTTTCAACTGGGGACATTGGATGACTTTTCTTGGGGTGAGAACCGAGTCGAAATCTCTGAAATGGATATGATTGATCGATGGGCTTTGGCTCAATCAGCCGAATTGGTGGATGAGGTAACCAAAGCCTTCGAAGCCTATGAATTTCACAAAGTCGTTCAATTGATTAATCGATATTGCTCCGGTGTGCTGTCATCGACTTATCATGACATTATCAAGGACAGGCTTTACACCCTGCACCCTAACGATCACAAAAGAAGATCCACTCAAACTGGGGTTCAATTGATTTTTGAGACTCTCGTTCGCTTGCTTGGTCCAATTATGCCTTTTACCGCGGACGAAGCATGGTCCTTTCATAAATCCGGGAAATCCTGCGGTGGTGATTTGCTTTGCTTGGAGGACTGGCCGACCTTCGATGACGAATGGTTGGGTGACGAGCTCGTGAAAGATGCGGAATTGCTGTTGGAACTGAAGGAATCAAAAATTAACGAAGTGTTGGAAAATCTCCGTGCGCAAAAGAAAATTGGTCAATCTCTGGATGCAGAAGTGGAAATCGAAGTTGCAATGGATGATCCATTATTCGAGCCGATAAAACGCCGCGCGGAATTGCTGCCGGAGCTCTTTATCGTATCAGGCGTACAAATAATCGAATTGGACCAAGGTAACCCACTTTCCGTGTCCGCAAGACACGCTGGTGGCGTTCGATGCCCAAGAAGTTGGAGGTGGGTTCCCAAACTCGTAGCGGTAGAGCCATGGGGAGAAGTTTCGCCTCGTTGCGCTGAAGTTCTTGCAAAGCTTTGACTAAGTTGTATTTTTCCACTTCCAAGTATCATGACTAAGAAAAAAACCGTACCGAAATCCATTTCGAATAAGGCAGCCAAGGAAAACAAAAAATCAAAACCCTCGGCCAAACCGAAGCCAACTAAGACTACCGCTAAAAAGACTGCTTCAAAAACAAGTGTTGCAAAACAATCCCAAGCAAAGAAGGTTTCAGTAACTAAGCGGAAAGCCCCAAGCACCCGTGGAAAAACTGCGGCAAGTCCCGTCTCCAAAGCAGTTGGAAAGAAGGTTTCGAAAGTTCCTGCAAAAAAAATCGTTTCCAAGACTAGTTCTGGAAAAGGCTCTAAAACTGCCTCGGCCAAAGTAAACAAAACCAGAACATCAAATCCACCCAAACTTGCGAAATCCAAAGTCGAATCCGCGGAAGGAGAGAAACGAGTTCGCGAGATCGTTTCGAAAAACTTATCACTAAAGGAGGAGGAAAAAGTAGAGAGTCGCGGCTTTTCGCTCAATGACGTTCGTCAAATCCTTAAGACTAAAACGGATAAGAAGGAAAAGCTTTCTAACACCGGGAAAAAGAAAGTCGTGTCCCCAAAAAAGGATACAAAGGCGCCTCCCGCCCCGAAAAAGAAATCAACCAAGGTGAAAAAGCTTCAAACCGCTTCTGTTGACGACATTCTGGGCTTCGGGGTTTCTCTCGGACCAACGCGTCCCATTAGAGACGAATCCAAAGTGCCGAACGTGTGGAAAACTTTTTACAAGGACTTAATGTCACTTCGGGCATCCTTAAAAGGAGCCTTGGGCGAGCGGTCCAGCGAGACGATAGGGGCGTCCGCTCGAGAAGCATCCGGTGAACTGTCCCTTAATTCATCGGATGCGGGAACGGAAACTTTTGATCGTGACGTAGCTTTGTCCATGGTTGCCAGTGAGCAGGAGGCTTTGGAGGAGGTGGAAGATGCGATTGACAGAATTTTTGACGGCAGCTACGGCATATGTCAGGAAACGAAAAAACCCATCAAGAAAACTAGGCTAAAGGTTGTTCCTTTCACTCGTTTTTCTCTCGAAGGACAGAATCAATTCGAGCAGCGCAAAACCAAGGAGCAGGATTCCGGATCCGGAGCGTTTGCAACGATCTCCGACTCTACGATGGGAGTCGAGGAATAGTCTTTCTTTCCCTTTGGTCCTTTGGGTAAGTACGCGCGATTTTGGATTTTCTTCGTAGTTCTTTACGGATTTGACTTGGCAACTAAAGCATGGGTCGTTGACAATTCTCTTGAATTAAGACGAAACCCCATGCAGATCATCGATCTTATCGAAGGGGATGAGGCATTGCTGGAATTTACCTATGTTACAAATCCTGGTGCTGCTTGGAGCATGTTTTCCGACTACCCGCAATATCTGACTCTTCTCGCAGTCTTTGCCTTGGTAGCGATGTATTGGTTTAGGAAGCAATTGGAGCTTCATCTTATTCCACAACAAATTATGTTCGGCTTAATCTGTGGAGGCATTTGCGGCAACTTGTCCGATCGATTGTTCCGTGAACCCGCCGAGGTCGTGGATTTCATCGATACCTTCATCCCTTTGATCAATTATGATTATCCTATCTTCAACATTGCCGATTCGGGAATCTTCGTAGGAGCGATTTCCTATGTGATTTGGGGAGCGTTCGAATCAAAAAGAGAAAAGGGAAAAGAAACTCTAGAGTAAGGCGGGGAGTCAATTTCTCGCTGAAGATCAATCATTCCACGTTCATAGCCTGTTCTCTCATCTTTTCGACTTCAGCTCTGGCTTCTAGCGCAAGATTCGTACAAGAGGTTCTGGTTGATTTTGAGCATAGAGTATTCAGTTCTCGGCTAACCTCTTGGAGAAGGAACTCAATTTTTCTGCCCACGCTGGATTTTGAACCAACGGTCTCGGAAATTTGTTCGAGGTGACTGTCAAGCCTAGTGATTTCTTCCGAGACATCGCATTTTTCCGCGTAGAGCGCGATTTCCTTCAAGACACGGTCATCATCCTGGTCCAATTCCAAGTCGGACTTACGAAGTCTTTCCAAAAGCTTGTCTTTTGAATCTTGGGCCATTCCAAAACATTCTGATTTCATTTTTTCAGAGAGCTTTGCAAGAATTTCAGTTCGGTTCTTTAAATCTTGTGACAAAATGATGCCCTCAGCAACACGCATCTCCTTCATTTCCTTCAAAGCATGTAAAAGCGCAGTTTCAAGAAATGGAAATGCTTCGTCGTAGCTGGGGATGCCAAGTTCTTTTTTCCTTAAGTTCGCGACTTGGACTATGAGATCAGCTGTGAGGGCGAACTTTTGCCCTCTTTTTTCCATGTATGAACGAATCGTATCCAAGTCCAATTCGAGAGATTTCTCATCAAATGGACTTTCATTGGCGGTTTTGGACTTCTGTTCCAGGTTCAATGAAATTCTGATTCGGCCTCTATCAAGGTGTTTGCGCAGAAGTTGAATGGCATGTTGCTCGAAGGTTTGCCATTCCTTGGGTCCGGCAAAAACCACCTCAAGGTTACGTTTGTTAACCGAAGAAATCTCTAAGGAAACCAAATGGACAGGCAATTCGACTTTGGCTCGCCCATATCCAGTCATGCTATTCATTGCAATTTAAAGGTAGGCAAATTCTTAACTCCCATCAAACGAGCGGCTTCCATGGCATCTTTGTCGCCCCGACCACTCAGATTGATGCAAATCATCTTATCCTTGGACATCTGCTTCGCTCGTTTGAAAGCGAAGGCGAGCCCATGGGATGTTTCCAGAGCGGGAAGTATTCCCTCTTCGGAAGAAAGCAATTTGAAGGCATCGAGCGCTTCCTCGTCCCCGGCGTGAGCGAACTCTATTCTCTTGCGATCATTGTAGAAAGCATGTTCGGGGCCGATGGCGGCATAATCAAGGCCTGCGGAAACCGAATGCGTAGGATTGATTTGCCCATCTTCGTTTTGCAGAATCCAAGTCTTGCATCCCTGTAGAACTCCAACTTTCCCACCCTCGAATCTCACCGCATGGTCGCCTTCCTCCAAAGAACGTCCCCCAGCCTCAACACCGATCAATCTAACCTCAGGTTCTTCTAGGAATTCGAAAAAGAAGCCAATGGCATTGCTGCCGCCCCCGACGCAAGCAATCAGTTCGTCGGGGAGTTTCCCATGCAAACGGATAAACTGGTCTTTGGTTTCCTCGCCAATCACCCTGTGAAAGTCTCGAACGATTTTAGGGTAGGGGTGAGCCCCCAAAGCCGATCCCAAAATGTAATGGGTGTTTCTGACGTTCGTAACCCAATCTCTCATGGCTTCGTTTATGGCTTCCTTCAAGGTTTTGCTTCCAGCCTCCACCCCTCGAACCTCGGCACCGCTCAACCTCATCCGAAAAACGTTCAAGGCTTGCCGTCTCATATCTTCGGCACCCATGTAGATCACGCATTCGAACCCAAATCTGGCACAGACTGATGCGGTTGCAATGCCATGCTGCCCAGCACCCGTTTCAGCAATGATTCTTTTCTTTCCCATCCGTTTTGCAAGTAAAGCTTGTCCAAGGGCGTTGTTGATTTTGTGAGCGCCCGTATGGAGCAAATCCTCGCGTTTGAGGAAAATTTGAGCTCCACCAAATTTGTCGCTTAATCTCTTGGCATGATAAAGTTCGGTTGGACGACCGGCAAAGGTTCGAAGCAAATATTTGAGCTCCTCATGAAAATTTTTGTCTTTTTGAGCTTCAAGGTAAGCCTCATTTAATTCGCTCAAAGGATGAGCGAGAGTTTCCGGAACGAATGAACCGCCGTAAGGACCGAACCTACCTCTCTCATCAGGTAAGGAAAACCGATCGGTTTCAGATTTGTTTTCAAAGGTGCTTTTGCTCATTGGAAATTTAATGGAAAATTTCATCCTATTGATCAGATTTGCTTGCGACAACCCAAGAAAACATACCAGAGTGAATTCCATTGATTTTAAACGATGAGCGATCAGAGCCAACCCACCATTATCGTACCTGCTCGTCTTGCTTCGGTTCGTTTTCCAAAAAAGTTGTTGGCCGAGATTAACGGGAAAGCTCTCATTCTTCATACGGCGGATCGTCTGCAAAAGGAAGTTCCGGAGTTTGAACTGTTTTTTGCTGTGGATGGAGAAGAGCTTGCTCTTTTGCTTGAAGAACAAGGTTACGATACGGTTTTGACGAATCCTAGCCTTCCCTCGGGTACGGATCGGATTGCCGAAGCAAATAAGATTCTCAACCGGAATCTTATCATTAACGTGCAGGCGGACGAACCTACGGTCGGTCGTTCGCATATTGTGGCACTTTCCGAAGCTTTGCAGGATCCCGTTTCATCCATGTCCACACTTGCCGTTCCCTTTCGCACAAAAAAAGATTTTTTGGATCCCAACCAGGTTAAGGTAGTCCTTGGTCAGGATGGTAGGGCTCTTTATTTTTCACGTTCCGCAATTCCCTTCGACCGAGATGACAACCGGGAATGGACTCCCAGCAGTCTTAAGAACCGACCACTACGGCATCTTGGGATGTATGGTTACAAGAGAGACTTTTTGGATGCATTTGCCCATTCGGAACCAGGAAAACTCGAAAGGCTTGAAAAATTGGAACAACTTCGAGCGTTGGAAATGGGGCTTGGCATTTCAGTGCGTATTGTCGATGAACCAACCCTAGGTATTGATCAACCTCATGATCTGGAAGTTCTTAAAACCCTTCTTGCATAGATCCTGAAAGTTCGAATCATACCTTTTTATTGGTTTGGAGAATTTCTTCTCCTAACTGTATTGAGCGCTGGTATCCTTACCTCACTTCTTCTTTATGGTAACGTCATCAGGAACGAAGATCTGCTGGTGCGTGCCCTATCGATTTCGCCATCTCATTTTTTTGAATTGTTTTTTTTCCTCTTCCCGTACGCATTTTCAATGGCTTTGCCATTTGGCTTTGTCGTGTCAGTGGTTTTCCTAATTGGCAAGTGGGTAGCCGATGGAGAGATTCTCGCTTATCGGAGTTTGGGAGGAGACGTTCTTGCTTTGCTTTGGGTAGTTATGCTCTTCGGTACGCTGATTTCTGTAATAAGTACCTATTCGTCCTTGGAGTGGTCCCCGGTCAACCGTTCGAAATTCGATCAGCTCAAAAACGAAATCCTTTGGACTCAAACGAACCTATTGCTTGAGGAAAGGGGAGAAATCGGGTTTGCTTTTCACTCCGATGAGCAATCCAAAACCTCAGAAAAACTTAATGCTCTTGCCGGAGAAAGAATCCGTGGAGCAAGCCTTTCCGTCTTTGATGCCTCGGATGACTTGTGGAAGAACCTTCGCATTGTTTTATCCGGTGGTCCAAACGAAGAAGTGCTCGTGGTGATTCATGCCAGAAAGGCATTTGTAGAGAAACGTAAAGACAAGGGCGAGTTGGTCCTCGATCTACTGGACGTGGATCTGGAGTACGGTTTCTCGACTGGCGAAAAGGCTGCCGGAGGGCAATTCCTTTCCTTCGAGCGCTGGAAGGAACCGATCGTCTTTCAAATTAATCAAGAGGCTCGGCCAAAGGGGGTGAAAAGGATGGGCTTCACCGAATTGCTTTCCGCTATTGAAAGAAGCGAAGATCCGCAGTTTAGAAACGAGGGGATTTCACTTCTAAGCAAAAATTTGAGTTTTGGTACTTCCCCGTTTTTTCTTGGCATCCTTCTCGTTCCAATTGGAATTTTAGGGGGAAAGTCCGAATCATTGATCAATTTAAGTTTAGGTCTTGCAATCGGTTTGGGTTTTTATGCCATGGGTCTACTTTTATCGGGTCTGATGGGCAAACATGACCTCGGATTTGCAGGATGGTGGGCGCCAAATATAGTTTGCGTTTTATTAGGGATGATTCTTATGATCAGGATTAATGGAAATCGATAAATGTGCGAATCTCCATGAAAGTGCATGAAGTGCTTACAAATATAGTCAAACTGTTCAGTCCAGGCGTCGTATGAAATTTTTTTCAAAAATAATTGCATTTAGATGTAATTTTTTCACATTTCGCGCTAATTATTATAAAGCCACATCTTTAAAATTGCCTAGCTTATGAAAACCGTCTTCTTCGTTCTGCCCATTTTCGTTTGTATTTTCAGTTTCAATTCGATGCTTTTATCGAATGATCAGTCCAGTGAATTTTCCGGAAGCAACAGTTTTACCGTTGCGGCTGGAACTGCGTCATCTCCGAAATACTACATCACGAGCGTTGCGACCAGCGGAGATGCCGTATTCTCGGGAACGGTCGTAGACAGCGGCAGTGGGTGGGACAGTAATTCCTCGATTTCCTTTGGTTCCGATACTAATTCCTCAGGTTCAACGATTTATCCATTCAATTCCAATGGGGTGTTTAATCCAAGTGTTCAAATACCCGACATCGGTGTAACCTTTGACGGTTCCGTTTCAGGCCTTTCGGCAACTTATTATGGGGGCTACAAAAATACAGGGGTTGGCTTTGCAGGCGGAGCTCCTGAAATTATCATCGAAGGACCGAGCGATGGAGCGGACGGAGCGGAAGCAACAGCCACCGTTTCATCCGGTGAAATTACTGGTTTTACGGTGACGGAAGGTGGTTCAGGTTACGGAAATAGTACGCCTCCGAAAGTCACTATTGTAGGAGGGCCCCATTTTGTGAAGATTGTGGACGAGGACAGTAATTACACCGGTCGAGTATTTTTGATCACTGATAACAAAAGACATTGCGTCACGTTGGACACAAGTCGTTTGGCGCAAGGGGAGAGCACAAACTTATCGACCTATTTTCCGGTTGGTACAAAATGCGAAGTCGTGCCTGCGCCCACCTTGGGTTCCACTTTTGGTATCAGCACTTACACATCATCCACGGCTTCCAATGAAATTCCCCAGAATTGGACTGCAGCAGTACCTGATAGTGCGGATTGGATATATCTTTGGGATGTTATTACAAGGGGTTATGATCCTTACTTTTTCATCACCGCAGATTACGAAGGTTCAGGTTGGGGAAGAGGTTGGTATTCGAAAGTTCATCCTTCAAGAGGCTTACAAAACAATGTTATTCTTTACCCGGACGAGGCTTTCATCGTTGCAAAGAGAACTTCTGGTGATGCAACTTTCGAACTTGAGGGGGCTGTTGAAACTTCAGATCGTCAAATGTTTCTTCCCGAGACCGGAAACCAAATGCTTATGAACAATCCCTATGGAACGGATCTATTGCTTGGCGAATTGATTCCATCGACTGCGATTGGTACGGGAACCAATCAATTCAAGCCTGGTTCAAGCGCTTCCGATACTTCCATGGACGTCGTTACCTTTTTGGTTGGAGGAACAACCACTTGGCTAAGTTATTATTATGCAACCGGAGAGAATGATACCGTCACAGCTATGCGAAAGTTGGCGGTTCGAAGAACTGGTACTTCGATGGGCGCAACCGATTTCTACATAGGTAAAGGCGGGG
>CEPJ01100530.1_pt1 | contig 18930 bp, 18 predicted proteins | sample 530561 | NCBI WGS metagenome assembly CEPJ01 (sample SAMEA2620404, study PRJEB7988) | marine metagenome | biome: marine biome (ENVO:00000447); feature: surface water layer (ENVO:00002042); material: "saline water (ENVO:00002010), including plankton (ENVO:xxxxxxxx)" | depth 5 m
TCGTGCCGTAGACCAGCCCACCAGCTTTGCAATGCAGTTGTTTAAGTATACAGCAACAGCAAGTCAGACCGCGTTTACAGGTGCGGATGCTAACGGTGCGATACTGGCCTTCTCTGGTAACGATGTGGATGTATATCTAAACGGTGTGCATCTTGACAGTTCAGACTTCACTGCGAGCAATGGCGATACGATCACACTTGGTTCTGGTGCAGCGGTAAACGATGAGTTGGTCATTCGTGCCTTCCGTGCGTTTACTGTGACAGATACAGTCAGCAAGTCCAGCGGCGGCACATTTGCGGCTGAGATTACAGCGACACAGTTTCAAACTACAAACACCACAGTTGATACCGCTGTGTTTCGCACCAATGGACAAAGTGTGAGTGAAAATACTACAATAGCCTCAACCAAGAACGCATTGGCGATTGGTCCGTTGACCATAAGCTCATCAACTACAATTACCGTCAATGGTAATCTGACAATACTGTGAGGCATAAATGGCTTCGATACTGAATGTAAATAAGATTAGGGCGGCGGGTTCCACAACAGATGGGCTTACAATTGACACTAGTGGTCGTGTTTTTACTCCTGCTAGACCAGCATGGTCTGCGTATAGAACAGGAGGTGCAGCCGCACAAACCACACAAAATGCGTATGTAACTTGTCCTTGGAACGCCACTAGTATAAATGATGGAAATTTTAATACCAGCACTTATGCATATACAACGCCTGTCGCTGGCTTATATCACATTAACTACAACATGAGAATAGATGACGCTAATTCGGGACTTTACATAATTGCAAACATAGCTTTTGACGGCACTTCCTCACCCAATAGTGAGGCTTATGTTATTGAATCTAATGAGGGTCAATATCACTCAATGACATATTCAGGAATATTTGAACTTTCCGCAGGTGTGGCAATTACAAATCAAATGTTTGTTGCGGGTGATACAAGCTGGGATTTCGAAGCTTATGGTCAGTTTAGCGGATATTTGGTGGGGTAAGTCATGTCAACATTATTTGTAGATACAATAAATGAGAAGACCACAAACAACGGGGTGGAGATTCCGGGTCATGTGTTGCAGGTGCAACAGACAGTTTTTAAGGGCAGTTTCTCAACTTCCATTGGCGATGGTTTTGCGGAAGTTACAGGGTTGAGGTGTAACATCACACCTAAGTCAACTAGTAGTAAAATTTTAATAAGATTTTCTTTATGTATAGCATCACAATACTGGCAGGTAAGGGGAAGAATTTTAAAAGATGGCAGTCCTCTTGACGATGCGTTAGGCAACCAACGCGGTTCCAACAGATTACGAGTTTCGTATAATTATGTTAAATGGGGTGCGAACTCATCAGCACCGTATGATATGACGGGATATCCAGTTGAACATTTAGACTCCCCTAATACAACTAGTGCTATTCAATACAGTATAGACATTGGCGGCTATAACACAAGTTATGCTGTCTATGTTAATAGAAGCCATAACGACACTGACCAAACCACTTATTATGGCACTCCTATTTCAACAGTCACCTTAACGGAGATTGGTGCATGAGTAGCATATTAAAAGTCACCGAAATCCAAGATCCAACGAACTCAAACACTGCGGCAACTATTGGGAGTGATGGTCTTTTCAAGGCGCGTACTTGCGCCTTTAGAATGTACCCAAATGCGGCTCAATCTCTTGCACATGGAACTGTAACAGTTTTAAACTTTACTAATACTTCATTTGATTCAGACAACCTTGTAGATTTGTCCAATAATAAAGTTGTGATTACAGCCGCAACTGCTGGGCTGTGGTATTTAGATGTTACCTTTCGTATGAGTAATACGGTTGCTTATAGACAAACAACACAGATTCTTGTTAACGGAAGTGCGATCGTTCAAGGGGAACAAGGTTTTTATTCGCAAACAACAGGGGCGTATCCTTCTGTTAATGCCCATACTTTACACGAATTATCAGGCGGAGACGAAATAACATTCACAGGTTACCAAGCCTATGGTAGCGCAAGAAACACTTATGTTAACAGTGGGTTAAGCACCTTTGCACAAGGCTACAGAATAGGAGTGATATAGTGGCAACAGCATCAGAAGCAATTCAAGCATTAGACTCAAGCTGTCGGTTCGTACTGCACGGTGAGCCTACAGATGCTATTAGTTTTAACAATAGTTTTCGCCTTGTAACAGGCGTAGACGCTAATGATTTAGCCATTCTATCCGATGACCCAGATGATTGGGAAAAGGCGGGAATAACATGGGGCACAGTAAAAACAAAGTTAATTGAACTTAACGAACTGGAACCGATGAAGCTACTGCGCGAAGAGCGTAATCGCCGTATTTCTGAGACAGACTGGTGGGCATCGTCTGATCTTACCATGTCCGCAGAACGCACAGCCTACCGTCAGGCACTGCGCGATATAACCAAAACGTACTCATCACTTGACGAAGTGGTGTGGCCTAATAAACCGGAGTAGTACATGAGCAGAGCAAGAGAATTTGCAGACCTAGCTGGCTCGGCTGATGCTGGTGGTATCACGGGCAGAAACCTTATTATCAACGGTGCAATGCAGGTTGCTCAGAGGGGAACTGTAACTGGACACACAAGCGGATATGGTGGCCCAGATAGATTTCAATTTGATAGGTCAGGTGCGGCAGCGGTCACACTTTCACAAGACACTGACGTTCCATCTAATCAAGGGTTTTCAAATTCTTTTAAAGTTGATGTTACTACAGCAGATTCTAGTTTAGCAGCAGGTGATTATGCGCTTTTTCAACACAGGGTAGAAGCGCAAAACTTACAGCATCTTTTATATGGTACAAGTGACGCAAAAAAAGTAACGCTTCAGTTTTGGGTAAAATCAGCCAAGACAGGCGTTCATATTGTTGAGTTAATGGCACACGATGCACAGTATTTTAATCCTCAATCTTATACGATTGCGTCTGCAAACACTTGGCAAAAAGTCACAATGACTTTTGATGGGTATCAATCAGGTGCAATTAACAATGACAACGGCATTGGTTTTGCAATTAATTGGTGGTTAGCGGCTGGCTCTACATATTCTGGTGGCACATTGTCATCTAATACTTGGCACAATACAGCCGCAAATCGTGCTGTTGGTCAAGTTAATGTGATGGATAGCACAAGCAACAACTTTTATCTTACAGGCATACAGCTTGAAGTAGGCGACACAGCCACAGATTTTGAGCATCGGTCATTTGCGGATGAGTTGGCTAGGTGTCAAAGGTATTATAACAGGATGAATGCAGATAACGCATACTCAATGTGGGGTGCTGGATTTACATATACGACTTCACAAGCAAAAATTAATATCCCTTTTCCGGTTGAAATGAGAACAGCACCATCATTGGGACAGTCAGCAAATAGCACATTAAAGATTTTTGCTGTTTCAACGTATACTTTTTCAAGTGATGCGACTATTAACAATCCTAGCTCTTGGGGAACAAATCTAACTTGTTTTTCTTCAGGTCTAACAGCAGGGCAAGGGGCTGTTATTATGGCAAACAATGATGCTTCTGCTTATCTAGAATTTATAGCGGAGTTGTAATAATGAAAGTTACCAGCGCACAATATGTAGAAACAGATAATGGTGATAACACCTATGTGTCTATTAAAGCTACAATAGATGGAACTTCATATTCTGTTCCGCAAGACTCTGACAATACTCACTATGACGCTATCTTAAAATGGGTAGCTGAAGGTAACACTATTCAGGACGCAGATTAATGTTCGGCGAACTGTCGATATCAGAAAACCCGATTGCCACCCAAGGCATTGTGCTTTTTGGGTCTGAGTCACTTGACGCAAATTTCACACAGTCAACAGACTTATCCGCCACATTCAGCGGTAGTATGTCCGTTGATGCCTTTTTCTCAAAGATATCCGCAGCAGCGGGTACGCTTATTGCTGAAATAGATATTACATCTGACTTCACACAGACTACACAAGGACTACGATTTGCTACTGGCGTGGCTGATTTAGACTTTCAGTTTGACCAGACAACAGCGGCGAACCTTATAGCTTCTGGTGACGCATCAGTTGATGCCAACTTCACACAAACAAGCACAGCAATCAAAGTAGCTTCTGGCGTAGCTCAAGTAGACTTTAACTTCACACAAACATCCGCTGCCATAGCTATACTTTACTTGCTTAGTGATCAAGACGCTCAGTTTGACTTTGACCCACTGGGCGGTTTGATATTAGATACTGGACTGAGTATGGACGCTCAGTTTGATATTACGCAGGCTTTAGGTGGGTTTTTACGCTTTGCATCGCAGTCAATGGAGAGTGTATTTATTATAACAACAGATGGTGCTATACTCTGGGTAAAAGTTGACGCAAGTGGCACACCAGAAAATTGGACACAGGTTACACACACAGGCGATAGCTGGACTCAAATAAACGCAGGCACTTCGTCTGAAACATGGACAAATAAGGTGGTATAAATGGCAAGTACCTTTACAGCTTCTAGTGGTCTTGAAAAACCAGGTTCTGGTGAACAAGCTGGTTCTTGGGGCGAGACCGTAAACAATAACTTTGATATTATTGACAGGGTTTCATCTGGGTTTTTTAATTTAAGTTTAACAGGCTCTTCAAGCACTTTAACAGCAACAGACGGAACCCCCTCAAATGGGCACTATAAAGTTTTATTTTGCACGGGAACTTTAGGTTCTTTACACACCGTAACGATAGCCCCAAACAATAAGTCAAAACTTTATCTTGTAAACAATGCTACAACAGGAAATCAATCTGTTAAGTTTCAACAGGGTGGCGGTTCAGGTTCAACTGTTACTGTTGCCTCTGGTGTCACAGCTTGGATATATGCTGATGGAACGGGTGCTAATGCAAATGTTCGTGCACTGTCCACAGAACTTGTAAATGATTTGCTACCAAAATTAGGCGCAGATTTAGATGCAAATGGTAACAATATCCTCATGGGTAACCAGTCTATAAAGTTTGGTACAAGTAAGTGGGAAATCGTGTTAGACACAGGCGATAATGATCTGTTGTTTAAATACAATAACGTACCAGTTTTTAAATTATCTAGCACAGGGGAAGTGGTTGCTAAAGATAATATTACAGCTTTTGGATCACCGTAATGGCTTTACCAGCATCTGGAAACGCTATAAGTTTTGCTGACCTTAGAACCGAATATAACACGGGCAGCAATACAGCCATCTCATTTGCGGACTACCGTAGAGGTGGGTCATTAGTTCGTGCAAAAGCATCGAACAATAACGGTGTAAATTTATCTGCTAATGTGCCCACAGGCACTACAATTTCTTTAGGAGACTTTTATTCTCAAGAACGGGGTTTTCAAAAGACGTTTTCTTCTAATGATTCTGATCAGAATGTAGCAACAATCTTTGGGGATGATTATGCTGTAGACTACCCCAAAAGATTGGTTATAGATAATGGTATTACCGTTTCGGGCACTCAAGCTGTGGACGCAATTAAGTATCCATCTGGTGCAAGTGGAACGCTGACCATACTTAACAACGGTACGATAACTTGGTCAGGTGCATACGGAATAAATAATTTAAGTTCTGTAACGGTTGCTGTTACAAACAATGGTTCTGTGTCAGGTTCAAACACTGAAACATTTAATTCTACTTTTTCTGGTAACGGCTCTGCAAAGATGGATTTTATAGGTGGTCAGGGTGGTGCTTCTTGCCCTGATATTTATCACAGCGATTATGGTGGTTATGGTAATTTTAACTGTAAGCTTACACGTTCTGGTAACACATTCACAGCAAGTTGGACTTACAATGAGCTATATTATGCAGACCAAGGCGGTGGTTCTGTAGATTGCACTGGTATCTTTCCGCTTAACGGTTCGGGTGAATTGGATATTACTAACACATCAGAGTATGTTATAAATACATCTGTTGGGGGGTATTATGGTGGAGATATTAGAACTTTTGGGTTTGGTTCTCAAGTAATAAATGGTCAGCGTCACTTTTGGTTTGCATCAAACTGTAAACCTACGACTATGACTTTGGGAAGCAGTATGACTTGGTCTCAACCTGGTTGGATAACTCGTTACTTGACTACAAGTAATAGTCGCAGAAGTAGTATTTTAACAACTCAAACAGGTGCTGACACCAACGGTGATGTAACAGGAATCTCATAGAATGCCCCTTACTAAGTTACAGTTTAAGCCCGGTGTAAATAGAGAAGTCACTTCGTATTCTAACGAAGGGGGCTGGCGCGACTGTGACAAAATTAGGTTTCGGTTTGGTTATCCTGAAAAAATGGGTGGCTGGCAAAAATATACGAGCAGCACTTATTTAGGCACAGTTCGTGCTTTGCATAACTGGGTTGCTTTGGATGGTTCTAATTACTTAGGACTAGGTTCACATATTAAGTATTACATTGAAGAAGGTGGTCAGCTAAATGATATAACCCCCGTTCGTTCTATAACGTCACAAGGAGATGTAACCTTTGCTGCAACAAATGGTTCTTCTACGATCACTGTAAGTGACATAAGTCACGGAGCAAGTGAGTCTGATTTTGTAACTTTTGCCAACGCGGAAAGTCTTGGAGGTGCTATAACTGCCGCTGTTCTAAATCAAGAGTATCAAATTGATAACGTAGTTAATGCAAACACATACGAAATTACTGCTAAAAATCCAACCACTGGAGCTTCCGTAAACGCTACCTCCTCTGACACAGGTGTAGGCGGACAGGGTGTAGGCACTGTTTCAGTATCAGGCACAGCCGTTGCAGCGTCTGGTATAAACGCCGTAACTGTAACAACCAATGCTACAGGTGTTGGAGTGTTTACTTTCTCAAACCCTAGCGGCACAGGTGTTGGTAATTTTACTATATCTGGTGCTTCTACAGGAAGTGCGACCACCAACAACGTAGTTCAAACAAGTACGAGTGGTTCTGGAACCAGTGCTGAATTTACTGTAACGGCTAGTTCTGGGGACTATACTGTAACAGTTACAGATGTTGGTTCTGGGTATGCTGTTGGAGACACAATATTAATTGAAGGTCAAAATATTGGCGGCACACAAGGAACACATGACCTGACCTTAACAATAACTCATCTTCAAGGTGCTTCTGTCGGAACAGCAACGCATACAGGTGAAACTCAAACAGCTACAAGTGGTAGCGGGTCAAATGCACAGTTCACCGTTGTAACAGACGGAGAGGGTAACTATACAGTTGACGTTACTACAGTTGGCTCTGGATACGCTGTCGGTGATACGATTACCATCGCAGGCACTGGGATAGGGGGCACCTCACCCGCTAATGATTTAGTTCTTACAATCACTCAGCTTTCCGGTACTTCCACTGGTCCTGTTAATATTTACACAGGTGTAACGCAAACAAGTACAAGCGGCAGTGGGTCTAACGCCGAGTTTTCTGTTGGCGTTGATTTAATAGGTGGTTACTCTGTGGCTGTTACAGCAATTGGTTCGGGTTATGCTGTTAACAATACAGTAACAATAGCTGGAACCAGTTTAGGTGGTAAGACTCCAGCAAATGATTTAACTTTCACCATCAATTCGCTTGTCTCTGTTAGCCACACATCTGTTACTCAGTCTGCAACAAGCGGCTCTGGTGCAGGTGCTTCATTCGATTTAACCAGAGATGGAAGCGCGGCATATACAGTTAATTCTGTTGTAGCAATCGGACTTGGTTATAACGTAAATGACACCATAACTTTGCCCGGTGCTTCGTTAGGTGGTAGTACACCCGCTAACAATGCAACCCTTACCGTTACATCATTAAGTCATCCTACTATTGCTACATATCAAATAAACGTAGGACTAGACACAACCGTTGGCGGCACAGGTTGGGGGGCTGGTCTTTACTATGGAGTTACCAACGGGGCGGCACAAACAACCTTGAATCAGGGTGGTACTTTATCGTCTAGTGCTACTACAGTTACTGTGACAACGTCTGCCCCTGGGGGCCATCAGATTGCAATAAATGATGTAATACAAATCGAAGATGAATTAATGCTTGTTACAAATGTTTCAAGTAATAATTTAACAGTTATTCGAGGCTTTGATGGCACAGGCACTGGGGCTACAAATTCAGATGGTACTTCAAATGTAAATACTTTAGGACCTACCGCAGCCAAATCACATGTTGACGGTTCTGTTGTACGACTGGCAACTGGAAATGCAAATTCAACAGACGATTTTTCTGGGTGGGGTGATGCTGCATCTGGTGGTCTAACAACAACTACACAGATACGGTTGTGGTCTCACGATAACTTTGGTGAAGACCTGCTTCTCAATCCTCGTGATGATCAAATTTATTATTGGGATAGAACAAACAATTTAACTACTCGTGCGGTAAAATTAAACACACTTTCTGGAACCAAACTTTCCGTGCCAACAAAGTGCAAACAGGTCATGGTCTCTGATCGAGACCGTCATGTCATAGCTTTTGGGGCAGACGATGTTATAGTTGAGAGCACGCCAACGCAAGAAAATGGCGATGGTGTGCAAGACCCGTTGCTTATTAGATTCTCTACTCAAGAGAATCCTTTGATATGGTATCCTTTAGCCACAAACACAGCAGGTAGTTTAAGGTTAGGTTCTGGTTCTACCTTTATGCAAGCCGTAGAAACAAAACGTGAGATACTAGTATGGACTGACACTGCTCTTACGTCCATGCGTTTTATCGGTCCACCATTTACTTTTGGTCTACAACAACTGTCAAACAACATTACAATCATGAGTCCAAATGCTGCGGTGGCAACGGAAGATTTTGTATTCTGGATGGGCATTGATACGTTCTATGTTTATGCTGGTCAGACACAAACACTTCCTTGCACAGTCAGAGACAAAGTATTTTTAGACTTTAATATTGAACAAAGAGACAAGGTTGTAGCTGGAGTAAACACAGAGTTTAGTGAAGTAACTTGGTTCTATCCTTCTTCTGATGCTTCAGATAACGATCGGTATGTAACATATAATTATGGTCAAAAGATTTGGTACTTTGGCACACTTTCTAGAACAGCATGGTTAGACCGTGGAACTCGGACCTTTCCTATAGCCACTGCCAATAGCTTAATTTATAATCATGAAATAGGTTATGATGATGACGGTTCGGCTATGGATTCATTTATTGAATCAGCAGCCATAGACATCGGAGATGGTGACAAGTTTTTATATTTAAGAAAAGTTATACCTGATTTAACATTTGAAGGTTCAACTAATTTATCGACTCCACAAGCTACGTTTACTGTTAAAGCGCGTAACAATCCGGGGGCGGACTTCGACAGCACACAATCCGGTACAACTATACGAACGCAATCGACTCCAGTTGAAAAGTTTACGGAACAGCTAGATTTAAGAGTTCGTGGACGTTCCTTTGCACTTCGTGTAGAATCAAATGCATTAGGGTCTAAATGGAAGTTAGGTAGCCCTCGTGTGGACATAAGGCAGGACGGTAGAAGATAATGTCAAGTAATCAGGTTGCACCACCAAGGCTCCCAGAACCGCCGATCGAGTATACACAACAGTATATGGCGGACCTTATACGTTCACTGGAAGTATTTATTGAACAGGAGCGTAACCCCGGTGAGATGCGGGGGACCAGGTTGACGCTGACGGATCTACCTACTTCAGCGACGGACCTCGAAACTGGGACCTTGTATAATGATGGCGGAACGGTAAAGGTTGCGTAATGGGTTTATTTAAAAAATTTAAAAAACTTTTACCCACAATTGGTGGCGTGGTTGGTTTTGCAGTAGGCGGCGGACCAATGGGTGCTGCAATTGGTTCTGGTATTGGGTCACTAGCAGCAGGTAAATCAGTTGAAGATGCTTTAACAAATGCAGCTATTGGTGGTGCTATAGGTTACGGAGCAGGTAAGCTTGGCTTTGCTGGCGGTGGTGGCGGTGGTATAGGAAACTTAATACCAAGCTTTAAGAACAGGGCAATGATGGGCATGGGTAGTCCTATTTCAAAACAGGCTTTGGCGAAAACAATTCAAGGACAAGTGGCTGATGCAATTGCGGCAAAAGGTGGGGCAGCTAAAGGCAGCGGTATTTTCTCTTTGTTTGACGACATGAGTGGTGCACAAAAACTTGGTTTAGGATTGGCTGGAGCTTCTTTATTAGGTGGCTTGATTGGTGAAGAAGAGGAAGACGGTGGTGGAAGAAGACCAGAAGGACCGCCGGGTCAGGCTTTTGGATCGGTTGTCGGACGTTCAGGAAAAGAGTATGATGTGAATGACCCGACGGATATGGAACAATATGCAGATGAACTTAGAGAACTCCAGAAGCCGGGGTATAACTATTATACTGACCAGTATCGTCCCGTTCGTCGCTCTTCTGGGTATATTGGGCTTGCTCATGGTGGGGATGTACATGCAGGCGGTGGTGAGGTTGATGGACCGGGTACAGGAACATCAGACTCTGTGCCAGCAAGACTCTCCGACGGTGAGTTTGTTTTAACAGCTAAAGCTGTTCGGGGTGCAGGCGGTGGAGATAGAGATATCGGTGCCGCACGTTTATATGATATGATGTCAGAACTAGAGGCAACAGCATAATGTCAACACAAACTGTAATACAAGAACAAAGACTTCCCGGTTTTCAGGAACAATTCCTGAAAGACATTTTTGCACAGGCACAAGCTCTTAAAGGAACGCCGCAGCCATTTGCACCACAGCAACTTGCGGGGCTATCGGAAGGGCAGCAACGAGCAATATCTTTGGCGCAGCAGGGTGTTGGTTCTTATCAACCATTTCTTGACCGGGCGGCTCAGTTCGCAGGACCGGGCGGTGCCTCACAGTTTATGAATCCGTTTGAAAATCAAGTTGTCCAGCAAACAATGCAAGACATTGCAACTCAGGGGCAGAAAGCACAGGCAGGACTCGGTGGGTCTGGAGTTGCCTCTGGTGCATTCGGTGGCTCACGATTTGGTGTGGCGCAAGCAGACCTAGCAGGTAAGACATTAGAACAGCAGGCACGTTCTGCTGGACAGCTTCGACAACAAGGTTTTCAACAGGCGCAGCAGGCCGCACAAAATGCTGCACGTTTACAAGCAGGGCTTGGTCAGGCGCAGCAGCAAATGGGAATGCAAGACATTAATACGATGATGGGCATAGGTAGTCTGCAACAGCGGCAGCAACAGTCTGAGTTTGATGTTGCTAGAGCAAACGAACTTGCCCGACAGGCATTACCTTTCCAGCAGATTGGTTTCATGTCGGACTTGTTCCGTGGTGTTCCAGCCATGCAGTCAACATACACAACATCGCAGGCACCTTCACCGAACTTGATGACCACAGGCATTGGACTACTTGGTGCTGGGTTGTCAGGTGGTTTCTTCAACAACATGTTCGGAGGCTGACATGGTAATGCGTAACCCATCACTTGTACAAAGCGAAATCCTTCGGCGTAGAATGTTTAGAAATCCTGCGGTGTATAATCGAAATGATCCTGTTGGCATCATGGGGTCTAGCCCTCAGTTGATGGAGGCGGTGATGCGTAATCAGTCTTCAGTAAGAGACTTTATGGATCAGCCTGTAGTGTACCCAGCATCATCAAACTTTGGTGGTTTTCCCACTGAGGACGACCCAAACATTACAATAGGAGGTGACCCTATTAATCCTCCTCCCACTGTAGATGGAGGAACAGGCGGTGGCCCCCAGCAGCAAGACCCTGATGTCATAAACATACCGCGTGTTACGATACCCATACCTAGATCAAGCTCCGAAACAGAAAATGAAGAGCAAAACACAGAGACAAACGTGAGGTCTCTTGCTGCTGTTTCTGTGTCTGATATGTTAAAAGCTTTGAAGTCACAAAAATCAATCGACAAGTTTGTAGAAGAAAAAGCTGACTTGCTAGAAAAATATGCGCCGTTACCAAAGGCAAAGAACCTGCGTAGGGAATATCTTACTAAGTTCTTCTTAGACATGGCAGCGCGTGGCGCACAAGGTGATAAACCTTTGGCAGCGGCAGCGACTGCGGCACCGGGAACCTTTGATGAGTATCTAGAAGCAAAAGACAAAAGAACTGAACGAGAGTCAGAAAGACAATTACTTGCTCTTACGCTGGGTATTAAAGATAAAGAAACACAAGACGCACAAAACCAGGCTATCAATCTTGAAATTATTAAGCTTCAAAAACGTCCTGATAAACTTAGAATTTTGGATGGACTTGTTGCTGATGCCATGTCAGGGGTTGATCCAAAAGATCCAAGTTACGCTACCAAGCAATCTCAAGCGTATAAAGATGCCCTGTCTCAAGTGTTTCCTGATGCAAGACCCGGTGCAACTGCATTGCAAATTGCTGCATTACAAAGTCTTGGTATGAGTCGTGGTATTGCTACAGTATTTTTAAATGCGCGGATTCTTGAAGACAATAAAACCACACCAGTATTCTTCTTAAATTACTTAAAAATTCCAGAAGTAGCTGCAAATGAAAGAGATGCAGACTTCTTAATCGGTCAGGCAGAAAGAGCAGGGGCGCGGATAGAAGACATTGTTGCTGCTTTGAATGAAGCTGGGTACACTCTTAACGCACAGGGACAAGTTGTTCCGAAGGCAAGCTAATGGCTAAACTTCAGGAGGGATACAGAGTCTTTCGGTACAACGGCAAGAACTACGGTGTGCCAAAAGAACTGTCCGATGACGAAGCACGTCGTCAAGTAGAGGACTTTCTTGGTATAGAAACTGAGGAAGAACCAGCACTGCCGTCTTACTTTGGCGAGGCTGGTAGAGAAGGTAAGACACGGGTTAGTGCAGAGCGGACCGTGGACCCCGAAACTGAGTCCGAAGGTTTCCTGCAAGAGATTGCAGAGGGTGTTGGAGCGGGTGCCATTAAAGCGGGGCAGGGTATCGGCGAACTGCTTGCGCTGCCGTCGGATTACTTCTTTGACACAGACTACGCCAACAGGATTCAAGAAGAAAGCGAAGCACTGCAAGACTATCTTGGTCTTGACCCTGTAGGCTTGCCCGGTCAATTAGCAGAAGTTGCGACTCAATTTATTCTTCCCGGTGGTCTTGCTGCGAAAGCCGCAGTTAGGTTGTCCCGTCTGGGTAGATTAGATCGAGCGGTTCGTCAGGGTCGCGCATCTATTGGTGGTCCGACTCGCGCCATAACAAAAGGTGAGCGTAGAATATTACAGGCGCAGCAGGTGGGCGCAGCAGGGTTAGCTGACACAATCGTTGCTAGTGACGGCACCATGACTATTGGTGACTTCGTAGAAGGTGGGCCAACACTTACAGATAAAAGCGTTGGTTTAACCGGAAAAGAAGAGGCTCTTCGTTTGTTAGAAAACAAATTGAAGATAGGGGCAGAAGCAAGCGCGCTTTTTGCTGGTGTACCGTATGCCATAAAAGGATTAGCTATTATGGGCAAGCCTGTCGCTGATATCACAGGTGCAGGATTGGAAGCTGTTGCTGTACCTACTGTTACTAAATTAAGAGCGGCGGCGGAGGCGGCGGGTAACTCTAGGCTTGCAGAGTCAATAGCTAATACACAGGTTAACGACACAATTTTAAAGCTAACCAAAGGTCGTCCAGGCACTACAGTTGGTGACGTTTATCAAGGACTGATGGCAAGGTTTAGATTCAGAGGCAACCTTGCCGAGGATGTAGCAGAAGTTCGGGGCGGGATGCAAGGCTACCTTGATTCTGTCGCTACCAAAGCTGGTCGTACAATGAAGCAGCTTGAAGATGCAATTGACAAGGAACTTGGTACAAACACAAGACTTGGTCGATTCATGCGCGGCAGGTCAACCGCTCTTGAAAGAGCAGAAATTTTAAATAGTGTCTATAGATTTTTAACAGAAGAAACACCAGAAGGTCGGCAGGCTTTACTAAACTCACTGCCCACTCCACAGGTTAGACGTGCTGCGCAAAGAATGCGACGTCAAATAGATGATTTGACATTAGATATATCACAGTCACGTTACTTCACGCAGCAGCTTGGAGAAGATGCACAAGAAGAGATACTGTCTAATCTTGGGTCCTATCTTCGTAAAAAGTACAGAGTGTTTGACGACCCTGATGCATATTTTGGAAACTCGTCCAAAAACATACGTCCATCTCAGGAATATATTCAAAACAGAAACGCAGCGTCTAATTTGTTGTCTGACCCCGCTAACTACAACACAACAAAAGATTTGTATCAAAAAATTGTGCGTCCATTAGGTGAAGGTGAAGAACTTGGAATTCGTACAGACGGTGGCGTTGCACCTCAGTTTGTTGATGAAATACTTGATTCAATTGCAAACAAATATCGCAAAAAAGTGGGCGTTGGTCTTGAGGATAAAGTGTCTGGCAGGATTATTAGAGACAAACTAAAGACAGGTCTTCTTGCTCCAAGACGTGTGGATAACGAAGCCATTCGTTTGATGTTGGGTGAAATTAAAAATCCAGTAGATGCTTTTGCTGCTACGATGGCTGATATGTCAGAGTTTATAGCCAAAGAAAGATTCTATTCTTTTATGGACTCAACAAAAGTATTGGACCCCAATCTTGTGCAGGGCGGCAGGTTAGCAGATGACTCTGATATCATAGGCGGAGATGTATACAACCGTCTTGCTCCTGAAGAAAAAGCAAAGTACGTTGAGCTTACAGAAGATGGCACAGGTACACTTCAGTCCAGAAGTAGAAAAAATAATTTAGACGATGATGGTAACCCCATCTCCACTGGTGAGACATGGGTTAAGCGTGGAGTGTACAACGACATAACCAGATCAACTTGGTATGAAACAGCACCCATAATTAACCTTCTTTACAGCACCTTTATGCTGGGTAAAGGTTTTGCACAGAAAGCAGCAACAGTCTTCAGCCCCATAACACAAATCCGTAACGTAACTTCTGCTGCCTTGTTTGCTGCGGCTAACGGAAACTGGGGACGTGGCGCAAATGTTGGTGAGTCTGTGTCCTTGGTTCTTGAGAATCTTAGAAGAACTGCACCAGAAAAACGCGCAGAGTTTTATCAGATGCTGCAAGAGAATGGTATCATTGGAACACAAGCACAGATTCGTGAGATTGATCGCATTATAGATGACGGACTAGCAGTTACACGCGGGGGAGAGTTTGACCAGTATGGCGTAAACCTTGCACAGAAAAAAGCTAGAGGCAAGCTTGGTCAGTTTATCAGTAGCATAGATAAAGGGGCCAGAGATTTGTATCAAGGCGGTGACGACATCTGGAAGATTTACAGCTTTGACTTTGAACGCTCAAAGTTAATAAACGCTTTTAGGGGCAACAAAGAGTTAGCTGAAAGGTATGCCAGACAAAGAGGCTTCAGAGACTTAAATGATTACGCTGCTGACATTGTAAAGAATACAGTTCCCAACTACGACCGTGTTCCTCAGTTTGTTAAAGACCTTCGTAAGCTGCCTATTGGTAACTTTATCGCTTTTCCTGCGGAGATAGTTCGTACAACCACAAACATTCTAAAGCGTTCTGTTGACGAAGTGCAAGAGGGCAGGCGGATAATGGAAGAAGGCCGTCAAATTATGCAAAGTGGTGGCGACAATACAAGATACCTACAGGGTCAGGCTTTAAGGGACATAGGTCGCCGTCGTTTAACAGGACTAACTTTAACAACCTCAGTGGCAGGGCCAGCGGTGCAACAGTTTGGAATGTATATGACAGGAGTGACAGCGGAAGCTCTTGACGCGCTGCGTGAAATAGCCCCACCCTGGAGTCAGAACAGTACACTTATACCGACTTCTGTTGACAAAGATGGTCAGATTACAGGATATGTGGACTACAGTTTCTTTAACCCGTATGACTATTTGAAACGTCCGATTGCAGGCATACTAAACGAAATAAACAAAGGCAACGAACTTAATTTAAACGCAGCAGAAATTGCAACAAACGCAGGTATTCAAATGCTGTCAGAGATGCTAAGTCCTTTTGCGGAAGAATCAATCTTTGCAGAAAGAATAGCTGACGTAGTTGGTCGTCAAGGTAGAACAAGAACAGGTGCTCGTGTTTGGAACGAAGGTGACGTGGATAGTGTTGGCACAAAGATAGCTAAGTCATTTATCCATATTGCTGAGTCGCTGAACCCCGGCATAGTACGAGAAACTTTTGGCGAACTTGCCAAAGTTGACCCAGAGACCACAAAAATTGAAAGAAGTTTTATCCTTGGTGGAGACCTAGAGATGAACGGCAGGATTGCCGTTGCGCTTGGCGCAGGGAGTGATAACAGGGGTAATGTCCGACAGATTGGTGAAGAAGTAGTCAGGCTGTTTACAGGAATTGGGGAATACAAAGTTACACCTAAACGTGCGCTAATGTATCGTGGTCTTGAGTACAACGACGAAGCTAGAAAACCGCAGTCTTTATTTAACAGGGCTTTGCGCACAGGAGAAGTGTCTCCTTTATCTGCAAACAATGTACTCGAAGCGTACCGTAACATGAACGAAAGGGCGTTCGTTATACAAAACAAAATGCACCGTCTTATAAGAAAGATGGAAGCATTGGGGATGAAGAAGTCTGAGATTAGAAGAGAACTACAGAAACAAAAGATTGCAAACTGGGAAGCTGTATATGACGGTCAGTTTACACCTGTAAGAATACCAGACAACATTGTGGTTCAAGTAAATCGAGCACAACGTGACTACGGTGGTGACATGGTTCCTGTTAATCAGTTGGCGCAAATAAGAAATGAATTTCAAAACATGAAGTTGACAGAATTTCTTCCTGAAGGGGAAGAACCATTAGGCTACAAACCAAAGACACTTCTTGAAATGCGACGTTCTATATTAGACGAAACATCTCAACTGGAAACACCTGAACAACCAGTTGCAGCAGCCGTCCCTCCTCCAGCGGCAGCGCAAGCGGGGGCCGCACCTGCCCAAATGGCGGTCCCCGCACTTAATACCGCGAACCTCGATCCTTCGCTCTTGGGTGACAACCCAGTTGAGCGTGAACGAAACTTACAGATAGCACAGAGGACAAGATGAAATCTACAACCATAGATCAGCTACGTCAGGAGCTTGCTTCTGATGAGGGCTGCAAGTACGAAATATATTTGGACCACTTAAATTTGCCAACTTTTGGAATTGGTCACCTCATAAAAAAGGATGACCCTGAGTACGGCAAGCCTGTTGGTACAGTCATTGAACAGGAACGTGTGGACAACGTGTTCAAGTTGGACATCGCCGTTACACTTGAGGACTGTCACCGCCTGTACCCAGACTGGGATGACCTGCCAGAAGAGTGTCAGCTTATCATTGCAAACATGATGTTCAACCTGGGGTATCCCCGCCTATCAAAGTTTGTCGGAATGAAGGCTGGGGTAGACGCACGAAACTTCAATGAAGCAGCCGATCAGATGGTCGACTCGAAGTGGTATACGCAGGTGCCGAACCGCGCACGTCGTTTGGTAACGCGCATGAGGGCACTGGCAGATGAAGAGTAAAGAACACTGCTCACCCCGATGCCCACGGTGTCAGGGTAATCTGAAGACAGTTTATGTACACGGACACGAACAATGTGTTACATGTGGTCAGATAATCGATGATTGCTGCCAAGGAGAGGTAGCATGTGAATTAGACACTCAAACCCAAGCTGTTGTTTTTACTGAATAAAAAGATCGATTCTCAGGGCCTTCAGCAACGATGGTCGTGTCTAACTACCTTCAGGTCCCTCAGAATCAGCATCTATGGGCTGAATAACGCAATCTATAGGCTGATAGTACAGATAAAACGCATCACAGTTGGAGCAGGACAGGTTTGATTGAATATATTCCCTGTTATCTGCATCTTCATAGTCGTGGTCACCGCCCCATATCAAGTCATGCCCACATGACCAGCACTCAGGTTTCTGATACATCTCTTTTACAATTCCATCCTGTTACAACTAACGGTGCTTTGTGATCAAGCCACACTTTTATTGTGTTTGCTAACATCTCATCGATGCGTTCTTCACACTGTTCCATAGTTTTGTATGGACCCCTGTCATCAGTCAGCATAAAGCAACCCACATTTGTGTATGCGTGACAGGCTACTAAGATTGCGGTAAACATTTTTTACTCCACCTCCCCCCAGTTATCTACGATTGCGGAATCAACTTCAAACGGTATGTTTAAATTAGGAACACAGGTTGTCATGATTTCTGTTATTCGCTTTACCTGTTCGTCATTCTCTATGTTAAAACAAAGTTCATCGTGCACTGTTAGCATTGGAAGCAAACCCTCTGCATAACAATCAACCATTGCTTTCTTTGTTTGGTCTGCACTTGACCCTTGAATTAATCTGTTCAGTGCCTTGTATGTAAAAGCACGTTTGATGGCAGCTTTACCACCATATTCTTTCGCTGCTTCTTCCAGTGGTAAGGCTTTATTATAACCGTATGACTTAGGTTGCCACATGTCAAACCTACACTTACGACCCAAGCACGTTCGGATATGTCCTATGGTTTGTGCCCTGTCCATTGCAAAATCAGCTATGCCTTTTACAAAAGGGACTTTGTCATGGTACTGGCCTAACAATTCTTTAGCTTCATCTTCTGTGATATCCATTACACCAGCCAGCTTGCCACGCCCCATGCCGTACATAATTCCAAGGTTAACTGTCTTAGCTTGCTTGCGGCTGATACCAGCAATGTCAGCCACCATTTGATGAAAGTCAGCCTCACCTTCGTTGTACATTTTTACAACGTCATCAATTTGTGGATGACGATTTGCACCTTTTAGTGTAGAACAATAGTGGGCAAGCCAGCGTGGTTCTTGTGAGGCATAGTCAAATGAACCCCACTTACATCCCTCTTCTGGGATGAACAAACCACGAATCATCGCTTTGATTTCTGGGTCTCTTGCCGGGATTTGCTGGAGGTTCGGGTTGGACGAAGAAAATCGTCCTGTGACTGTGCCCCCTTCATCTGAACGAAGAGGATTAAAATCACAATGGATACGACCATTATGCGAATGCTGGAGTATAGTCTCAACAAAAGTCGTGTTGGCTTT
>CEPJ01141618.1_pt1 | contig 18845 bp, 13 predicted proteins | sample 530561 | NCBI WGS metagenome assembly CEPJ01 (sample SAMEA2620404, study PRJEB7988) | marine metagenome | biome: marine biome (ENVO:00000447); feature: surface water layer (ENVO:00002042); material: "saline water (ENVO:00002010), including plankton (ENVO:xxxxxxxx)" | depth 5 m
GGAAAATCCACACCTTGCGAACCTTCGTTCATCACGATTGCAGGCGGAGTGCTGTCGACAATGCGAACTTCACGATCAACGGTGCTCACGTTACCGAGCGGATCAGTGACCACGTAGCGAATCAGATGCTTTCTCCAATCGGAATCTCCTTGTGCATGACGGACTCCTTGCTCATCGACGTAATACGAGGTGTCTCCCTGATAGGGAGGACCATAATAATTAACGACCGTGGGATCGATGGGTGATGGAAGATCAGGACTTTTCAAACCGCTTGCATCGACCAAATAGGCATTGGTCGTAACGTATTCGTTGAGGTTTCTCGGTTCCAAGCCTTCGCCGATTTCCTTGTAGGCAGTGACTCCTGGATCCACAAACTCCGTATTTACCTCATGCCAGTGGGGGTCCTCTCCATGCATGACTATGATTGGTAACTTGAAAGGGGAATTCAAAAGAACAATTTGGCGTTGGATGGAACTGACGTTTCCGGAAAGGTCGGTCAACTCATAGGTCAAACGAAAGGTAACGTCCAAGCTGTCCTGCTTCTTAGCTTCGGCAATGATTTCCTCGATGGTTGAACTCGTTGACGCATACACCATGTTATCACCATCCACAAGCTTCTCAACGGAGACCGAGAACCTTCCGGATTCCCAATCGATCAACCCTTCCAGATTATCGAGTCCGAAAGCACCCGGATCCTTGAACACGTTTGAGGAATTAACGTCAACGTAGATAGGATTTGCACCGTAAAGCGTAAGCACGGGCGCTATCTCGTCATAGACCTCCACCCACCTGCTAATGGGTTCGGCTTGGTTGCCCGAAGGATCCGTTATGTTTTGATAAGTAATTTCGTAAAGCCCCGCCACTTCCATATTCGCCTGACCGAAGGCACTCTCTTTCGCACCCTTGCCAAGTTCGAAACCAAGGTGCTGTTCGATTTCGGATTGCGAATAGTAATTGTCCAAGATGATTACCCCCGGGTCTAAGTCTCTGGCAAAATCCACCCCATTCGCAGGCACTAGACTGATACCCGAAACATTGTATTTCACACCTTCCACCCTCATAGGGGAATCTTGCTCGAACCCATCGGAAACGGAAAGGATTGGTGGCAAGCTGTCCACCACTTTGACTACAAGGTTAATGCTTGTGGAAACGGGCTCTCCCGAGGGAAGATTAGCTTGGCGAAGAGCAAAATCCCCCACTGAAAGATTCAAGGTGGTTTCCTGATTCAAAAGCGAGTAATCAACTTTTTCGGCATTGATCACTTTTACGTGATCGGTCAAGTCCGACCCATCATAGTACTGTGCCAGGTAACTGGGGAAATCGGAAGACGGTTGGGAAAGAATTTGGAAAGGACCTTCATCTGCGACCGGATAGGACAAGTTTTTCCTCATCACTTGATAAAAAAGCACATTATTGCCATTTGAAATGGTCGACCCATACTTACCTGGCGTTACTGACAGTGCGGGAGGACTTGCAATGACTTCAACGGTGCGGGCAACCGAAGTCGACAAACCTCTCAGATCAGTAACTTCATAAATAATATCGTAGTTGCCCGGAACCAAGAGATTGGGTGGATTCAAAAGTTTGGCGGATGAGGCAATGTCGTTACTCAGGAAATCCTTGGCCTCGATCCATGGATCAAAATCGGAAAAAGGCTGAGGAGTCATCTCAATGACTATCAGATCATCCCCAACTATGGAAGCCGTGGGATGGCCACCGACAAATGGCTCCGGTGGCTTTGAAGAATTCGGTCCGCCAGCCAAAATCGCTGGAACGGAGGGAGGAGACAAAGCGGGTTCGGGAACGTCAACCGTAACCGCGTTTGAGATATTTTCGAATGAAAATTTCGAGGAAGCGGTCTCCGCCTCTTCAATCGAAAAGAAGATGTCGGTCGCCAATTCGTGAACGAGCTCCCAATTATCCCCATCACCAAGAGAGGAAAGGGATGATAGACTCGAAACCGAAATCGATTCGCCATCACCGTCTTCCTGAAATCCAGGAAAGATCTGATCAATGGTAGGTGGCAGCGAATTTCCTGTAAGGGCAGGCCCGTAAGTGGATGTCAAATCAATCAGCCCGCCGGTCTCGGAAGCCATTGCATCACCCAATTTTGAAGAGGCCATTTGAATCGATTGACCGGAAACCAAGCTAACTTCGTTTCCATCGATTCCGGAAAATTCAATATCACCGGAAATCAAGTTGATGCCTCCCGAAATATCGCCGGTGACTGGATTTCGAACGGCCATCATTTGAAACATGGTTCCTCGAACACCGGCAGTACCAAGAGGACTCGTCAGAGTCATAGTCGATCCTTTTTTTAACTTGGGTGCCTTCACGATCAGTTCGCCAAAATCCAAATGAGCCAGCAAATTCGACTGACTGGGCTCCTCCTCGATTTTCGAGGGCTCGGGCACGTTTTCGGAAGAAACGATTTTTTGATCATATTTACGCAAATAGAAACGGCTGCCTGGCTTAATGGTAATCAACGCACCATTGGAGAAAAGAAGTTGAGCCTTCCCATCTTTTCCAGTGACCAGAATGGTTTTCTCGGATATTTTCTTACCTATCGAACTTTGGTCCAAAGTCACCTTGAACTCTTCGTTCAAAGACAGAGAATGAGCCTCGCCTTCAATGGAGGCTAAGATAACGGATGGCTTGATCTTGGGTGAACCGAAGGAAAGTAAGGGCAATGAAAATAAAATCAAAAAGCGAAACAGACTAATCTTGTTTCGGGACAGAAAAAAATGCGCTGGTCGAACCTGGGCAAACAAATGCATTGCACATAGAGTGTAACGCACTCTCCAGCATGGTCGCAAGAGATTTTTCCGCTTAAAGAAAATGCGAGTTATTCCGCTATTTCGCCGGAGTAACTTGAGGAGTCGAGCAAACCGGAGGAACGAGGTGGTGAGGATGGTTGGATTTTAATCATCCAGCCTGCTCCATAAGGATCATCATTGACTTGCTCAGGAGCGTCATTCAAGGCTTCGTTGACCTCTAGAACCTCACCCGTGATTGGCATGTAAAGATCGGAAGCGGCTTTGACGGACTCAACTACCCCAAAAACTGCATTTCCCTCATAAAGCGTACCCGGAGAAGGAAGCTCGACGAAGGTCACGTCGCCCAAGCTGTCTTGAGCGTGATTAGTAATGCCAACCAAGCAGGAACCGTCATCGAGTTCCTTGATCCATTCGTGCTCTTTCGTGTAAAGCAAATCTTCGGGTACTGTACTCATTTTGAAATCAAATTGAGAAAACGAAGGACTGTCGCAAGAAAAAAGGTCTAGGAATGCCCAATTTTTGTACCATCCTCAACCAATGCGTTTTTGACCACGACCACAATTCCATCACGAACGTAAACGTTTTGTCCTTCATCCGCCCAACCATCGGACAAGCCTTTGGGGGAAAGAATGACGTTCCTGCCAATTCGGGCATTCTTGTCGATGATGGCTTCTTCGACCCGAGTGCCATCCCCAACTCCTATAGGAACTAAGCCTGTGCTTTTCCCCTTGGATTTTGGCTCCGGCGATTCATAGCAATCGGCTCCCATCATAACTACATGATCGAAAGAGCATCCATTCCCAACAATTGACCTGACTCCTAGCATACACCTATTGAAATTGGAATTTCCTACCATACAACCACTTGCAATGGTGGTTCGATTCAAGGAGCAATCACCCAATTTCGCAGTAGGCAAAAGATCGGGGTAGTTGTATATCGGATGCCCTTCTTCATAGAAATCAAAAGATGGCAAATCATCCGTAAGCTGCAGGTTGGCCTCAAAAAAGGATCGAACTGTTCCAATATCTTCCCAGTAGTCATCAAAGACATGACAACGGATGTCCTTTTTCTCGACCAAAGAAGGAATGATTTCCTTGCCGAAATCCGCCGCATCTCCCTCAAGGGCATCAAACATGGAAGCTCCTCCGAAAACATAAATTCCCATGGACGCCAAACAACGATCTTCCTCTTGGCCGGAAGATTTGAGTTCGGGCGGGACTAATCGGCCAATCACTTCCGGATCCGAAGGCTTTTCAACGAAATCTATGATTCTGGAGTCTTCCCCAATTCGCAACAAACCCAAACCGGACGCTTCGCTCAAGGGAACGGGTTTAGCGGCAACGGTTACCTCAGCTCCCCTCTTCAAGTGGTCTTTCACCATTTTCGAGAAATCCATCCTGTAAAGCTGATCACCCGAAAGTATGACGAAGACATCATTCGGGTCAGCTCCGAAATGTATAAGATTCCTTCGCACTGCATCAGCTGTTCCTTGATACCAATCGTCTCCATGCTCGGTTTGTTCAGCTGAAAGAATTTCCACGAAGCCCTTACCGAAGCGGTCAAATCGATAGGCATCTTGAACATGCCTGTGCAAGGAAGCAGTATTGAACTGACTGAGCAGATAAATTCTGTTATAACCCGAATTTATGCAGTTACTAATGGGTATGTCGACCAACCTGTATTTCCCTGCTAGAGGGACCGCAGGTTTGCACCGCAACTTCGTGAGAGGATAAAGCCGGGTACCCCTTCCTCCTCCCATAATTACACAATGTACTTTCCTCTTCATGTTTACTCCTCGATTAGTCTTGCTCGCTTTTTGAATTTTTTCGTTTCACTAGTATGTGGAGGCCAAAACAAAATTCTCGCAATCACAAAAAATCCCACGCATTTCTTTTTTCAAAATCTTTTCCCATTCGTTGCATTTCATTACAATGACTTTTTATCGTAAGACATGACTTTCACCCCCAACATCAAGAAATTCAAACAATTGTCAGGCGAATACAATGTAATTGCCGTTCGAGCTGAGTTTACCACAGATGCGGAAACCCCACTTTCCGCCTATGCTAAGTTGGCTGCAAGCAAACCTGCCTTTCTCTTCGAATCAGTGGTTGGAGGAGAACAAGTGAGCAGATATTCATTCGTTGGCAGCTCTCCTTATAAAACCATTTCCTGTGGTCACGAGATGACAACAATTGCCAATGAAAAGGGTGAGACTAAAACAACTCCAACCCCTGCGGACCCGCTTCAACTCATCGAAGACGAGCTCTCTGAAATCCGCTATCACGGACTTGAAGAACATCGATTTTCAGGAGGAGCCGTTGGTTTCATAGGCTACGAATATGCGAACCGAATCGAAGAAACGGTGCCTTTGCCGGAGAAGAACGAACTGGAAATCCCACTGCTCTTTTTCATGCTTACCGATGTGCTTGTAATCTTTGACCACGCAAGACAAACTCTGACGGTTTGCGCGAACGCACGAATTGAAGGAGAACCCGAACAAGCCTACCAACGGGCATGCGAAAAAATCCAACAAACTCGAGAAATTCTTTCTCAGTCAAGTACTCTCAAACCCGCACCGTTGCTTGATCCTGATCCATTCGATCTTAAGGCTGGAAACTTCTCCAAGCAGGAATTTGAAGCGCTAGTCGAACAAGCAAAGGAGTTTGTGCGCTCGGGTGACGTGATCCAAACCGTTCTCTCTCAAAGATTCGCCGTTCCGTTCAAACACCCTCCCATCAACCTTTATCGGGCAATCAGAGCGATCAATCCATCCCCTTATATGTTCCTCATGGAAGGAGACGATTTTGCCATTGTCGGAGCTTCCCCCGAAGTGCACGTAAGGTTAATCGGTGATGAAGTTTTGATTCGCCCCATCGCCGGCACACGACCACGTGGAAAGAATAAAGTTGAAGATTCGGATCTTGCCGAGGAGTTACTCGCCGATGAGAAGGAAAGAGCCGAACATCTCATGCTGGTTGACTTAGCTCGAAATGACATTGGTCGCGTTTGCCAACCAGGAACCGTTCGAGCTGCGGAATATATGACGATTGAACGCTATTCTCACGTTATGCACATCGTTTCCCAAGTCGTCGGAACCCTCCGCCCCGATGAAAATGCTTTTGATTTGATGCGGGCGACTTTTCCAGCAGGAACCGTAAGTGGGGCTCCAAAGGTGCGGGCGATGCAAATAATCTCCGAGTTCGAAAAGTTGCATCGAAACGTCTATGCGGGGGCTCTTGGATATTTTGGTTTCGAAGGCAATCATGACTCTTGCATTGCCATTCGAACAGCAATGATCTCCCAAAATACCCTTCACTTGCAAGCCGGCGCAGGTATTGTGGCGGATTCCGTTCCTGAAAACGAATATCAGGAAACGATCAACAAGGCTCAAGGCATGTTAAAGGCCATTGCCTTTGCGGAGCGCATTAGTGAAACAGAGGAAGCGTAAACTATTTGACTATCCTCACACGCTCTAAAAACTGAAATCTTCATGCATTCCCAAGAAAAAGAATCGCTGGACATCTACATCCGGCAAATCTCAAAAATTCCTTTGATTTCCGTCCAAGATGAAATCGATTTGGCCAAGAGAATCAGTAAAGGGGATGAAAAAGCAAGAGAGATAATGATTACGGCAAACCTTCGATTGGTCGTGAAAATCGCTCAGGAATATTCGAACATTGGCTTGGCGCTTCTTGACCTCATTAATGAAGGAAACATAGGTTTGATGAAGGCCGTGGAAAGATTCGACCCTTCCAAAGGAGGCAAGCTAAGCACCTACGCCTCGTGGTGGATCAAGCAATCGATCAAAAGAGCCTTAGCAAACCAAAGTAAAACCATTCGCCTTCCCGTTCATATGGTTGATCGGGTCACGCAAATGCGAAGAATTTCATCCGAACTTGCGGAAAAGCTAGGAAGAGATGCCACCGATGAGGAGTTGGCCTGCGAAATGAACCTCCCCGTTGCGCGAGTCACTCACTTGAAGTCCGTAAGCAAAAAGCCCGCATCCTTGGATTCTCCGATTGGAGAGGAAGATGGCTCCACTTTAGGTGAGATCGTAGCCGATGAGAAAGCAACCGACCCTCTCGAATCCTTACAATCCAAAAGTGTGGTCGGTGACGTCAATCGAGTGTTAAATGAATTGGACCCGCGCGAAGCCGATATCATTCGCCTGCGTTTCGGACTTGAAGGAAGGGATCCGCTGACCTTGGAGGAAGTCGGTGAAAAAATTGGCGTGACCAGAGAACGGGTAAGGCAGTTACAGGAGCAAGCATTAAGGCAACTCCGAAAGAATATGGCCAAAATGGAAAGGCAAAGAACTGCAGAAGAAATCAAGGAGGAGGCTAGAATTAAGGAAAGAGCCAAGTTTTTGCAGGGAATTCTCGAAGAGGCTCACGCAAATCAATAGTCCCTTCTTTCCGTTCCTTCAAGATTTAGAATTATTCATGAAGGGAAGTGCCGGCAAAGCCACCTATTGAGTCTCTTCCGAAGAGGTTGCTTCGTCCAACAAATCGCCAAGTGAAGTCGTCAAGTCCTCACCAGCTTCATCATATGCAGCCACTTCCTTTGCCAAGGCATCCTCATCATATTCGGCAGCCTTGACGCTTAATCCGATTCGGCGTTCCTCCTTGTCGATCTTTATTACACGAGCAGTGACTTCATCGCCTTCGTTCAGATGATCCTTGATCTTCTCAACTCGCTCCTCGCTGATTTGACTAATATGAACAAGTCCGTCGATATCGTGCTCCAACTCAATGAACGCTCCATATCCGGCCACACGGGCCACTTTACCTTTGATGACGTCTCCCATGCGATAAAGTCGATCGATATCTTCCCACGGGTCTTGGGTAAGTTGCTTCATGCCTAGGCTAATCCGTTGGTTTTCAACGTCCACCTCCACGACGATCGCATCCACTTCATCCCCCTTTTTCACCATTTCACTCGGATGATTAATCTTACGGGTCCAACTCATATCAGAGACATGAACCATTCCGTCTATTCCCTCTTCAAGCTCAACAAAGGCACCATAAGAAGTCAGGTTTCTTACCTTGCCACGTACACGAGCGCCAGGTGGATAGTTGTGAGTGGCCATATCCCAAGGATTCACTTCAAGCTGGCGCAAGCCGAGGGATATCTTCTGATCATCCTTTTGAATGCCAAGAACCACAGCATCGACCTCATCGCCCACGTTCAAGACTTCTCCAGGCTTGGTAATCCTTTTGGTCCAAGACATTTCCGTAACATGGACCAAGCCTTCAACTCCCTCTTCCAATTCAATGAAGGCTCCATATGGAACAAGATTAACGACTTTACCACGAACTTTTGCATTAATGGGAAATTTCTTCTCAATATCATCCCATGGATTGGAAGAAAGTTGCTTCAATCCGAGAGAAACTCGTTCACGATTCTGATCGATGTCAATAATGCAAACGGTGATTTCCTCTCCGGTTTTGACCATTTCACTTGGATGCGAGACCCGTCCCCAACTCATATCAGTTATGTGAAGCAAGCCATCCAAACCATCCAAATCAATAAAGGCTCCGTAATCGGTAATGTTCTTAACCATCCCACGACGAGTTTCACCAGGTTTGATCTTGGAAAGAATTTCGCGTTTTTTGTCTTGTCTGCGCTCTTCAATCAATTCACGGCGCGAAACCACAATGTTCTTTCGCTCTCGATTGATTTTAACTACCTTGAAATCAAAGGTTTGGCCAACAAACTGATCAAGGTTCTTAGGTGCTTGTATGTCGACCTGCGAGGAGGGAAGAAAGGCATCGACACCTATATTTACCACAAGACCACCCTTTACCTTGGATCTAACTCGGCCAGTGATAACGGATCCCTCTTCACAAGTATTAACTATTTTTTCCCAATTCTTCTTTTGCTCAGCCTTGTCAAAAGACAATTGAGGGTTTCCGTCACGGTCTTCCAAACGCTCAAGAAAAATTTCGAGATCGGAACCAATCTCCAGTTCGCCCAAATCCAAGAACTCATGGGCCGGAATAGTGCCTTCAGCCTTTCCACCGAAATCAATGACGACTTCCGTGGGACGGATTTCCATTATGGTGCCCGAAATGACGGAACCTTCTTTAAGTAGTTCGATTTTGCTCTCTGCGAGCAATTCTTCCATGACTGCGCTCATGCTAAATTAATTTGTTGTTTGGCCGATTAACGAGGTGCATACAAATCGCAAAAATGCGAACAACCAAGGTTAAACGGGTTAAGGATTTTATAGATTAGATGAAAAAGAACAAGGGATCTAAAAAATCGCAATTCATCGTAGTGAGCAAGATAAAAGATTTAAGCTGAAAGGAAAATTCTACGGAACAATCTTATTGAGTGGATATTCTACAATTCCCTCAGCACCTCTTCTTTTTAAGGCAGGAATAAGTTCTCGGGAAACTTTTTTTTCAATTACGGTTTCAATGGCAACCCACGAATCATCGGTAAGAGAAGAAACCGTGGGCCTACGAAGCGCAGGCATTTGCTCAATAATTTCACCGAGTTTCGCTTTTTCTATATTAAGCTTAAGACCCACTTTATCATCGGCATGCAAAGCTGCCTGCAACATCAATGCAATATTTTCAACCTTCGCTTTTTTATCCGGATCCTGCAGGCTTCTCTTATTTGCAATCAGCACGGTGTTCGTTTCCATTAGAACATCAACCACCCTCAGATTGTTCGCCCGAAGTGAACTGCCCGTTTCAGTCAGATCCACAATTGCATCCACCAGCTCAGGCACCTTCACCTCGGTAGCGCCCCATGAGAACTCAACTTCTGCCTCAACCTCGTTTTCCTTAAGATAATCTCGCGTTACTTGAACCAATTCCGTTGCAATTGATTTTCCCTCAAGATCCTTCACCGTTTGAACATCAGATTGCTCTGGCACGGCAAGCACCCATTTCGAAATGCGGTTCGAAGCCCGGCTGTAAATTAAATCCGCAACAATTTCCACATCCGAGCGATTCTCCCTGACCCAATCTCTGCCAGTCAAACCACAATCAAAAAATCCGTCTTCCACATATCGGCTCATTTCCTGAGCACGGACAAATCGTCCGTCAAGTTCCGGATCATCCCAGCATGGCTTGTAAGAACGAGAACTTTTGGAAATGGAAAATCCCGCACGCCCGAAAAGCTTGATAGTGGCTTCTTCCAAGCTACCCTTTGGTAATCCAAAATTTAATACTAACGTCATTTGAAAAATCTTCCAATTCTGTCCTTATTTTAGCCTGTAGCAAGAAAATTGGAATTTGGAAGAGGGTTCAGCCGTATCTTCGCTTGGCTTCTTCCCAAGAATTCGTCATCTCCATCTCCAGTAAGATTTCCTTGAGTAGATTCATGTTAATCGGATTACCTTCTCCCATTTCAAACTCTATCTCATCCTGCAAACGAATCAATTTACGGTTCAGCCTTAGTAATTCCCTCTGCTCATAAACCAAACTGCAAAACCTTTTGGGCTTCAACCTACCTGCATTCGCAATTAGCTTTTCAAGATCACCAAATTCCTCTAACCACTTGACCGCCGTCTTAGGACCGACTCCGCGCAATCCGGGAATATTATCAGACTGATCGCCAATGATCGCAAGGTAATCGAGAATCCCGCTCGGTGGAACCCCGAACTTTTCCGCGACTCCACAGACGTCCAAAACTCGCCACCCTAACTTTGGATTTGCAGTGGGAGGAGGGAGCAGTTGGCGTACGTTTTCATCGACCAACTGAGCAAGATCCTTATCTGAGCTTACAATCAGGATTTCCTGTGAACGCGAGCTTTTCCGTCGAACCGCAGAGGCAATCAAATCATCCGCTTCCATCCCTTCCTCTTCATGCCAGAAATAACCTAACGCTTCAGTCAACCTCTTGACCCAAGAGAGTTGCTCGCAAAAACCCTCTGGTGGAGCCCCGCGATTTGCCTTGTACTCAGGTAGGAGAGCTTCCCTGGACGGACAGTCGCCCTTATCGAAAAACACACAGATTTCCCTCGGTTGCAAATCATCCTCCAATCGCCAGAATGATCTTAACCAACCGTGAATCATGTTGGTGGGAAAACCATCGGATCGACTTAGTTCACGAATTCCGTAAAAGGCTCTAAAGGCAAGGTTGTGCCCATCGCAAAGTAAGGTTTTTGACATGCTTATGTTTTCAACTACCTTGAAAGAGTAAGAGCAAGATCAAAGAGTATTCCCATAGCTCTAGCCATGATTGCTCAATGCGTATTATTTATTGATCAAATCTCCCACAACATATTCCGGAAAAGCTTCGACAACTTTTACTCTAACCATCTTATTGGCCAGTTCGTCGTGCTTCTCCTTAAGGAAAACCTTTAGGTAATGATCCGTGTAACCGCAATGCTTGTCATCCTTGGGATTTTCGAGTAACACACGAAATTCTCTTCCTTCTTGCGCTTCATGGAAAGACATTCTCTTTGAGGCGGACAACCGACGCAAGTGGGCGCTTCTTGCTCTTCGCTCCTCCATGGGAATTTGAACCATCCTGCTGGCCGCGGTTCCTTGTCTTTCGGAATAGGTGAACACGTGACAATAGGAAAAAGGCATCTCCATGAAGCTTTGGCAAGTTTGTGCGAAATCATCATCATTTTCATTCGGAAAGCCAACCATTAGGTCGGTTCCCAAGCACAAATCAGGTATTTGTTGCTTCGCCTGCATGAAAAAACCTTTCATCTCACCAAGATCATACCTTCTTCTCATTAATTTGAGAATCTTGTCCGTTCCAGATTGCATAGGCACATGAAGATAGGGCATGAGTGGATGAGAAGGTTCAGCCATCAAAGCGAGCAATTCCTCAGGAATAGTGGTGGGCTCTATGCTACTAATGCGCAAGCGGTCCAAACCTTTCAACGCGGACAATCTTTCAATCAGTGAGAGGAAATTATGCCCATCGGATAGGTAAGTCCCCAAGTTCACTCCGGTAAGCACAATTTCACGAACTCCTTTTTGAAGCATTTCCCTAGCCTCTTCGATCAAATCAGACCAAGACCGCGAACGCGCCCTACCCCTAGCCTGCGGGATAATACAAAAAGAACAGCTGAAATCGCATCCGTCCTGTATTTTCAAATTGGCTCTTTGAGCAAAGGCTGATTCGCCAACGAATCCAATACTGAAATCATCTCGGCTTATGCGTTCTCTGACAATTACGGGACTTTCCGTCTTACCAAGTTTGACATAGTCCAAAAGATTCAACTTATCATGATTGCCAATGATGTAATCAACTCCCTTAATGGATGCTACCTCATTGGCGGAAACCTGAGAATAACATCCCACTACAACAACGGTCGCCAATGGATTGCTTCGAATAAATCTTCGAATGGTATTTCTGGATTTCGCATCCGCTTCGTTGGTTACGGTGCAGGTATTTATTATTCCCAGATCCGCTTGGTCACCAAATGGAACCATTTCAAAACCGGCTTCCTTAAGCCTACCTTCCATGGCGAGTGCCTCATATTGATTCAAACGACACCCAAGATGCCTTACACTGGCTTTAGCCTTAGTATGGGTGGTGTCTCTTTTATTCATGAATGAAATTGTCTTACTGATTACTTAACCGGCAGCCTCTCTCCGTATTTGAAGAGAAGGTAAACCAATCGAAAAGATTTCATGTAGCGAGGAAAGAAGACTCGGGGCTGATCAAAACAACGAAACATCCAACCTAAGTAGAACCGGTCAGTCCAATTGGGAATGGAAACTTGTTGTCCCGATAAAAATGCCAAAGCAGCTCCCGTACATAGGATTGCAGGGAGTTGTGTTAAGGAATTCTTCAAATACAGACCAAGTCTTTCCTGAACACCTCCTCCAAGCTGTACGAAAAGGTTCTGAGGTCTCAATTCTTCAATTCGTTCGAGCAATCGATTGTCGATGATTTCTCCTTTGCGAGAATACATGGGTGCGACATAAACGAATTCCTCGGAAATCCTTATGCCATAGCGATTCCTTAACCATGTCAAATTCGCTTTGGCCTGAGCTTTGTCTGGCATCACCCACAGGGAGTTTTCACCTGTCCAATATCCGCTGTTCAAGTACTCCCTCAGAAAGGCAAGCCCTGAAATTCTAGTATACTTCTCTCTTTTGAAAAATTTGCTCCAAAGTCCAATAAGACCACTATCCAATAAGGTTAAATCAGCATTTAACAAAGCTTGAGCATAAATCTCGCAACTTGGCAAATCATTGGCCATCCCAGGACCGGATGGAGCCACGACCAGCCCGCCAGATTGTGCTTTTTTACAAGCTTCTTCAACCGTACCCTTAAAAAAGGAAACCCCAAGAATATTACTCATTTTCCAAGAAGAACGTCTTCGCTCGTTTTCAGATTCCCAAAGCAGGGAAAGATCACTCAACAAGCACTTTTCGGAGGGAAAAGAACCTGTCCGATCGTACGAAATACGATCTCCATATCAAGCCACAGCGACCAATTGCCCACATAATTGAAATCCAATTGTATTCTTTGATTAACCAAATCGGCATCTGTGAACTCTCCTCTAAGTCCTCTGCATTGGGCGGGACCCGTGACGCCCGGTTTGACAAATTGTCGAATTCGATAGGCTTTGTAGTCGCGTTGAAAGAGATAATCATGTTTGGCCATATAGGGTCTTGGTCCCACAAGACTCATTTCTCCTCTTAAAACATTTATGAACTGTGGAAACTCATCAATGCTGAATCGCCTCATAATTTTACCAAAAGAGAAAATACGTGTATCTTGCGCGTGGGCTTGCACCGACTCATCTCTCGTTCCTTCTCGGTCAAAGGTCATGGAGCGAAATTTCCAAATCGTAAAGTGTTTGCCGGAGATCCCAACTCGATCCTGCTTGAAGAATAGTGGTCCCGGCGACTGAAAGATTTGGAAGATCTTAACCAGCACCATAAGTGGAGGTAGGATAAGGAAGAGAATTGGAAGACTCAAAAACAGATCGAAGAGCCTCTTGATCATTTGGTTGAATGGGCTTTCCAAGGGTTCGTTAAGGAGTGTAAAGAATTGACGGCCAGATTCCTCAACAAAAACCAGACGAGAATCAAAGAGTCTTGAAAGCGTATTGTAAATTAGCATTCGACAACCGTGCTTTGATGCCAAATCGGCTATTGGAATAACCCATGACTCCTTTTTGTTTTCTGGAATCACAACCAGTTGATGCACTTCGTGGTTATCCAAATACTCACCCAATTTCGAAGAATCTCCCAACCATATAAGATCTTCGGATCGTGGTTTCGATCCGTCGGTAGAAAAACTGCCCACGAAATTAAATCCGTGGATTCTTTGATCCTGCATCCACTCGGATAACTGATCCAGAGAATGTGAATTTCCAATCACGAGGGTTTTGCGGACTACCCCTCTGAATCCTATGACTCGTTTGAAAACTCCCGGTAGAGCAAAATTGGAAAACACCAGGATGGGCCAAGTACTCAAAACGTAAAAAGTAAGAAAAAGCCTGCTGGTTTCCTTGTCCTTGGTAGCAAAATACGCCCCGAATACAAAAAAGGCGATTAAGGCGCTTTGAAAGTTAGCTTTGGCAAAAGAATCTCTTATCCTCTGCCATCCGTTCTTTATGAAGAAAACTCCATAATTTTGAAAAGTACCGAATGCTGCAACCAGCAAACCAGCAATTGCGACCAAAGCGTAATTCCATGGTAGACTAATTAATGAAAAGTTCCAATGCTCCCAAAGAGATAAGCAGACCCAAAACCAAGCAAAAGCCAGCAACAAGAGGGAAATCTTGTGCAAAAGTGAATATCCTCGATCTCGATGGTTGGGCATAAAGAGAAAAAGTTGTCTTAAGAAATATAGAATAACTAAGAAAGGAGCAAGTCGCGAATCTTGGGCAAACAAGGAGTGCTTCGCGACAGGATTATCCGTTTGAATATTTACTTCTTGCTTATTTCATTTTTTTTTGAAACCATTGAAAGATGGCTCCCGACGCTACTAGTGTGACGAGTACTTCATCCGCCTCTGCAAAACGAGATTTGGAAATAGAGTCCATAGATTTTTTCGTTCGAATGATGAGTCTCCTTGGGTTGCCCCGCTCCGTTGGTGAAATATACGGGTTGCTCTATTTCAGCCCGAAAGCTCTACCGATGGATCAAATTGCCGCTAGGCTTGACATAAGCATAGGTTCGACAAGCCAAGGTTTGAAAACGCTTCGTTCAATCAAGGCCATCCGCTCCGCATACATACCTGGTGACAGAAGAGATCACTATTTGGCTGAAAGCGAATTCAGGCGGTTATTTTCCACTTTCATCAAAGACGAGATTCTTCCCCATTTAGAAAGCGCAAAGGATCGGATTTCCAGAATGGAAAAGGTGTTGGATTCTGAACCCACAGAGGAAAAGGATTTCTATAAAATTCGTATCGAAAAGCTCAAAAGACTCACCCAAGCGAGTGGAAGGCTCCTTCCTGCACTAGCTAAGCTTCTGAAACTATGAAACATTCCGATGAAAAGGGAGACTGGTCCATGGGATGGTATTGCGTACGTGCAAAGCCAAGAATGGAAACCGTGGCGGCAGCCACCCTTCAAACGCTTAAGTCCGTGGAGGTCTTTCTTCCACGCACGGTTAGGCCAAAAAAGATCAAATGCTCTCCCATCAAACCCCTTTTTCCAGGCTATTTTTTCGCTCGTTTTGATCCCATCGCTCACCTTCGCAACGTTCATTTTGCCCGAGGCGTTTCCTATGTCGTACGGAGGAAGGAGATTCCCGTTCCCGTTTCTCCTCAAGTTATGCTTGAACTACGCTTGATCTCCCCCGATGGAATCCTCGAAATCCCGGACAAGCCTCATCGGATCGGAGATAAAGTCAAAGCGATTGCCGGTTTGTTCGAAGGAGAGCAAGGCGACGTCACGCAACTGATTCCATCGCGGGAAAGAATCAAAGTTCTTTTTGAGATCCTCGGTCGACCCACTGAAGTCGAAATCGACGAAAATTTCTTGGATTTTCCAAGCACCCACCCAATGGGCACCAGTTAAGTTTGCCGAACAAAATCTACGCTACAAGTCCGATTGGCTTTGCTTTGACGCATGCGGCCAAGGGCGGTAGCTTACCTCTGCGTTCGTCAATTATTTAGTATTTTGAATTTTTTCGTTTTTCCTCCGCAAAATTTTGCATGAATGATCCCAAAGAGCTCGATCAATCCATCGCAATGAGATCTTATCCTCTGACCTGATGTTTCGCTTGCATCTTACCTATATCATCTTCAATGCCCTACTCTTTGCCTTTGGATTGGCTTTTTTTGCCGCTGATGCCTACTTGCCCTACCTTAGGAATTGGAAAGCAGAAAAATTGCACCAGCAATCCATGGTATATCTTGATAATACAATTGATGACTCCAGCGAACTACTTAAGGACGGAGTTAGAAAAGCACGTATCGCTCACCTTCTTGCTCCGAATGACCCTAGCACGCTCGACAATTATCTGATTTTACTTTTTCGCACCAAACCCGCGCAAGCTCTAATTCGCTGGTCTCAAATTTTATCTCCAAACCAAAGCTCAATTGAAGAAAGGGCTATCCTGCTCGATCGAGCAAAACGAACCCTGCAAAGAGATGAAATCGATTCGAACACAAGAAGCATCGCCGGCAAAATCGCTTTCCAGCAAGCCGAACTTCTAAAAAACGATGCCGATTGGTTCGAAAACCCCGAAAATATTCTTACAATTGCAGAATTACTGACCGAAACAGGAAATGCCAAGGAGGGTCTGAAATTCGTTAATCAACTTCTGGCGGAATATCCTCTCCACCCCGAAGGAACTTTTTTACTTACGCGCATAAGCGTGCACCTGAAGGATACCTCAAACCTTTCTTTGATTGGACGCTCGCTAGCCACTCTATCATCGCAAAGGAATCAAACTGGCAAGGAAGCAATCCGTCATATGACATTACTTCATTTGCTTTCACCACTTTCGCCGGAAAGTCTCGCTCGTTGTCTTGAGTTGCTGGAAGCCAACCCTCACACCCAGCAAATTGACTTCCTGCGCATATGCGCCTTGCAGCATGCTAGCTCGAAGGACAAAGAAATGCGGTCCGATATCATCTCTTACTGCTCGGAATTATTTGATCTCAACGACAACTCCGAAGTTATCATTTTCAATCGATGGCTAGCCCGTCTTGGAGACTACGAAAAAGTTCTTCAATATCTACCAGCATCCAAAGCTAAGGTTGATGAAGAACTCTTCAAGCTACGCATGAATGCGTTGGCCCAAGTGAATGACTTGGAACGAATTCATGAAGAGATCAATAATGCTCCGATAATCCCCAGTCGATGGAGACTGGTGGTTGAAGCGAGAGCTCATGCCATGAATGGAAATTTCAAGGATGCCGCAAAAAGCCTGGATAGGCTTTTGCCAATCCTTGGAGATGACCCCAGGCAAGTCCGTTCCGTTTGTCATTATCTCGAGTCCGCCAACGACTTGAAGAACCTATCCCATATCCTGGTTCAACTCATCGACAAACCCATACACAGCCAATTCGCGCTTAGGAAACTTCTGCAACATCGCTCCGCATCCGCAAGTCTTTCCGAATTGATTCTTTGGCTTTCTCAACTTTCCAAATCCGATCGAACGAATAAATCATTTGAAATTTCTTTACTTTACCTCAGGTTGCTCGACCCGAGTTTGCCATCACCATCCAAGGAATTGACCGGTTTGGTTGCTGAGGCCCAAAAAGAATTTCTCTCTTCCAACTCGAACCAAATCCAAATCACCCTTGCTTTGGCTCATCTAAGAAATCAATCCCCGGATCAAGCCTTAGTTGCTCTCGGAGAACCGAACAACTGGCGCAAATGGTTGAATTCTCGTACAGCTTGGGCGTTTATTGCTTCTCAAATCTACCGTCTCAATCATGAATCGGAAAAAGCTCTTGCCCTGAAACAAAATCTTGAATTTTCCCAAATGGATAAAGCCGAACTCACAAGTTTGAGCCAACTGTTCCCCGAAGACTTCTCGACCCCCATCGCACCCAGTGAGTAAGGAACTTCCAACCTCTGTTCCCACACCAGTTACAACTTCCAAGGTGAAGTTAGTTCAAGAGTTCCTCGGAACCCTTGCTCTGCTAAGCCCTTGGTCACTTCTTCTTTTCCAACTTTCGATCACTTGGAAAACGAACGAACAATACGCTCACGGATACTTGGTTCCTTTCCTCTGCGTATTTTTACTTTTGAAGGCTGGCCCAACCAACTCCATTGAAAAAAACGGTGGGCCCAAGGCTTCGGTTTCCAAAAAATTATGGTTCTTCGTTGGAATTCCACTGCTTTTATCAATCGTTCCAGTCTGGCTTATCCGTGGAGCAAATTCAGACTGGCGACTGTTAAACGTCGTTCTCTTCCTACTCGTCTTTGCCTTAACTCTCTTATTCGCATACAACCAAAACGGTTGGAGCAGAGTTAAACCTTTGATTTTCCCGATCTCTTTTTTCTTTGTAGCCATCCCCTGGCCATTGGCGACAGACCTAAAGCTCACTCAGTGGCTCCAAGAAAAAGTTTCTTCAATCATAGTTGACGGTCTTTTGATTTTGGAACACGAGGCAAAACTCGAAGGAACCATCATCGACATTGGTGTATTTGGGGAAATTGGGGTTGATCAAGCATGCAGTGGGATACATGGGCTTCAAGCATCCATCGTAATTACTCTGTTTCTTGGCGCTTACTACTCTTTCGGCTTGTTCAACAGAGTAGTTTTTGTATTGGCCGGAGTTCTCATTGCCCTTTGCCTAAATCTTGGTCGAGCCTTTTCCCTTTCTTACATAAAAATCAAAGGCAAAGGGGAGCTTCTTGAAAGAAGCTTGTTTACGATCGGAAACTGGCAAGCTCCAAACCTTCATGATCTTGTCGGATGGATAGAAACGTTATTTATCTTTTTGCTGATTCTTTTTCTAGCCAGGACATCACAAGGCGGCATGTTCTTGCACACTATGGGGACAGCCCCTTCCAACTGGTCAAATCTTAGATTCACTCCACCCATTGCATTCAGCAGTGCAACCATTTTGATCGTGGTTGGGGCAATTCTAGGAGCCGAATTCCACTACTCCAAGAACGAACAGTCCATGGAGAGTCTTCCACGAATCACATTGGATTTGAAGGAC
>CEPJ01083244.1_pt1 | contig 18805 bp, 10 predicted proteins | sample 530561 | NCBI WGS metagenome assembly CEPJ01 (sample SAMEA2620404, study PRJEB7988) | marine metagenome | biome: marine biome (ENVO:00000447); feature: surface water layer (ENVO:00002042); material: "saline water (ENVO:00002010), including plankton (ENVO:xxxxxxxx)" | depth 5 m
AATTATATCCTTCACAAGATGTATCAACAGTAGTAGATAATGTTGGATATACACAACTACTATCATCAAATATAGCTAAAGAATCGTAATTACAAGCTAGTGGATTAGTACATCCTAAATTAGAAAGAGGTTGTTGAAATCCTTGTCTAATTGTGATGGAGCCGTTAGAAATAGTTCCACTAACAAATTGACCAAAAGTAGATTCAACAACAAGACTGTTGCTTATGTAAGAGCTACCCGATGATGAAAGAACAGATCTTTTTAATGTCTGACCATAAGAAAATACTAATGTAAAAAAGGCTATTGCTAGAGAAAGTTTTTTTTTAAAACTCATATTTAAATATATAAAATTATCTTACACATAAAAATTTACTTGCATTACTTTTGTCAGTATATTTTTTTAAAAAAATGATTACTAAAAAAAAATTTCTAGATAATGGTATGACTTGAACTAAACTTCCAATTGTATCAAGTTGGACTAAAATCGATATAAATAAAGTGAAAAGATTTAAAGTTGAGATTATAGATTAAAAAATTAATTTTTCTATTAAATTAAAGAGATTGATTTGAAATAGATAAGTCAAAAAAATATTTCTTGTGCTATTCTAAATGTATTTGAGTGTGCTTCAACAATTTCATTTATTTCTCTTGAGTAACCTCCTCCCATGCTTACTTGTACTGGTAGTTTATTCTTTTTACAGTAATTAAGAACAAAAGTATCTCTCAACTTACAGCCCTTTAGTGAAACCGATAATTTACCAAGCTTATCATTTTCAATGATATCGACTCCTGAGAGATAAAAAATGAAATCAGGTTCAAAAAATTCAATCAATCTTGGTATTTCATTTTTAATAATCTTTAAATATTCTTTGTCATCAGTATTATCTTCAAATCCATAATCATAATCACTCACCTCTTTTTTAAAAGGATAATTATTTTTTCCATGAAATGACACTGTGAATACCTGATTATTATTTTTAAAAATTTCTGCTGTACCATTACCCTGGTGTACATCTAAATCTAAAATTAAGACTTTCTTTCTTAAACCATTATTTATTAAATAGTTAGATGCAATAGCCTGATCATTTAAAATACAAAATGCTTCCGCTCTATTACTAAAAGCATGATGTGTACCTCCTGCAATATTCATTGAAATACCATGCTTTAAAGCATGCAATGAACACTCAACAGTTCCTTGAATAATTTTTTTTTCCCTTTGAACAAGCATATCTGACATTGGGAAACCAATTGCTCTTTTTTCTTTATCACTTAACTCTTGTCTTATTAGTTTGTAGTAGTAGTTTTTATCATGAGTTAATAAGATTGTCGAGTCATCTATCTCACCTGGTATAAAAAAATTATCTTTATTACATGTACCCTCTCCAATTAACCTTTCTGGAACCATTTCATACTTTATCATAGGAAATCTATGATTTTCTTTTAAAAGGTGTTTGTATAACTTATCATGTGCAATTTTTAACATATTTTTGTTTAGTTTACTTTATTAAATAAAACTAATTGAATTCCAAATAAGTTTCAAAAGTTTAATAAATTTAATTAAAAATTCAATTGTATTTAATTAAGTAATCTAATGTTTAAATTAGTTTTTAAAATTAAATGAATTTTTATTCAACTTTAATTACATTATTTTTAGCAACATCAATTACTAGTTTTTCTCAATCTTTAATTTCTGGTAATATTTCAAGTGATAACGGCGAATCAATTGTTGGTGCTACAGTTTTTTTGAAGGGTTCAAATATTGGATCAGTTGTTGATTTTAACGGTTTCTATAAGCTAGAAAACATACCCAAAGGTTCTCATGAAATTGTTGTCTCTTACATTGGATACAACACAATAAACAAAATTATTTATTGTGATGGAACCAATGATATAATTTTTGATACAACGATTACTCTAGATAATAAATTATTAGATCAAGTTGTAGTTGTTGGATATGGCACTCAAAGAAAAAAAGAATTGTCTTCATCCATTGTTACCATAAATTCTGAGGATTTTAAAGAAAAATCAAATAATAATTTATCCTCTAATCTTCAAGGTAAAGCTGCCGGAGTACAAATTACAAATGACAATGGTGTTGCTGGAGGACAAACAACAATACGTATAAGGGGTACAAATACGCTTTCGGGCGGTGCTGAGCCTCTTTATGTAATTGATGGAGTTCCTATTTTAAATAATGATATTAGTGATTCTCAAAATAGATTCGGATATAATACTAGCCCATTAACTCTTATTAATCCAAATGATATTGAGGAGATATCAATTCTCAAAGATGCTTCTGCAACCTCAATATATGGGGCAAGAGGAGCTAACGGAGTTATTTTGATAACAACAAAATCTGGTAAATCTGGAAAAATGAAAATTAATCTCAACTATAAATATGGTGTTTCTTCTGAAACAAACAGATTAAAGATGTTAAATGGAAAACAATATTTAGACCTCTACAAGATTGCTTGGACTAATGATGGAAATGACATTGAAGATTTAGTTGAAATTAATGGGATTCATATCGATTCTATTTCTAATACAGACTGGATTGACGAAGTTTTACAAATAGGTAGATTCAATGATGCTAACTTGACAATTAGTGGAGGTTCTGAAAAAATTAAATATTTTATTGGTAGTTCATTTAAAGAAGAATCTACGTTTTTAAAAGGAAATCAATTTCAAAGAGCTACGATCAAAACTACTTTAGATTATAAACCGATAAAAAAATTAAATATAAAAAGTAATATCAGTATTGGATCAATAGAAAATATTTATTCTAAAACTGGCGCAGCCGGTGGCTTAGGTAGAGCTCAATCAGACGCATTGCCCATATATCCTATTTATAATAATGATGGTTCATATTTTTGGTGGGACAATGGAGGAAATCAAAATTTAAATCCTGTAGCGGAAATTAATTTACTTGAAAATATAAATAATTCAATTAGGACTATTGGAAATTTTAATATCAAGTATAATATAACTGATAATTTATTATTTAACAATGAGCTTAGTATCGATTATATTAGTCAAAAAGAAAAGTTTTTTACACCAAAAGAAATTATATATGTAACTGATTCATTGGGAGATAGCCTATCTTTTATGGATGATAGAAAAATAAGATATACAACCTCTAATATTAATTCTTTCATTAGCTACAATAGAAAAATAAAAAGCAATAGTAAACTAAGTATTGTCGGTGGTACAAGTTTACAACATTCTGTAGAGAAATATAAATATAACAGATTTTCTGGGCCAAATATTAACTTTGAATCTACTAAAGAGGATGCATTATATAATGAAATTTCAATAAGAGGTAGAGGTCAGGAATACGCAATTATTAGTCTATATTCTAGGTTAAATTATTCTGTAAATGAAAAGTATTTTTTTCAGACATCTTTTAGAAGAGATGGTTCTTCAAGATTTGGAGCAGAAAATAAATTTGGTGAGTTTGGTGCACTTTCAATTGCATGGATTTTAAGTGAAGAAAATTATTTTAAAAAAATATCATGGCTATCTTTCTTAAAAACGCGATTGAGCGTAGGCTCAAGCGGAAATGATAATATTGGTAATTTTAACCAGTATAGTTTTTATAGTCCAAATCAAAATTATGCTGGTCAAAATGGTATCGGTCCAGATAATCCATCTGTACCAAATTTAAAATGGGAAACAGTTATTAGTTCAGATATCGCAATAGATTTTGGTTTTTTTGAAGATAGAGTTACAGGAACAATTGAATATTACCATACGAATTCTAAGGATGTTTTGGTTTCTAATTCTCCATTAAGCCCATCCAGTGGATTTACTTCTGTAACAAAAAACCTTGGCAGGGTTGAAAGCAGTGGCCTTGAGTTTCAAATTACAACAAATAATCTTTCAAAGTTGAGCAAGCTATCTTGGAAAACTGATTTTAATATAAGCTCATATAGAAATAAAGTTTTAGATCTTGGAGGAGTTGAAGAGGTTTCTGGAACAAATTTTGGTGAAAACCGAGCAATTGTTGGGCAGCCAGTAGGAGTATTTTATTTAGCAGAATTTGCTGGAATTGATGAAAATACAGGAAACGAATTAATCTATGATCTTGAGGGAAATATTGTAGAACTTAATGCTACAAATTCTGTATCTGAAAGAAAAGTATTAGGAAAACCATACCCAGATTTTTTTGGTGGTTTGAATAATTCATTTGAATATAAAAATTTTGGATTTGATTTTTTTCTAATTTTTAATTATGGTCAAATGATATATGACGACCATGGTAAAAGACAACTTGGAAATATGGGCTTTGGCTGGAATCAAGATATCAGAACTTTAGATCATTGGCTAGAAGTTGGTGACCTTACTAATGTTCCTTTTCTTTCACTTGAACAAAACAGAGATATAAATTCGTCCAGACATTTATATGAATCTTCATACATAAGGTTGAGAAATGTTTCATTTTCATATGATTTTACAAAATTTACTAAAGACTTTAAATTAAGTAATTGTAAGCTTTTTATATCTGCTCAAAATCTTATGGTATGGACAAAATATAAAGGATGGGATCCTGAAGTAAACAGAGAGGGTTCTGGTGCAATTACTCAAGGTGTTTCTTATTTATCTCCTCCTCAATCAAAAGTATACTCAATTGGAATCAATTTAAATTTATGATACGCACTTATTTTTTATTTTTTTTAATCTTATTTTATAGTTGTAGTGATTATTTAGAAATAGTTCCCGACTATAAATTTCCATCTGAACTAGCCACGTCAAACCTTGATAGTTTGCAGAGCATTACCAATGGTATTTTTAATCAAATACAAAGTGGTAATATTTATGGTGGCGGTATTATTTCAAATAGTGAGCTTCTTTCAGACAATTGGAATTCATCTCCTATCTCAAGTTTTTCTCTGAATCAACTAAGAACCAGACAAATGAATTCATACAATGGAGAAGCTTTAGGACTATGGTCAGATGCCTACAGAGCAATAAATATGTGTAATATTGTTTTACATCATTTGTCTGAGCATGAAGAACAAGATATTAACAAAGCTAATATTATTCGAGGTGAGTGTTTATTTGTAAGAGCTATTTGTCATTTCGAGCTTGTCCGAATGTTTGCTATGCCATATAATTATACTAGTGGAAATAACCATTTGGGTATTCCCATAAGACTTACTAAAGGAAGTGCTACTGATGAACAAAACAATCCCAGAAATCAAGTTAATGAAGTTTATTTACAAATCATTGAAGATCTAGAGGAGTCAATAAATTTTTTACCTAGTAATAAAGTTTCTAGAGTATCAAAGTGGGCTTCTATTGGCTTCTTAGCTAAAGTCTATTTTCAAATGAATGATTATCAAAATTCTTTAAATAAGTGTAATGAAATTATTGAAAGTGGCTTATTTAGTCTAAACAATTCAGTTAATGAAATTTATAGCTTAAGTGGATTTAATTTTAGTGATGAAACAATTTTTCAGATAATTAATATACCTCAGGATAATAGTAATGGAGTCATTACAGGTAGACTCAAATCTACATCAGTAAATTATTTTTCTCCATTTGATAGTTTAGTTAATTTTTATAATGACGATAGAAAAAATTTACTTTACACTTTTTTTGGAGTACCTTATCTTAAAAAATATAGTAATACTTCAATGAATGTAACAATATTAAGGTTAGCAGAAATCCTACTTACTAGAGCAGAATGTAAAGTCCATTTAAACTATTTATTTGAAGATGTACGTGAGGATTATAATTTAATAAGACAAAGAGCAAATTATTCTATTGATACTTCTTCAGTCACTAATGAACAACTTCTTAGATCAATTAGAAGAGAAAGGTGTTATGAATTAGGTTTTGAGGGTGATAGATTACATGAAATAAGAAGGTTGCAAGAAACTTTTCGAACTTCTGTTGGTAATTTTGAATGGGATGACCCAAGATTGGTTTATCCGATACCTCAACAAGAAATGGATAATAATACTAATATGATTCAGAATGAAGGATATTAATATATTGCTTTTTTTTCATTAATTAATAAGTTACATAAGCCTGCAATTATTAAACAAATTCCTGCAACTACCATTGAAAAGATTGCACTATTACCAAAAAGATTTGATAAAAAATTTATACCACCCAGTGCTGCTGAAATTTGTGGTAGGACAATGAACATATTAAAAATACCCATCATAATCCCCATTTTATTTTCATCAACTGAGCTTGAAAGCATAGCATAAGGCATTGAAAGTATGCTACCCCAAGAAATTCCAATAAGAATAAAAGACAGTAGTAAAATGTTAGAGATTGGTACAAAATACATTAATAAAAACCCTATTCCACCGGCTATAAGTGAGAACATATGTATAAACTTTCTATTAACTCTCATTTTAGAGGTAAAGAAAACTAATATTAGAGCAAAAACCATTGATGAGAGTCCATAAATACCCATATAAGAGCCTACAGAGTTAGAAGCTTCTTGAAATTTCTCATTTGCTTTAATGAACATATTTTGACTTTCATCTGAATTGAAATCATATTCACTTTGAATTGGTGCTGGGGATAAAAAAATATGTTCTGTTAGTGCAGGATTAGCCATACTCCACATTGTAAAAAAAGAGAACCAACTAAAAAATTGAATCAATCCTAATTTCTTCATTATAAGTGGCATGTTTTTTACGTTGCTTAAAATTTCAAAAATTAGTCCTTTCTTTTTCTTCTTACTCTCTAGAAATTTATCCAAATCGTCTGGAGGGTATTCAGAAGTTGTAAAAACTGTGTAAATAATACTCGACAAAAAAACAAATGCACCTACAGCAAAGGCAATTTTAACAGACATTGGAACAACACCTTGAGAGGCTACATTACTAACTCCTAGCGTTGATATAAACCATGGAAGATTAGATGCTATCCAAGTTCCTATTCCAATTATTAGTGTCTGAACTACAAAACCATAAGATCTTTGTGACTCATTTAATTTATCAGCAACTAATGCTCTAAAGGGCTCCATAGATATATTAATCGATGCATCTAAAACCCATAATAAACCTGCAGCAACCCACAATGCTGGTGAGTGTGGAATTACTAAAAGTGCTAAAGAAGATAATATTGCTCCAATTAGAAAATAAGGCCTTCTTCTTCCCCATTTTTTACTCCAAGTGTTATCACTCAAGTAACCTATAATTGGTTGAACTAAAAGACCTGTTAATGGAGCAGCTATCCATAGTAACGGTATATCACTTTTATCAGCACCGAGAGTTTGAAAAATTCTTGTCATAAATCCTCCTTGTAGAGCAAATCCAAATTGAATACCAAGAAATCCAAAACTCATGTTCCATATTTCCCAAAATCCTAATAATTTTTTATTTCTCATAGGTTTATATAAATTTTAAATTCCCAGGGTGATAAACTAATTTTTTCTTTATCATTGAAAGTTACTTCTTTTTTAGTTTCATAATCGTAATAAATTCCATTAAGATTTTTTGATTCAACATTACAAACAGTTGAATCATTACTCAAATTATAAAATGAAACTACTTTACTCTTTTCTTTTTGTCTGATAAAACACAAATTTAAGCTGTCATTTTCATTTGAAATTAACTCAATATTACCACCATATTTACCATTCCACAAAGCTTGATTATTTTTCTTCATAGTGAATAAATTTTTGTAAAATTCAGATAATTCATAGTTCTTCCAATCTATACTATCTTTTTCAAAAAATTTAAGTCTTTTAGATAAATTAGCTTCCTGTCCATTGTAAATTAATGGCATTCCTTCTAAAGTTATTGTTAATGCTGCGAAGGTTTTTAAACTGTTTCCAAGTCTTTCAATAGTTGATCCTTTCCATGAATTTTCATCATGATTAGAAGTAAAATGTAGTCTATATGCATCATTTGGAAAATCTTTTGCTTTGTTATTTAAATAGTCTAAGATATCAAGAGAATTTTTATTTCCATTAGCAATCTCGTTCATGACAAAATGTAAATGCCATCCATAAGTCATATCAAATGCATCTTTGTGAAGCTCAGGGTTTTCTGCTTCAGCTAACATGAATACATCTTTGATTTTATCTAATTCTTTTCTACACTGGTTCCAAAAATCTATTGGTACCCAATCAGCAACATCACATCTATATCCATCTATATTAGAATTTTCAACCCAAAATTTCATGCACTCTATCATTTCATCTTTCATTGCTGAATTATCATAATTTAAATCTGCAACATCCCACCAGTCAGTCCCATTAGGTGGTTGTAAATTTCCATTTGAATCCAAATTATACCAATCAAATTTCTTTTCCTCCACCCAAATATGATCAAATGATGTATGATTAGCTACCCAATCAATAATAACTTTCATGTCTAGATCATGAATTTTCTTTACTAAAGAATTAAAATCCTCAATTGTACCAAATTCAGGATTTATAGACTTGTAATCTTTTACAGAATAATAACTTCCTAGAGAACCTTTTCGATTTAATTCTCCAATTTCATGAATAGGCATAAACCATATTATATCTACACCTAATTCTTTTATTCTTTCTAAGTGTTTTTCAAAAGCTTTAAATGTTCCCTCTTTAGTGTATTGTCTTATGTTAACTTCATACATAATTGAATTTTTTGACCATTCTGGTACACTTTTAATGTAAGGTTTTTCATTATTACATGAAATAAATAAAAAGGTAAGGATAATTATTAGGTTTTTCATTTTTCTTTATTTGTTAATATTTCAAAATTGTATGGTTTAATTTTAACAATATTTTTATCTGATTTACTATTAAAATTAATATTATATTCTTCTAAATTGTTTATGGTAACTTCTTTTATTTCATCTGATTTGTTAAATATAACTATAGATTTCTCTTCAAAATAATTTCTTTCATATATATATAAATCACTAGTAACATCAATCAAATTAAATCCTCCATAAATTAATGACATTCTATTATTTCTAAGATCTAACAATTTTTTTAAATTTTCTTTTGTTTTATTTTGAAAATTATTTAAATCATTAAAGATCATTTTTTTTCTGTTATCTGGATCTCCTGCTCCAACTAGTCCAATTTCATCTCCATAATAAATGATTGGGATTCCTGGAATTGTTGTAATAAAAGCAGTTAACATTCGAAGTCTATTGTATCCAAGAGTATCTAAAATTTTTACTTCTCTTGACCACCCTGCTTCTTTTTCATCTTCATTAAAAGAAAGACCATTGCTTGCATAAGAAATAAATCTTGGTATGTCATGATTTCCAGTGATATTACCCATTAAAGAATGATCACCATAGTATTTAAATGATTGCATTAATGAACTATGTAGATCATTAAAGTTTGAGTTATCTTTTGCAAAAACATTTCTTGAATCAAAATATAAATTAAAATCAAATTGTCCATCTAGTTGTCCAGTTTGCACATAGCTTCCTATTAATTCTCTACTTCCAAATGTTTCTCCTATTTGGTAAATTGATTTGTTGGGATATTTCTTTTTAATTTTTTTAGTTAGAGTTTTCCAAAATAATTTAGGGATATGTTTTGTAGCATCATGTCTAAACCCATCTAAATTATATTTCTCCAACATGTAAAGAGCAGAGTCTGTCATCACATCAATAGCATCTTTATTGGAATAGTCTATTGTTGGTAAAAATCTATCAAACCATGTTGTTAATCTATGCTCATCCCAGATTCTTATGTTTTCTCTACCATCTTCTAACATTAAATTTGTAGACCAATCAGGATTATTAATAATAAGTGGATTACTTTCATGAACGTGATTAGATACATAATCTAAAATCACTTTTAGATTATTCTTATGAGCTAAACTTACTAAGTTTTCTAAATCCTTTGAACTTCCAAACCTATGATCTATTTGGGTACATGAAATTGGCCAATATCCGTGATATCCTGAATATTTTCTTTTTGGTTCAGGATACTCTATTTCAGCATGTAGTGGATTCTGAGTTATTGGAGAGAGCCAAATTGTATTAATTCCTAATTTATTAAAATATCCACTATTTATTTTATTTATGATTCCCTCAATATCACCTCCTTGGTAATTGGCTTTAAAATGAACCTCATTATCATCAATGGGGAAATCATTCTTTTTGTCACCGTTGCTAAATCTATCTACAAGCATAAAATAAAGGATATTTAAAAACTTATCATTTTGATTGAGCTCTCTACTTTCATATACTACTTTTCCTTTTCTTAGAGGAATAATTATTGAGTTACCAATTTGATCTTTATTGTAGCTAAAAATCCTTATAGTTGAATAATCATTGCTTGACTCTGACTTGGGAATAATTATTTTGTTTTGAGAATCTATGATTTGATTATCAAGAAATGCGATGATATTAGTTTCGTTATTCTTATTAATAAATATTTCATTATTTATATCCTTACAAGTTATTCTTGACAGTTTCTTTTTTGAATTATGATTAATATTTAAAACTGAATTATAACCTCCAATTCCATTGCTAGTTGAATCTGAATTAGTTTTATCAATTTCCCATTTGTTATTAATAACTATTTGATACTGATATTTTCCTGAATTTAAAAATGTTTCATATGTCCATGTATCTCCTTCTAACTTAAAATTTGATTCATTTGGATTCCAATTATTAAATTCACTTGCAATTTGAACTTTTTTAATATAACTAGAATTAGGATAAGAAATTGTGATCTTTTTCTTTAGATTTTTTTTCAATAATAGATCATGTTTTATATTTTTCGTCCAAAAGCTAATAATTGATAAATTACTTATTTTGTCATTAGTAATAACTTTAACGAATCTTTTCTCCTTGTTAAAAATTATGTCAGATTGATACGTAACTGAATCAATATTTTTATCCAAAAGATAATCATCAATTTCAATTATTGTTGTATCTAAATTTAAAATAAGGGGTTTAAACAATTCTTCTTGAAATTCTTTATTTTCAGAACACCCTACAAAAATGAGTAATATAAAAATAGATCTAATCAGCATTATATCTCACATTTAACTTTTTTTCCACAAAATAGCTTTTTTCAAAAATTGAAAAATTTATAATAGAATCTGACTTGTTTTCGATAATAACTTCATCCTTTAAAACATTAATAGAGATTCTTTTATTCTTGTAGATTATTTTGAATTTATAACTATTCCAATTTTGAGGTAATTTTGGGTTTAAAGTAATTTTATCTCTATTAATTCTTAAACCTGCAAAACCTTCAATAATTGACAACCAAGTTCCTGCCATGGAAGTAATATGTAATCCTTCATTAACTTCTTTATTGTAATCATCCAGGTCTAATCTTGATGTTCTTAAATACATTTCAAAAGCTTTATCAATATTATTTACTTTAGAGAACAAAATTGAGTGAATACATGGGGATAAAGATGACTCATGAACTGTAAATGGTTCATAAAAATTTAGATTATCTTCAATAGTTTTTTTATTAAAGTTTTCTTCAAAAAAATATAAACCTTGAAGAACATCCGCTTGTTTGATATAAACAGATCTTAATATTCTATCCCATGACCAATTTTGTGATATCGGTCTTTCATTAATAGGAATACAATTAGATGTTTTTAACTCCTTATCTAAAAAATTTTCGTCTTGTAAAAAGATATTAGAATCTTCAATTACTGGTAGATAAATATTATCAATAATATCTATCCATTTTAATTTATTTTTATTATTGATTTGAGATTTATCATTCAATTTTGAATCTGAATCAATAGTGTACTCCAAACACCATTTTGCAATATAATTTGTATACCAATTATTATTGACATTATTTTCAAATTCATTAGGTCCAGTAACGCCAAGAATAACATATTTATTTTTTTTCTCAGACCAATTTACTCTTTGTTCCCAAAATTTAGATATTGCAATTAACACTTTAATACCATACTCTTTTAAATACTCTTCATCTCCAGTGTGTTTTACATAATTATAAATTGCATAAGCTATGGCTCCATTTCTATGTATTTCTTCAAAAGTTATCTCCCATTCATTATGACATTCTTCACCATTCATAGTAACCATTGGATATAATGCAGCATTATCATTAAAACCTAGTTTTTTTGCATTGTCAATTGCTTTACTTAAATGATTATATCTGTATAACAATAATTGTTTAGCAACTTTGCTTTTTGCAGTTTTTAGAAAAAATGGTAAGCAATAAGCCTCAGTGTCCCAGTAAGTTGCACCTCCATATTTTTCCCCTGTAAATCCTTTTGGACCAATATTAAGTTTTGGATTTTTGCCAGTATAGGTTTGATATAAATGAAAAATGTTAAACCTTATTGCTTGTAAAGATGCAGTATCACCGTCGATGTAAATATCAGCATTACTCCATATTTTTGACCAAGAGTTTTTATGATTTATTAATAATTTTTCAAAACCAAAATTAAACGCTTGTTCAACTTTAGATTTTGAAATTTCAATTAATGATTTACTATCATTAAGAATTGAAGAAAATATAGATACATATTTTTTTATTGTATATACATGATTCTTTTTAACATCTAATGTAATTTTTTTTGCAGTAAATAATTTTTTTTGAATGTTTTCAGTTTCATATTCATTAATTTTTGGTTCCAATGAAATTTTCATACTTGTAGCAACATCGAAAAATGTTTTTTTTGTTTGAGATAAAATACAAGCGTAATCATCATTAATTATTTTCTTTTTTTCAGTCCAAAACTTTTCATCATAATTTGAATCTGAATTTTTTACATCAAAATCTAAATATGGAATAAAAGTAATCTTTCCATTAAAGTTTAGAGGTTTTATTGAATAACTAAGAGCACCAATAGAATCATCATTCATAGAGCAAAATCTTATAGATTTAATTTCAAATAAATCTCCATTTTGATTTTTACAAATGACATTTCTTTTTAAAGTTCCTGATTTCATATCTAACTCTCTGTAGAAAGATGATATTTCACATTTTGATAAGTCTAATAAAACATCATTTATAAAAACATCAATGCCTATCCAATTACAAGAATTAATAACTTTTGCAAAATAGTCTGGATAACCGTTTTTCCACCAACCTACTTTAGTCTTATCAGGGTAATAAATACCAGCAATGTATGACCCTTGCATTGACTCTCCACTATATTTCTCTTCAAAATTTGCTCTTTGACCAAAATTTCCATTACCAATACTAAAAATACTTTCTGCAGCTAATTGATTTTTTGAATTAAATTCTTTTTCGATGATTTTCCACTCATCTATTTCAAATCTTCTTTTCATAATCATCTAATCTAAATTCAGATAAACTATTTATAAATTGATCTGTTCTATTTTTTAAATTTAAATTTCTAACACCAATTACTTTAAATCCACCTCTTTCTGCTGCAATGATTCCACTTACTGCATCTTCAAAAACAATACACTCATCAATTTTTTTTCTCATTAACTTAGCTGCTTTTATGAATACTTCAGGATCAGGTTTAGGGTTAGTAACCATATTTCCATCAATTATAATTTTGAATCTATTGTAAAGATTTAATTTTTTTAGAATCATTTTAGCGTTTTTTGATGAAGAACCAATAGCAACTGATATATTATTTTTATCAGCAATCTTTAATATATTTTGAACACCATCTAAAATATTTGTTTCATCTATGCCATCAATTAAAGATTTATAAATTTTATTTTTTTCTATTAAAAAATTTACAAATTCATTTTCACTAATCTTTTTTTTATTTAATTCTAGTAATTTCTTGAGAGATTCTTTTCTTGATAAACCTTTTAGGTTTTCATTTAAACTTTTGTTGAAATCTACGTTTAGTTTGTTTGCAATTTCTTTCCAAGCTTTATAATGGTGTTCTTCAGTATTGACTATAACACCATCCAAATCAAAAATAAATCCATTAATCATTTATAATTATTATGTTCCCATGTTGTGTTTCTTGCAAGTTTTCAAGTCTGTAAAAATAATTACCAGATTTTATACTTTGATTATCTTTATTTTTACTTTGCCATGTGAAATTTATTCTACTATTAATGGGATTTTTTTGATCTGAATAAATTAGTTTGCCGAGACAGTCATAAATTGAGAGTTTAGTTAGTTTATCAGTTGTGTAACTAATATTTACATCTCCTCTACTAGGATTTGGATATACATTAACAAACTTAGTAACTTCTGCTAATGATGTCGCAATATTTGGATTATATAAATCAGGACTTTCTATTTTTTTATTTGTAAAAATTCTCCATTCTCCGGCTTTTAGAAGAATTGTCATATTAACATCATTAACATTTAAACTATCCCCGCTCATATAATCATACCACCAACCAATATTTTGAAATCCAGTGTAAGTGTAATCATCAACCGTATTAAAATTCCCAATTATAACTACATTCATGCTTGGGTCATCTATATATATTTGTTTTTGTGTACCCCATGTTTCCATACGATAGTTTGAAGTTCTGAATACAGGATTATTTTTTTTAAGATTAATTAATGCAGAATACTCTAAAAAGAGATTATATCTATGATAATCTTGAAGATAATCCCATTTTACTGGCTTTGGTGATGTTCTTGAGATATCAGTATTTGAGGGAAAATTAATTGAATAATCATATCCATATTCACCAAATTGCCAAAACATTTTAGGTCCAGGCACAGTAAAGAAAAAAGCTGCAGCCTGCCCCATTCTTTTTAAAGCAGTATTTAAATCTTTGGTATCGTAATTTGAATTTGAATTACCATAATTTAAGTTATTATACATCAATCTTTCTTCATCGTGGCTTTCCATAAAGCCTACAAGATTATGAAAATTCCAACCTCTTTCATTTTTTGATATTTGCCATTCAAAATTATCAGGGCCATTACCTACATAGCCCATAGTTGCTTCATTGTATTGGCTGTGTGCTTTACCCCAAAGCATACAGCCGTGATCTGATAATTCTTTTTCTTCACTATTTTCTGCAAAATGTTCTAAAATAACATATGTTCCTGGGTGTTTGCTCCAAAGATTATTAGAAATTCTCTTTATGTTATTAATTCTTGATATATCATAATTCCCCCATAAAGCCACATTTCCTAATGAATTAAATTGAGTAAATCCCTTCGATAAATCAAATCTGTAGCCATCAAATTTATATTCTGTAGTCCAATAATCAAGAACGCTGTCAATAAAAGTTTGTACATAAGGAGAGGAGTGATTAAAGTCATAACCAACATTAAAGGGATGCTTGGGCATTTGATTAAACCATGGACTTTGACTGCTTGGAAGATCTCTTCCTTTGTCATAATAAAGTCTTAGCCAGGGATTTGGTCTAAATGCATGATTAAAAACTATATCCATAATTACAGCTATATTGTTTGAATGACAAGAGTCAATAAGTTCTTTTAGTTTATCTTCAGGTCCATAGAACTTTTCAGCTGCAAAGAAAAAAGTTGGAGCATACCCCCATGATGATAAGCCATCAAATTCAATTATTGGCATTAGTTGAATAGCATTTATACCAAGTTTTTTTAAATATGGTAAAGAGTCTATTACAGTTTGATAATCAGATCTAAAAGAAAAATCGCGAATTAGTAGTTCATAAATAATTAAATCTCTGCTATCTGGAGGATTAAATTGAATATTTTCCCAAGTATAATTAGCTTTATTAATTTCTATTACTGAAACAGCGTGAGTGGTTTTGTTTTCGGGATATGGAATTAAATTTGGATAAACAGAATTTGGAATGTATTTATCATATTCAGAAATAATTTTTTGAGAGTATGGATCAGCAATTTTTATTCTAGCATCTACAAAATATTGAAATAAATATTCAACATTAGGAGACAGATGATCAATTTTAATCCAAAATTTATCTCCGGTTTGTGATTTTCTCATTCTATAATTTGGATCAATTTCCCAATTATTAATATCACCGATGAGATAAACAAAGTTTTTTTGTGGAGCTTCTAATTGAAAAATTACTGTACTGTCATTAATATAATTTATTCCATTTTTCGTTCCTGGTGGAGGATCTTGTATTAACTGATTCGATTCTACTACATAACTAATTGTATCATGATAAGTATTTCCATTTAGTTGCATTTCAACCGTTAAATCAAATTTTCCTAAAGAATTAACATTTAAACTATGAATTAAGCTATCTGAATAATTTTGCGCAATTAATTGACCATCATTAAATAAATTAATCATTCCAACTTGTTTACTTTTTATTTTTATGTCTATAATATCACCTATTTCCTTAATAATTGGAAATTCAATAGGTTTTATAAACTTTACTATTTCGTTAGAATTGAAAATTGGTATAAAAAACGGTAAATTACTTGCGTTTGCTCCAGATAAACTTCCATTTGAGTTTCTAAATACAAAACACATATATTCGTTATTATCAATAGTTCTTATATTGTAGAAATCTTTAATTTTAAACTTAATTTCATGAATATTATTCCCAAGATTGGTTAATTTTATTATTGTATCAGGTCCTTCGTGCCATTCTACTGGAATATTTTTCCAATCCTCGTAGCTACTTGAATATTTATTTAATACTCCTGTGTGGGCATATATGTCATTAACTGTCGATAAGTTAGTGTTACCAAGTGAAGAATTATAAGTTACTGTGATTGTATCATTTATATTGGGAAATTCTGGTGACCAAAAGAGTACTTGAGAAAAGGATGTTGAAATGATTAAAGAAAAAATAAGTGTATATTTTATTCTCATTAAAGTAAAATAATTTTTCTTAAGCTAATTCCCTCCTCGACTAATTCAACTATTTTGATATCTCCTATTAAATAATTGTTATCAAAATTAAATTTATGCGTTCCTGCGGAAATCCTGCCTGAAAATAATGTATTAAGAAATTTTCCACTAATGTCATATAATTTAATTTCAATATTTTCAGAACTGTTAATCATATCTAATTGAACATTAAAGAAATTATTAGATGGGTTTGGGTATATTTTAAAGTTATTTTGATTTTCAAAAAATCTTGATGATGTGTTTTGTAGTTCAACAGTTACAGCACTATACGTACTTAAATCAGTACTTTGTATTACTGTTGGATTTCCATCGTCAATACCAGTAATAAAAATATCATTACATCCATTATCTCTTCCTGAATAAAAACCATCTTTGTCGCGAAATACAACTCCAATTGTATAAGGCTGAAGCCCTTGTTGAAATGCAATTGAAGAGTCATTACCCATTGATGTATCTTGAACAAGATTTAAATTTGAAAAATAATTTTCTATAATTATTTCAAAAGACCATATGCTATCACCTTCGTACGTCATAAGTCCAATACCATCATCTAGAGGAGTTGTTCCCCAATTTCCAACAACATGTTGCCAAACTCTAGATTGAAATGGTGTAATTTGTGTTGTGCAAAATAACTTATTTTGTAAGTTATCAGAACAATCCCTATGTTCTGGTCCAAAGGGAGGCAATTCATTACACGTACATAATCCAAGGTGGATATAAACCTTATTTGAATCTACATTTCCCATATTTAAATTGCAAGAGGGATTTAGCATTTTTTTTGCATCTAGTTCTACTCTCATCCAAGTTGATTGGGAGAAAATATTTGTTTTGAAGCAAAAAGATAATATTATGATTAATATAATTTTCATGTTATTTTTTTATCAGTTTTATTGTATAATTTTTTTGCAAACCGATTAATTTAAGTAAATAAGTACCTTTAGGAAGTACTGAAAGATTTAAATCAGTCAAATCTTTATTTAAATCTTGCTTTAAAACTAATTTGCTTTGTGTGTTATACAACTCAAATTCTTTAAAAATACTGAAATTATTTATCTTAACATTTTGAGAGAACGGATTTGGATAAATTTTTAAGTTGTCAATTATGTTTTCCTCAAATGTACTTAATATGTTTATAGTTTTGGATGTTGTATCAAACCCACATTCATTTAATGCTTTTAATGTTACAACAAATGTGCCAACATTTGGATATGTGTGCGCAGCATCTAAAGATGAGTCAATTTGTGATCCATTAGAATAAAAATCCCAAATGTAATTTAGAGCATTTGTAGAGTTATTTATAAATAAAACATTATTACCTGTAATTGAATATGTAAAATCTGAGATAGGTTTATACTTTAGAGTTACATTTATATAGTCAAATCCTGTGCAACCATTGCTATCTGTAACTATTACACTATACTGCCCGCTAGTAACAATTGTTAAAGTTTGATTTATAGAACTGTCAGACCACAAGTATGAATCCCAATTATTTCCTGCGTCTAAAACTAGACTATCTCCGTCGCAGATTGTTGGGTCATTTCCTATATCAACCAATGGAATGAGATGATTAAAAATATTAATTGTATCAGAAGCTTCACACCCATTGCTATCAAACACAGAAACGAAATAAGTACCCGGAGAATTAATTATTGTAAATCTGTTGGTGTCGAAATTGTTCCACAGATAACTATCAAAAATTGAATTAGTTTGAATTAATAAATTTGAGGAAGAACAAATTGTGGTGTCATTTCCAATAAAAACGTTTAAATTATAGCATGAACCATCATCAACATTTGCAAAAATATTATAATTACATGCTAATGAATCTGTACATCCAAAATAATTATATATACAAGAACTATCGCTTACTGTAGCCGATGAATCAAAGTTAATAGCTAAAGAATCGGTACACCCATAAATAGGACAAATTGCGCAAGAACTAAAACAAACTGTTAAAAGTTGTTGTGTAGAAAAAGTATCAGTGATTAACATTCTATTGCTAGTACTAGAATTAATACAATTCTGCCAAAACAATAGTGTCTCTGCAGAACTCCATGTGTTACCATTTATAAATTTGTATTCATAATAAGTATTTTGATTAA
>CEPJ01016697.1_pt1 | contig 18770 bp, 31 predicted proteins | sample 530561 | NCBI WGS metagenome assembly CEPJ01 (sample SAMEA2620404, study PRJEB7988) | marine metagenome | biome: marine biome (ENVO:00000447); feature: surface water layer (ENVO:00002042); material: "saline water (ENVO:00002010), including plankton (ENVO:xxxxxxxx)" | depth 5 m
ATCCATGGGAAACTTAGAACACTTAAACTTTTTTTTAGGTAATCCAATTTATATGTTTATAGGTGGAATTGTTATGACGTTACTCTGGCAATCTTCATCGTTATCTACCACTGCAATTATAGCTCTCGTTGCAAGTGGAGCTCTTCCTCTACCGGCCGCCATAGCAGCAGTTCTTGGAGCAAATATAGGAACTACTGGTACAATATGGCTCGCAGGCTTCTTCGTATCAGACGGCATGCCAAAAGGCGATACCCTACGAATAGCACTAGCACATAGTGGCGCAAACTTATTCATGGCGGTAATGCTACTACCATGGGTACATCATATCGCTAGGTTCCTTAGCAAATTTTAAGTAAATCTTTATTTGATTAAATGCGCCTTCGGGCGCTTTTTTTATGTACAAACTGTTATAAATAGTGTATAATATAAACTATTGGAGCTAACTATGCGTAGATTCAAATCATTCATAAGGGAGATGGCCGAAGTGAGTATTGCTAATTTAAACCCTGACTTTCTGAAGAGAGCTCAAAAGGTAACGTCATTTAATCTTCGTGGATCTGACTTTGAGTCTTTAAAGTATAAAGCAGAAATACAATATCTTTTTAGAACTTTCTTCTTTCCAAAATTTAACTTAGATGAAACTCTTAAAGGAGACATAAAGTTAAATCAAGTTAATAAGTTGATTCAAAAACTCAAGAGCGAGAGTATGGTCAACTACAACAAGCTGCATTTTTATAATCTAAAAGGTGTAGGCCCAGGAGAAGCTACGTTGTATTTCTTACTCGATGACGCTCAACTTGGTGGAGGTACTTCTGCTGGAGTTGACTTGTTAGTCGCTGGTAAAAAATACGAAGTAAAAGCTGCTCTTTATTCTAAGAACGAAAGAACTTTATCAGGTTTTAAGCTTGGTGGTACTGCTCCAGTAGGAAAATTAGTTACCGAACTCGTGGATATGAAAGAAAGATTAGGCTTTCAAACTAAAGGTAAAGGACAGGCGGAAGTTAATACATCACAGTTAAATGCTATAAGAAAAGAATTTCCGTCAGAAATGAAAAAAATAGAAGCCGAATACGGAAAGATAGCAGGAAGATACTTTGGTAATATTCCTGTCATTTTTGTAAACAATAACTCAAGTAATAAGATCGATCCGGAAGACACAGCTGAAAAATCTAGACAATTAACAGGAGACGCTGGTGGAATAGTAGCAATTAAGAAGATCGCACCAAAAGATATTCTTATGCACGTTGTGACACAAGGTACTATTAAACCAAAAATAAAATTATGAGATTCATAGAATTTATATCTGAGCAGAAAAACACTCACATGACTCATATCGAGGACAAGGTCCTATACGGTGGAGTCAACGGAACCAGACAGGCGATACTAGCGTTAAGATCTTTAAGAGACATGTTAGGAGGAGTCAAAGATGGATCTGTCAGTGTTAAGTGGGATGGAGCTCCTGCCGTTTTCTGTGGTACTGATCCTCGTGATGGCAAATTCTTTGTTGCAAAGAAGGGGATATTTAATAAGTCGCCAAAGGTATATAAGACCAATGCTGATATTGATGATGACACTGGCGGTGATCTTAATGTAAAACTAAAAAACGCTCTTAAGTATCTTCCAGCACTTGGAATAAAAGGAGTTATTCAAGGAGACTTTTTGTTTGGCCCTGGTGATTTAAGAACTAAAAAGATAAAAGGTAAGTCTTATCTTACGTTCCACCCTAATACTATAGTGTATGCGATACCAACAGGTACTCAGGCAGCTAAAAAAGCAAAGGCCGCTAAGATAGGAATCGTTTGGCATACAACATATAAAGGAAATACTTTTGAGACTATGAAAGCTTCATATGGAGTTGATACATCAAAATTTAAATCAAAAGACGTTTGGTCTCAAGACGCAATGTTAAGAGACATGACACAATTTACTATGTCTAAAAAAGACACGGAGGAAGTCAATGCGCACCTTAGCAACTGTGGCAGAATTTTTAACAAAATATCTGGGACTACGTTACGTAGCCTCGAAGCTAATCGTTCCCTTGCTGAAACTATTGAAACATATAATAATACCTTTGTACGTAAAGGTGAAGTTGTTAAAGATACGCGTCGTCATGTGGCTGGCCTCATTCGCTATATCGAAGGTAAGTACAAAAAAGAAATCGACAAGAGGAAGACCCAAAAAGGTAAAGACGTCCAGCAAAAAAAGCTAGATGAAATTTTAAAATTCTTCTCACCCGAGAACAAGACAAGTTTACAGATGATGTTTGAACTACAGAAATCTATAGTTCTAGCAAAACTAAAACTTATAAATATACTTAATAAGCTCAATAGTAATAAAACTTTTTTGAAAACTAAAAATGGTTATGAGACTACTGGCCAAGAAGGTTATGTTGCTATTGATAAACTTGGTGGTGATGCAGTGAAGATTGTTGATCGTATGGAATTTTCATACGCCAACTTTTCACCAGATATATTAAAGGGATGGGACAAGCCAGGGAGGAACTAGTGGCACCATTAGATTTTAAACATCTCACTTTGACTAAAAATAGGCCGGGTGAGGACGACGAAACAAACTACTACGCTCAAAAGCGTAGAAGACAATATCACGGTAATGAGAGCGCAGACGTAAAAGAACTCTCAATGAAGCCGGATAAAAAACTTCCTAATTTAAGAGTACCGGTCAAAGGTAAAAAAGGCGTAAGTAAGTTTATGCGGAAGAAAGCTGCTGCGACAGCTAAAGACGATATAAACGCACAAAAGAATCCGAAGATCGATGAAGCGCTTAAGCCTATATCTACTTTAGATCAGGTCAAAGCTGCAATAAAGATAGCAAGAGATAAGAGATTCAATATGAAATCTCAGATCGATAAAAAGACAGCTATTGAAAAGATCTCAAAAGATCTCTTAAAAGATCCTAAAGTTAAAAAAGAAATAGACAAGATCTATGAAGATATCAATCATGATGACGCGCACCGTGATGCTCAACAGCACTCAAACGGAAGTATGAGCGTTAAGAAAATTCCAAGTATGATTAAAAAACCGGGTGATAAACATTTACACTTACATATGAAGAGTTATCACAAAGAAAAAGACGGTCAAGATTTTGCAAAGAAGCACGGTTATAAAGTCAAAAATTATGTGAAGACTCAGTCTGGAACTAGAATGGATCTTCATAAAGAAGATGCTAAAAAGTTTGCCACAGCTGATAAAATGAATTATAAAAAAACAAATATGAAGGATATGCCAAAAGATAAAGATGACGTTGATGAGGCTCTAACTCTACAACAAAGAATGAAAAGATCTCGTATGATGAGACGCATGAGAACTCGAATTAAAGTTGGTAGAGAAAGAGCTAAAAGAAAAATGGCTAACAAGGAGAAGTTAGAGAAAAGAGCAAGAAGGCAAGCTCGAAACATGCTGGCTAAAAAACTTACTAGAGGAATTCCTAAAGCTGAACTAACTTTTGCTAGAAAAAAAGAAATAGAAAAGAGACTTGAAAAGCCAGCACTTCAGTCAAGAATAAAAAGAATTGCAAAAAGAATATTTAAAGACGTGAGGAAGAAAGAAGTTCAGAGGAAAAAAGGTTAATGATTAATTCTTTTAAGACATTTTTAGTCGAGGAAGAGAAGACACTGTACTTTGTGTGGGGACGTATGAATCCACCTACATCAGGTCATGAAAAACTACTTGACTTTCTGAAAGGTAAAGCTGGAAGCAATCCTTTCAGAATTTATTTGACACAAACACAGGATAAAAATAAAAATCCTATTCCGTACGTACAGAAAATAAAGTTTGCGCGTAAAGGATTTCCACAGTATGCTCGACAGATCATGATGCAAAAGAAACTTAAAACAATTTTTGACGCGATGACTTCTTTCTATAATGAAGGTTTTAAACGTGTGGTTATCGTATGTGGTGAAGATCGCGTAAGAGAATATAACGTCACGTTGAACAAATATAATGGTGTAAAAAGTAGACATGGATTTTATAACTTTGAAAAGATTACAGTATTGAACGCTGGCGATAGAGATCCTGAATCAAAAGGTGTCGCAGGAGTGTCAGGTACTAAGCTTCGAGGTTATGCAGATAATGGTGACTTTACTAAGTTCGCACAGTATATGCCTAAGAGATTATCGAATGCAGATACGAAGGCAGTATATAACGCCGTGCGTAAAGGTCGAGGTTTAAAAGAACAGAAAGAATACTTTAACAAACTTAACCTGTCACCAGTATCGGAAAGAAGGGAAGAATATGTCAAAGGAAATCTTTTTAATATTGGGGATAGTGTTATCCTTAGGGATACTAATGAACTTTGTCGTGTTACCTATCTTGGCAGCAATTACGTTATAGTAGAGTCTGCTGGTAAACAGTATCGTAAGTGGCTTGAAGATATTGAGCTACACGAAAAAGAAAGAAAAAAAGAAGTAGCACAAGATAAAGACGTAAAGAAAGCTAAGGGCAGTCAACCAAAAGTTTATTATAAAGGATTAAGCAAGTCAACTAAACAGAAGCGACTTGCACATTTTAAGAAATACGGAAAGTATGATGACGATAATCCGGCAGCGTACAAGAAAGCTCCCGGCGATAAAACAGCTAAAACTAAGCCAAGTGTACATACACTTAAGTACAGAAGAATGTATGGAGAGGATGCAGTTGAACTAGCAAAGAAAAAGATCGAGAGAGAAAAAGCTGTCGATAAAATGAAACACGCTAGAATGCTTAGTAGAGCAAAAGTAAGAAAAGCAAAAAATCAAATGAGGAGCGAAAAAGATGCTTAAATTTTCAAGTTACGATGAGGCCATCGACGAGTTGCTCGAAAACGAAGGCCTTAAAAAGAAAGCAGCTAAATCTGGCATCTCTTATGGTACTTTGAAAAAAGTCTATAATAGAGGAATGGCTGCTTGGAGAACTGGTCATAGACCAGGGACTACACCACAGCAATGGGGAATGGCTCGAGTCAACTCTTACATTGGTAAAGGTAAAGGTACTTATTACGGCGCAGATTCTGATCTAAGTGGTAAGGGCAAGAAGAAAAAAGAATCAGTAGGAGAGGAAGTAAAATATCCGCATATGATGTATGATCCAAAGACTGGAAAAGAAGTCAAAGCAAATACTCCAGCTGATCATGCTAAATTTGCGAAGATGGGATATACACATGAAAAACCATCTATGAAAAAAGAAGCGCTCGATCAGAAAGATAAGAAAACACTGATGAAAGTTGCTAAGAAACTTAAAGGTGCAAGTGCCAAGCATGCAAATCAGTCAAAAGCTATCATGAAAGACATAGAAGATCAGAAAGAAGCTATGTCTCCAGCAGATAAAGCAGCGCATGATAGAGCCATTGCGGCATTTAAAGCTAGAGGCGGAAAGATTAAAAAACTTCCACCAGGGAAAGCTCAAGGTTATCACGGTAAATCAGATCCAGCATCCGGAATGAAAGGTATGATGGATAAGGGTGACACCAAAGATTTCAAAAAAAATAAGTTCGTAAGGAGTATGAAATGATATATGACTTTCACACTTTCAGACAAAAGGGTCCTATAAGCGAAGCTACCGACGTTTATGACAAAGATGGAATTCAAATTACTAGAACTGCTTTGAAAGGCGGTGTTGGTTTTCAAATTAACTACGGTGAAAGAGGTAGGTATATTCAAGTTCTTAAAAAGGATATGAATAAGATCATGAAAGCAATGCAAACAGCAATGAAAGCAAGATAGTATGCCATTAGGAAAAAACGCAACAGCCGGAGACTACGTAAAAGACTTTAGAAAGTCTAAGGCTCCACAGTTTAAAGGTAAGTCTAAAGAAAAAAGACATAAGATGGCTATTGCTGCTTATCTCGATAAACGCGATAGTCAAGACGAAGCCAAATTAGCTGGTAATAATCTAAAACTCTTTTCTCAGTTGAACAGAGATAAAAAGGTAGATGAACTGTCTATGAAACTAAAGACCAAGGCTAAATTCGCTCGAGCCGTAAGAGGTCCAAGTAAAAAGGCAATGCCTGATATATTCAGAACTACTGGAAAGAGAGCAAAAGAAATATCTAAAAAAGCTGATATACTCGTAACTATGAAAAGAGCTAAAGAAAGAGACGAAAGAAGAAAACGTCTAGGTCTAAAACCAGTAGGAGAATCCTCATCTTTTGCTGTAGATATTAAAGGTCTTCCAACTATGTACATGGACGGAATGACTTCTAATGAAATAAAACAAAAGTTGCGTAAGATTATCAAACAGCCTTCTATGATACAGGCCGTTGATAGAATACAAAAGTCTAAAGTTAAAAAGATCTTTAGAGACAAAGGTCAAGGAAGAGAACAGATAGATGCTAATTATAAGTATGACTATGGTTCTCCAGAATCTATTAGACTCATGAAAAAAATTACTCCGGGTGAAAAAATTAAAGAAGGTGTGAGAGGAAAAACAGACGCGCCAAAAGGACCAGAGTCTTATGAAGCGCAATATAAAAGAAGATTAGTTAAAACCACAGATCCTGAACATAAAGAAAAAGGTTATAAGTACAGAATTAAAGGTAAGAAGAATAGTTCACTTACTAAAAAGCTGTATAAGTCTAAACCTGATCAGGCTGAGTTTAACAAACAAATGAGAAGGATTGCAGGTCATGAGTTTGGATAAATTTAAAACTTTTAGAGAAGAATGTATAGATGACGATTGCGAATGTTTTGATCTCTACGAAGATTTAGAGTTAGAAGAAGCCGAATATAAAGGTAGAAAAGTAACTCTTAATAATCCATCTCGATCTAATGATGGAAAGAAAAAGTTTTATGTGTATGTAAAAAATGACAAGGGTAATGTTATTAAGTTAGGATTTGGCGATCCAAATATGGAAATAAAAAGAGACGATCCGGCGAGAAGAAAGTCTTTTAGAGCTAGACATAACTGTGATAACCCAGGTCCAAAATATAAAGCAAGATATTGGTCTTGTTATCAGTGGAGAGCAGGAGCAAAGGTAGATAATTAATGGCGACAAAAGTGAATGAGAACACTGAATTGTCTATGCCAATCCGTAATTTAATAGCAATGGTGGTTGGCGCAGCAATCGGTACATGGGCATACTTTGGTATCATAGAAAGACTGAATAATTTAGAAAATAAGTTTCAAATTCAAGATGCTGACGTTGGTATGAATACAGAGTTTAGAATCAAATGGCCAAGAGGAGAAATGGGTTCCTTACCAGCTGATTCAGAACAGTTTATGTTGATTGAACATTTGTCTGGAGAGTTAGAAAAATTAGCAACTCAGATAGAAGATGGACAAGCGCCGTACGATCAACAACAACAATTGACATTGAACTTTTATAAGGACAGAATTGAAGCTTTAGAAACTGAGATTAAATCAATACGTAAGGACATGATGGACATGGTCCACGATATGAACGGGATGAAAAAGCACAATGGTCATTAAAACGATGACACTCTTACTTTACTTAGGAGGCGGTATCATAGAACATACCGGACCTATGTCTATGTCAGAGTGTCTTAAAATGAAAAGAACTATTGAAAGACACGGCTGGAAAGACAGAAAAGATACTAGATATTCTTGTGAAAAGAAAAAAGTTGAAGTTGATGTAGGTCCAGACGGAAAAGAATTTATTGTAAGAATTGTTGAGGAATAATGCCGACTAAATTTAGAAGTGTTTCAATACATGAACCGACTATAAAAGGAACTTCTATTGGAAGAAAGCCAATTAAGTCGACCATGAATAAAAGTAAGAGGCGCTCTTTTAAAAAGTATAGAGGGCAAGGCAAGTAATGGAACTAAAACAGGAAATGACGATAACTATGGAACATAGACTAGATAAGATCGAGGAGAAACTCGACAAGTTAGCAGATGCTATGATAGCTATGGCTCGAGCAGAAGAGAAAATTATAGCGTTGCAAGACGACCATGAAAACATGAGAGAGCGGCTAAATAAGTTATCGGTAAAACTTGACGATATTCAAAGAACTGTTGATGATAATTCAAGAACAGTTAAACTTATAAATAAGATTGGAATGGCAGTCATAGTGGCTGCTGTCGGCGCGTACGTTGCGCATATGTGGATGTAAAAGGAGAATCAAATGGAAGAAGGTTTTAAATACCATATACCAGAAGAGATTCCAGCAAATGAAAGAACCGCCTTTCATGGCGCAGCGGCAGCAGCGGCTAAAAGCGGAAAAAAGAAATTTAATTTTGGTGGAAAAACTCATCCGGTCACTATGAAAAAAGATACCGCTAATGCTATAACATCTAGCAAACATCATAACAAAGATGACAAAATGAAGAAAGAAAGTACTATGACTTTTAGAGAAAAGCTAATTGCAGTACTCGAAGGAGATAGAAAAGCTCATTATAAGAGTGCCACTCCACCAGAGGAATATGACGAAAAATCAAAATCATCTAAAGGTGCTATGGACATGATGAAGAACCGTACAGATGCTGTTACCGTTGATGGTAATAAAGCAGCAGAAGTTACGGCAAAGAACGCAGCAGCTAAAGTACCTGCAAAAAAGATGAGAAGTAATGATAATAATAAAGGGGATATGAAAATTATTCCTAGTGCCACTCCTATGAAAGGCATGAAGAAAACAATGGAAGCTTACATGAGTATGAAAGGAAAAACTGATGGCGAAGATACAACCTCCTAAGTGGGCACCAAACGCGCATCCAACACCGACCGGTTGGAAGAACGTTGCTACAGGTGAACTATTAATTTCTCAACCAATTTCTCAACAGCAAATTGATGAGTATTTTGAAGTTCCAAAGCCAAAGAAGAAAAAAGTTAAAGTTCTTAGAGAGGCTCCTGTAACTACAGAAGAGGCTGAAGCCGAGCTTATGCAAGATCAGAGTATTCTTACAGAAGACGATGGTCTACCAAGTGACGTGGAGCGAAACTGATTCTGAATCTTAATATATACTTTTATGTTAAGATTTAAAGAATTAAATGAGAAGAATCTCTTTCTCTATGCAGCTAGGCATTATAGAAATCCTAAATTTGCTGATGCTGATGAGTTTTATGAAGACCTTAAGAGATTCAAATATATTAAAAGATTATTGAATCGTTATATCGAGTCTGATGAATTATCGGAAAGACTGGTATTAAATCATTTGATAGTAGTGTTTAACGTATTTGGAATTGAAGCTGCTTTAAAAATATTAGAATTAAAGTTAGAGGACAAACACTGGCCAATTATAAAACCGTTCTTAATATTTTTAAAGTATATTAAGAACGAAGAATACACTGGAATTACAATGGACCCTAACGTTGTGGATATTTTAAGGAAGATATAATGGGTATCGTAAAAAGAGCGGCAGATATAGCATACACTTTCAGGTTCATACGAATGCTCGTTTTGGACTGGAAAGATTGGGACGCTTATAAGCAAGGTATTATAGACGAGAATGGAAAGAGAATAAAAACAGTGAAATTGGATAGCGATGAAAAAAAGTCTTCTTATACTCCTTTTATTCGCTTGTGCGCTAACATCAAGAGGCTCCTTTCAAAAATTCCAGGGGGAGGAAGTAAACTCGGATCTTTTGCGGCCGCGCTCTTTCTCATTAAAGAAAAATACGGATTCACGGACAAGAACTTAAAAGACATCTGTGAAAAAGTAAACGTCGACGTACTTGATTTTCTAAATGAAAGTAACGAATGGTTTATGTTAGAAAATAAACAAATATCTCCTGGGATATATAAAGTTCATAATCCTAAACTACTTAATACTACTTGTGATGAACTGGTTTGGCCTAAAGACCAAATTAGAATAGAAGAAGAATGTTTTCCTATTGGTGATGTATTTGGCGTAGATATTTACGAAGCTATACATATGAAAACACAACAAAGAATTTATATTGCTTTGAGCGAGATATACAAATGAAGATATTCGCCGCAGTTAGATGTCCACCGGGATATAAGTACGATGAAAAGTCTAAATCATGTGTACCAAAAAATTATTCTAGAGTAGCTAAACTTGGCTACCCTAGATACGGCTTTGGAGGTGGTAAATCTTCGTCGCAAAAGAATGGTAATGGTACCAATGGTAATGGTAACGGAAATGGCAATGGTAACGGCGGAAATGGAAATGGTAATGGTAACGGTGGAAATGGAAATGGTGGCGGAAACGGCGGTGGAAACGGCGGAGGAAATGGTGGAGGCCAATGAGAGTCGCAGGTAGACAAAAAGGAGCTAAAATAAAACCATATACACATGTGGTTGTAAATCCTAATGCACCAAAATCAAGGTATACTTTTAGCATGCATAGTTCAGAAGCAGGAGCAAAGAAAGCGGCTAAAAAATATTCACCATTAGTAGGAGATGACTTAAAAGTCGTTAAACAATCTGGTAGAAGTCCAAGTACCGACATGTTTGAAGCTACAAAAAGAATACCAAGAAAAAAAGGACAGCCTGCCGGATCTGATAAACACAGTGATCTGTACACAGATGAAAACCCGAAAGGAACAATACATGGTCTTAAATTTGCTACAGTCGAAGACGCGAAAGCGTCGGTCGCGAAAATTAAAAACTCAGGAAAAAAACACGCCCACAAAATTCAAGCTGCCATCGCCATGGAACAAAGAGCTAGAGTTATGGGAAAGACCGGACCTGCCGCGGTTTATCGAAAGTACATAAACCAAATGAAGAAGAAGACAAAACAAATGCAAAAAGAAGACATACAAGAAGGTAGACCAGGGTTGTGGGATAACATCCGCAAGCGTAGAGCGTCTGGAAAACGTATGAGAAAGAAGGGTGAAAAAGGAGCTCCTTCACCAGAGGCAATGGCAAGAGCCAGTGCTGCCAGTGAAGAGATGACTACTACCGCTTCCATACCGAATCCGATCGATACGTCTATGGGACCTAAATTTACGACAACTAATGTTATGGATAGAAGGAAAAAGAAAAGACCTGCTTTACTTAAAAGGTTTTCTCAATATATCTCAAAATGATTCGTATATATTTAGCTCTGGCAATGTTTGCTATCATAGGTAGCTTGGCTTATGGTGCCAAGTACTATTATGATACTACGCAAAATAAAATAGCAATATTAACTAAAAATAATGCTAACTTGAAAGTTGCAGTAGATACTGCAGAAGCAAGTTTAAAGCTCGCAAAAGAAGAACAAATAAAGATGAGTGAGCTTAATAATAAACTACAGAATGATCTCCAAAAAGCAGAAAAATATGGAGATAGTTTAAGAAGTAAACTAGCTCAACTTAATCTAGTAAAAGACGCATTGACAGATGCTAAAAATTTAGAAGGAAGAATGAATGGCGCAACAGCCAAAATATGGCGAGAGATTATGGGTGATACTGGTGGTGATTCTAACCGGCCTAATCCTAACTGGTTGCAGCGGTCTGAGACAACCGACGGAAATAAAGACGGTGACAAAGATCGAAAAGATAACGATACCAGTAGTACCGAAGCCGAAACCAGTTCAACTCAATGACGTAAGAGTCTACGTCGTTAACGCTGACATATACGAAGAGTTTGTAAAAGAGTTTACTGAAGAATATGGTGAACTTGCTTTTGTTGCCTTGTCCATGAAAGATTATGAAAATTTAGCTTTAAATATAGCTGAATTGAGAAGATATATAAATCAACAGAAACAAATTATAGTTTATTACGAAGAAGCTGTAACAGAGGAGAAAAAGAATGATGGACCTAACAATTAGTCTGGCCACTCAATTTTGGCCAATGACTGTTTTTATTATTCTGGTACTTATCGGCTTTATTATTAACTTATTTGATAGAAGAATGGCAGACTACAGAGTCAACTTTAAATATAAAGAGATGCCACAAATGAAACCAATTCCTATTCCAACTAAAGGAAAAGGCTTTTGGAAAGCTATATTTCTATGGGTCTTTGGAACAAGACATTGGATCGTAGCAAAAGACTTTGTCTATTGGATGAATGGACAACAATACGTAATTCCAAAAGGATTTCAATTCGATGGAGCGAGTGTACCAAAATTCTTAGCTCAATTTTTGTCTCCTGTTGGTGTGTTACTTATTGGCGGACTAATACATGACTATGGTTATAAGTATGAAACGTTACTACTAAAAAGTAATAGAACTATTGGAAAAAAGACTCAAAAGTGGATGGATCAAACATTCAGAGATATTAATATAGAAGTTAATGGTTTTTATCTCTTAAACCAACTAGCTTATTGGGCCTTAAGACTCGGTGGTTGGGTTGCTTGGAATAAGCATCGAAAAGTTGGCGCTCAGATACCAGGGTTAGACTAATGTATGAATATAGATGCAAGTTAGTTAAAGTAATCGATGGAGATACGATAGACGTCGATATCGATCTAGGATTTGGAGTATGGTTAAAAAAAGAAAGAGTTAGATTAGTTGGCATAGATACACCAGAATCGAGAACACGAGATCTGGAAGAAAAAAAGTATGGATTAGCCGCTAAAGAATTTCTTATTAAATGGACTGGTGCAGGAGAACTTAGGCTTAAAACTCAAAAAGACAAGACTGGAAAATTTGGTAGGATACTAGGAGAGCTGTGGACGTTTGACACTAACATTAATCAAAAAATGATTGAAGAACATCATGCAGTTGCTTATGAAGGACAATCTAAAGAAGAGATTGAAGAACAACATTTAGCTAATAGAGAAAGGGTAAAATTATGAAAGCAGGCGAACAGCTTATTTACGCAGCTAAAAAACAAGCAGAAGGCGAGCTTGAAGTTCACAAAGCAAATATTGAGGTATATAAAACAATGCCAGCAGGTATTGGTGAACACTCAGATATCACAGAGGCCGTTATCGCAGAACTAGATAAAATGTCAGCGGCCTATGATCGAATAGAGATGATAGACAAATATTTCTCTTTAAAAGAATAAAAAACTTTACTAATGTGGTTAAAAAGGGGTTTACAAAGATCCCTTTTTAATATATAATAGTTACAATACAAAAAAATCAGAAAAGGTAAAAGCCATGCAACAATTTGTTGACACAAGAGAGTTTTTGTCTCAGACTAAGTTTTATGACGGCTATTCAAGATTCAAGGAATCAGATAATAGATATGAAACTTGGGATGAGGCTGTAGACCGTGTTATTGATATGCACGATGAAAACTACAAAAATTTAGATAATGAATTAACCCCGTTTTTAGAAGAAGCAAGAACCGCTTATAAAGAGCAACGAGTACTAGGAGCGCAACGTGCTCTTCAGTTCGGCGGCGAGCAATTGATGAAGCATCAAATGAGAATGTACAATTGTACGTCATCATACGTAGATAGACCTGAGTTCTTTGGCGAAGTTTTTTATATTCTATTATGTGGTGCAGGTGCTGGTTTCTCAGTACAAAAACATCACGTTAAAAAACTACCAAAGGTTCAGATCAGAACTAAGCAGGCTAAAGGATGGGTAGTAGAAGATTCAATCGAAGGTTGGGCAGACGCATTAGATGTACTTATGGCGTCTTATTTTGTAAATGGAGGTAAACATCCAGATTACGCCGGCCGAAGAGTATTCTTCGATCTTACTCAAGTAAGACCAAAAGGTGCTAAAATATCTGGTGGTTTTAAAGCCCCAGGGCCTGAAGGTTTACGTAGATCGCTCGATAAAATAGAACACTTACTTCAAGGTATTGTACTAGAATCAAAAGAACCAATTGCATTAAGACCTATTGACGTTTATGACATAGCCATGCATGCTGCAGATGCAGTATTGTCTGGTGGTGTAAGACGTTCGGCTACAATTTGTTTATTCTCTCCAGATGACGAAGAGATGATGAATGCAAAAACTGGCAATTGGTTTATGGAAAATCCTCAAAGAGGAAGATCTAATAATTCAGCTGTTATCGTAAGAGATAAGACTACTCCAGAACAATTTGGAAAAATTATGGAATCAGTCAAGCAGTTTGGAGAACCCGGATTTGTCTTTGTTGAATCTACAGAGCATACAACTAATCCATGCGTAGAAATTGGCATGTTTCCTAAGTTAGGAAATAAATCAGGCTGGCAAGGTTGTAATCTTACAGAAATCAACGGAGGCATGTGCAATACCGAGGAAGACTTTTATAAGGCATGCCGCGCAGCGTCTATCCTCGGTACCCTACAAGCAGGGTACACTGACTTCAAGTTTTTAACTAAGACTTCGAAGCAGATATTCGATAGAGAAGCGCTACTTGGCGTTTCTATAACTGGGTGGATGAATAATCCTACTATTTTGTTTAACGCAAACGTCCTTAAAAAAGGAGCTGAGATTGTTAAGGCAGTAAATAGAGAAGTTGCTGCAATCATTGGAATCAATCCAGCAGCTAGAACCACTTGTGTTAAGCCAAGTGGTAACGCATCGGTCTTGTTACAAACCGCGTCTGGAATACATGCAGAACATTCTCCAATGTATATCAGAAATGTTCAAATGAATAAAGAATCAGAAATTACTCAGGCGATAACTAGAACTAATCCTTACATGGTTGAAGAATCTGTATGGTCTTCAACTGGTAGTGATGTCGTAGTTTCATTTCCTATTTTACCTAACAAAGGTTCTAAGTATAAAGAAGAACTTCTTGGAATCAAGCACTTAGAACTCGTAAAGAAAGCTCAAAAGTACTGGGTAGAAACTGGAACTAATGAAGATCTTTGTGCTGACCCTGGAATTAGACATAACGTATCTAATACTATTATCGTAGATGATTGGGATGAAGTAGAAAAATACGTATTTGAAAATAGAGGTTCTTTTGCCGGCATATCTTTCTTGGCTATGACAGGTGATAAAGACTATAACCAAGCTCCAAACACCGCAGTTCCGACCGCAAACGAAATGGTCAAAGATTATGGTAATGCGGCCGTGTTTGCATCTGGAATGGTAGTTGACGCTCTTAAAGTGTTTCCTAATTTATGGGATGCCATATCGACAGCTCATGGATTTGGACTAGATCTTTCAGTTGAATCTTCAGAAAACTCTTCTAGAAAAGATTGGATAAGAAGGTTTGAAAACTTTTCTAATAATTATTTAGATGGTGATATGAAAAAAGCTGATTATTGTTTAAAAGATGCTTATCTTCTCCACAAATGGAATAAGATTCAATCACATTTAAAACAAGTTGATTGGAAAACGGATTTAACAGAAAAGAAGTATACAGATGTCGACACTCTCGGAGCGCAGGCGTGCGCGGGTGGCGCGTGTGAGATCGATTTCTAGTGTTCCTTCACCGTGCATTAAAGTATGCAAGTTGGAAAATGGTTATTGTGTTGGATGTTTTAGAACACAAGATGAAATTAGAGATTGGTTTACTGCCACCGATACAGATAAATTGCGAATCCTTGAAAGGATAAATAATGAAGCAATACATAGTTGAGTGTGAAGAATGTTCGAACACGACTTACGTTGAAAATGAAAGTAATGATTCTATAGAGTTCTGTCCAGTATGTGGCAGACGAGCAGAAGTAGAAGAGAGAAAAGCAGACTTTGACTGGCAAGAGGAATAATGGCATACTTAGTACACCCACTACCACCCGAACAAATATTTGTTAGAAAAGAATATCTTTATGACTTACAAAGAGGTCATGGAGAATACACCCCAGGGATCTGGATATCAGTAAAATCAACACAGTACAAAGCTCTTTACTTTGAAACTTTGTTGACAGAATATGGAGCACTTTATGATAAACTTCCTCTCTCGGCCTTCGTCTGGAAAACTGATCACGGCGATCTTCCTCTCGATGTTTTGCAGCTTTGGGATTGCTTTGATTATCATCTCACTGTAATAGAAAAACCAATTCTTGCAAGATGCGAATTCTTTGGTAAAGATAAAAACATGCACCCAGGCGAATATATGTTTACTATAGATAACGCTCATTCGGATAGATCAATCTTAGATATAAACTTTAGTGAAGATGATCCTGAGCATAAAAGTTTTAATATCATAAAGCTAGACAACGGTCAGTTTGCAGCTCAGCCAAACAATAGAGTAATTTGGAGAGATTCAAGTCTTATTCCAGATAAACTATTGCAGCCTGATTTTAAAGTGTGCACTCAAAACTATACAGTTGAAACAGAACCTAAATGGTCTGTAGGTCATACTGATGAGTGGCAATATAAGACACGCGAAGAGGCTGATAAATAAATGCATGTGGTATTATAATAATGAACCTTTTGAGACTGCACCAGAAGAATACCAAGGATTTGTCTACGTCATCACAGAACTGGATACGAACAAAAAGTATCTCGGTAAAAAGAACTTCTGGCGGCCGAAGGTATTACCAAAAAATTCAAAGAGATCTAGAAGGGTACGCACCAGAGTGGAATCCGATTGGAGACTATACTTTGGCTCGAATAAAGAATTACGGTGTCTCGTTGAAGAACGAGGCGAAACAAACTACAGAAGAGAAATCATCAAACTCTGTAGAACAAAAGGAGAAATGTCTTACTTTGAAGCAAAAGCTCAGTTCGATAATGACGTCCTTTTTTCAGACGAATGGTACAACGAATTCATAGGTTGTAAAATACATTCCCGACATTTAAAAAAATAAAATCACATCAAAGTGATTTTTTTGTTTACAAACACTAATTTTTAGTATATAATAGTTATATACAATTGAAAAGGAGTAGTTTTGTTATGGGTATTTTTATTGGAAAGCACGGTAGGTCTAATAGCTTCGTCGGAAGATTTGATCCTACTAATCCCTCAGATATAAGAGAATATGAATTAGTAAAAGCTATCGTAAGATCAGTTAACGCTAGCAGTAAAAGAAAATTTAGAGTCTGCAAAAGAGGTAGAAAACCAGTTTATGGATATGAATGGGGTGGCAACCCTAAAGGCGGAATAAAGAACGCTAAACTCTGGGATGTTTATATCTACAGAAAATCTCTACCGTATAACGTTGAGATGCAATTAAATATTATTTCAAACTATCCAGATCCAACATGGAGCGAATACTCATGATTATTATGGACTACAGTGGCATTGCACTAGCAAGCATTATTATCAATAAGACGTTTGAAGAATCTCTCATTCGTCACATGATACTAAACTCTATTAGAATGTACAGGTCTCGATATGTTGACGAATATGGCGAGATAGTATTGGCCTGTGATGGTCCTAATAACTGGCGTAGGTCAGCATTTCCACAGTATAAAGCTAATAGAAAAAAAGGTAGGGACGAGTCTACTTTTGACTGGAATGAAGCTTTCAGAATCTTACATCTTGTAAGAGAAGAGATCAAAGAAAACTTTCCATATAAAGTCATTCATATAGATCAATGTGAAGCTGACGATATTATTGGTACATTAGTCGATCTTAAATCAGATGTACCAATTAATCCAGAACCTATCATGATTGTTTCATCAGATAGAGATTTTGTACAGCTACAAAGGTTTCCAAACGTAAAACAATATTCTCCTATCTTGAAGAAAGAGGTTGTGGAATCTAATCCTAGATTGTTCTTACAAACTCATATTATTAAGGGTGACAAAGGAGATGGTGTACCAAATATCTTGTCAGAAGATAATGTATTTGTCGAAGGGTTTAGACAAACTCCTATGTCTAAAAAGAAGATAGATAATATTATTGAAGATTTAGACGATGGAGAATTGCTGTACGCAGCTTCTTGGTATAGGAACTATTGTAGAAATAAAAAATTGATAGATCTTACCGAAACTCCTAACGATCTAAAACGTCAGATTATAAATAGTTTTGAGGAACAAGATCCATGGCCAAACAAAGGTAACGTTTTTCCATATCTAGTTTCGAAAAATTGTAATGAATTGATAAAAAGTGTACAGGAGTTTGTATGATGAAACAGTATGTTTTTGAAGTTATCGAAGAAGCTGCCAAACAGCGCAGTCGAGATGATAAAGTAAAAGTCTTAAAATCAAACGAGACTTGGGCATTGAAGGATATTATACGAGGCTCAATGGATTCTAAAGTAGAATGGAACTTACCTGAAGGTTCCCCACCATATCAAGCATCCGCAGCTCATAACCACCCCACAAATCTTCTAAGAGAAAATTCTAAGTTTAAATATTTTGTGAAAGGTGGCCCTGGGGATAAAATGCCGAAATATAAAAGAGAACAAATTTTTATAGGTATGCTTGAAGGTGTACATCCTGAAGATGCTAAGCTTGTCGTCTCAATGATTAACAAGAAAAAATTAACAGGCATTACACGCCCGGTTGTAGAGGAGGCTTTTCCAGGGTTGCTTAAAGACTGACTCTATTTCCAGAAAGGACAAGAATGGTACTTGCACAACTTGAAAGATTACAAAAAGATTCCAGCGATTTAGAACTTTACGCTCTTAAACTTAAAAAGAGAGGAAGAATACAACAAATGGAAAACATCTTAAAGAAAAGAGATTATGTAAGGGAAAAAATCAAGTTGATAAAAAGTCCGGAGGTTCAATATTCTACTTAGTTAAAAAAATAAACGTTTACAATCATTGAATAATATGATACTATATAATGATAATAAGGAATTGATATGAATATTTTTATACTTCATGAAGATCCAGTCGTTGCGGCTCAGATGCTTTGTGACAGGCACGTTCCTAAAATGATCGTAGAGTCTGCACAAATGTTAAGCACGGCCCACAGGCTACTAGATGGTATACCCGAAAAAAGACCATCAAAGTCAGGAAAGACTATACAAACTTATTACGCGTTTGGAGACGAACGCGATAAATTGTATTATGCCGCTGTTCATAAACATCATCCTTGTACCACATGGACTATGGAATCTTCTCAAAATTACAAATGGCATTATAAACATTTTTACGCCATGGGGCAAGAGTTTACTTATAGAAGAGAAAAGTCTCATAA
>CEPJ01031242.1_pt1 | contig 18609 bp, 13 predicted proteins | sample 530561 | NCBI WGS metagenome assembly CEPJ01 (sample SAMEA2620404, study PRJEB7988) | marine metagenome | biome: marine biome (ENVO:00000447); feature: surface water layer (ENVO:00002042); material: "saline water (ENVO:00002010), including plankton (ENVO:xxxxxxxx)" | depth 5 m
ACTCTTTGCCTCATCACCTTTTGCGATAATTTGGTCAGAGTTAATAGTTACATTATCAAAACTTAATTGGGAAATATTCTTATCATCAACTGTTTTAAAGTTATTAATCGATAAGCCATCCTCATCATTTTTCATAACGATCAAGGAAAATTCATCATCAATCATTACTGTTACTAAAAAATTGTCTGCATTTGAACCGTTTAAAACTAAATTCTTTGTTCCATTTAACTTATTATTTTCAACAGAGGTTAAAATTGATAAATGATCATAAGTTCTACTTTCCTCAACATAAGCTAGAGATATTTGAGAGTTTCCACTAATTAATCCAGAAATATAATTACTCTTCATTGAATAACTACTTTGGTCGAGTATAAAACCAGATAAAACAATGTTGCTTAAATAAGGTTCAAGAACAAGATGTTTCCCGAACTCTTCAAACATAATACAAAGTTCAATTGCTCCAAAATTGAAACCACCCTCCTCTTCTGAAAAGGGCATTGCTAACCACCCTTGATCAGCAAATAGTTTCCATTTATTTTGATCATAACCTAAATCTGAGTGAACATGTTTTTCACGATCATAAAAATCATAATCTGAAATACAGAATTTTTGAATTTGCTCTCTTAAAAGTATCTGTTCGTCAGAGTATTTAAGATCCATTAAACACCAAGCACATATTTAGAAATTATATTTTTTTGAATTTCATTACTACCACCATAAATTGTGACTTTTCTCATATTGAGATATTTAGACAAAACTTCGTTGGTGTATTCTGGTCCATTTGGTTTGACATTAGACATAAAACCTTCTGGACCACCATAAGGAACAGCAAATTCTCCAGCTGCTTCAACAAATAATTGAGTTAAACGTTGTTGGATTTCAGTACCCTTAATTTTAAGAATGGATGATTCAGCACCTGGATTACCACCTCCTTCAAGTTCAGATAATAATCTTAATTCAGTAAACTCAAGTGCCATGACATCAATTTCTAGTTGAGAAACTTTATCAGTTAAAGACTCATCGTCTAAATCATTAACAATTTCTTTTAATCTCAAGAGTTGTCTTTTAGAAGCACCTACACTTGCTATACCAAATCTTTCATGTGCTAGTAAAAATTTTGCATAGGTCCACCCCTTGCCTTCCTCTCCAATAAGGTTTTCTACTGGAACCTTTACATCACTGAAAAAAACAGAGTTAACCTCATGATCACCATCAATGGTAATTATGGGTTTAACTTCAATACCCGGAGTCTTCATATCAATCAAGAGAAAAGATATGCCCTCTTGTTTTTTTCCAGATGAATCTGTTCTGACTAAACAGAAAATCCAATCAGCATGTTGTGCCAACGTGGTCCAAGTTTTTGCACCATTTACAATGTAATATTCTTTACCATTTTCATTAACTAACTCAGCTTTAGTTTTCAAAGATGCTAGATCTGAACCAGATCCAGGTTCAGAGTAACCCTGACACCACCAAGTATTAAAATTAAGAATATCTGGAAGAAATCTTTGTTTTTGTTCTTCGTTACCGAATGAATAAATAACCGGGCCAACCATACTCACCCCAAAAGGGATAAATGGAGGACATCCTGCTAAACCAAGTTCATTTTGGAAAATATAAATTTGTGCAGGTGACCACCCTGTTCCACCATATTCTTTGGGCCAGTTGTAACCCATCCAACCTTTATTTGAAACAGATTTATGCCAGTCAATAAGGTCTTGCTTACTTAACATATCTCCTTTTTCAAGTTTTTCTTTGATATGAGATGGGTACTCGTTAGCTAAAAAATCTCTAACTTCATCTCTAAATTCTAAATCCTTTGAGGTAAAACTTAATTCCATATTATATTTCCTAATAATGATTAATTATAATGAGTGTTTATTATACTAGACTGAAGAGTGAAACAAAATCTTATCAACCTAAATTTGTTGCAAAGTAAAATCTTTAAAAATAAACAAAAAATACTTGTTTTAACATCAAATAATAAGGAATCTGAACATGTTGTAAAAAAATTACAAAATGATTTTAAAGATATCAAAATTGTCAACTTCCCCGACAGAGAAATACTTCCATATGATCATTTTTCAACACCTGATCTAATCCTGAAAGAAAGAGTCAATGCAATAAATAATTTTGAAGATTCACAAATTCTTGTTTCATCGTTTAAAAACTTACTTGAATATTATCCTGAAAAAAAATTCTTCCTATCAAAACAACTGCTTAAAAGTGGAGATCAATTTAATTTCAATAAATTTATTACGATGCTCAAATCTATGAATTTTATCCAAGTGGAAAAAGTTAATGCAGTCGGTGAATTCACTATAAGAGGTGGAATTGTAGATTTACATACAATAAATTATGAAAATCCTCTAAGATTTGAGTTTTTCGATAATAAAATTGAATCTTTAAGAACTTATAGTTTGGAATCACAACTGTCCTTAGAAAAAATAGATGAAGTTTACATAGGTGACAGCAATGAGATACCTTTTAATACTGAGGTTGTTAAGCATTTTAAATCAAAATGGAGAGAGTATTTTATAAATAATGATGAATCTGAATGCTCATTTTTTCAAAAAATTAAATCAAATAAGCTTCCAAGTGGTTACGAAATATATTTATCATTATTAATAAAGTCTCCTGTTAATTTTTTAGATATTTTTAGTGTAAAAAATCTTTTTTTATCATCAGAGATTCAATCAAATGATTCCATTCAACAATATAAGAATTTTATAAAACAAAGATATCAAGATGAGAATATTGACCATAAGAGACCTTTAATGGAACCAAAACAATGTTTTGTTAACATTGATGAAGTTTTAGATAAATTTTCTGATATCAAAACTATTGATTTTAATTTTAAAAAAAATGATTCAATAAATGTTGTTAAAAGAAAAGAGAAGAATAAATTTTTTAACCATAAGAATTTTGAACTGAACATAGGTGATCATGTTATTCACAAAGATTATGGATTGGGTTTGTTTGAAGGATTCCAAAACATTAAAACATCCAATCATGAAAATGAATTTGGTGTAATTCAATATAAGAATAAAGAATTACTTTATTTACCAACTAGTCAGTTTAATCTTATATCAAAACATCATAAAAAAAACTTAGAGAATGATGCATTAGATTCACTTTCAAAAAGTAGCTGGAGCTTAAAAAAACAAAAAATAAAAAATAAAATTGAGGACCATGCTGCTGAAATCCTTTTCATTGAATCACAAAGAGCTAAAAGTACATCAACATCACTGAAAGTAGAAAGATCTATTCTTGATAAATTCTTAAATGAATTCCCATTCCAAGATACTACTGATCAAGTAACGGTGACACAAGATATTGTTAAAGATTTAGCTTTGGTTAAACCAATGAACAGATTGTTGTGTGGTGATGTTGGTTTTGGAAAAACAGAGATTGCAATCAGAGCAAGTTTTATTTCTGCATTTTGTGGTAAACAAGTGATTATTTTGACCCCCAGTACTGTTTTGACTGACCAGCATTTTAAATCATTTAAAAAAAGATTAGATAGTTATCCTATCTATATTGAAAAAATATCTAGAAATGTTTCATCTAAAAATAGAAAAAATATTATTGCGCAATTTAATCAAGCAAAGATTGATATTCTTATTGGAACTCATGCTCTTCTTAATGATGATTTTGATTTAAATAATGTTGGTCTTTTAGTAATTGATGAAGAACATAAATTTGGGACTAAACAAAAAAATATTATAAAGGAAAAACAATCTTCTACACATATTCTCTACATGTCAGCAACCCCAATACCTAAAAGTATGAACATGGCATTCACAGGTATAAAAGACTTTTCATATCTATATACTTCTCCCTCAAATAGACTACCAATAAAGACATTCTTGGAAGTATTTTCAAAATCAAAAATTAATGAAGCTATTGAAAGAGAAATTAATAGAGGTGGTTCTGTGTTCTTTATTGAAAATAATATTCCAAAATTAGAACAATTAGCTGACACACTCAAAATCTGGCTTCCTAAATATAATATTAGTTATCTTCATGCACAATTAGATAAAAAAACAATAAACTCAAGATTAGATAGATTTAGAGAGGGTTCAATTGATATTTTAATTTGTTCAACAATTGTCGAGATGGGTTTGGATATCCCACAAGCTAATACAATAATTATAAATAATGCTCAAAAGTTTGGAGTTTCACAATTACACCAACTTAGAGGGAGAATCGGGAGATCAAATGTACAAGGATATTGTTATTTAATTATTCCAGATAATGATATCCCAAAAAAATCAAGATCTAGAATTGATGTCATTGTGGAGAACTCATTTTTAGGTTCTGGATTTAAAATCTCTGAGGAGGATTTAGAACTTCGTGGAGCTGGTGAGTTGTTGGGCAATAAGCAAAGTGGACATGTTGATACAATTGGATTAAGTCTTTACTTTTCGATGTTAAAAGAGGCATTAAAAACAGATGCACCCAAAGATAAGACAGTAATAATAAAGTTATTAATTCCTGCATATTTACCTGAAAGCTTTCTCCCATCAACAAATGAAAGGTTAAGATATTATCAAAGATTAAGTGTTTCAAATTTAAAAAATATCAAAAATATAGAGAATGAATTGAAAGATAGGTGTGGTAAATTCCCAGATGAAGTGGTTAATTTATTTGATTTATCAATTTTAAAAAGGAGAATGCTGAAATTATCTATTTCAAAGGTGGTTCAAACTCAAAATTATATTAAGTTCGATTTTGATCAATCAAACCTATCTTCTGTAATATTTCAAAAACTTATAGATTTATCTTCTAAAGAAAGTGAATTAATATTAATAAAGCCTGAAAATAAAGTATGGCTAAAACATAAAAACAATGACGTATTAAAAACTGTTAAAAATTTTATTGATGAACTCTCATAAAAATATATTTTTTTTATTCTTTATTACCATTTTCCTGTATGCGGAAGTCGAAGAATATTCAGTTGAATTAATAATTCTAAAAGTGTCTGGTTATGAACAAAGTGAAAGATTTTTAAACAACTTAGATTTTAATCCTAAAAAAATAATACAACTTGCTCCAAAAAGTTATGAAGTAAAAACAAACACAATTCTTAAGTCAGTCTCTTATGAAGGAGGTGATGAACTATTTGATGTAGATTTAAAACAAAATAATCCACCAAATTTATTAGAAAATTTATCTCATTCTAATACTTCAGAGGAAAAAGTTATTAATCCATCTTCCTGGTTTTTTGAAGAGAATATCCAAAATCTCGACTATTTATTGGGTAGATTGAAGTGGAGAGATAATGTAACTATCCTATCAAAACATGCATGGCTACAACCAATCCATTCTAATAATGAGCACTATGTTTATCTCAATGATGATATCAATGATATTTCAGTATTTTTAAATCTCTATCAATCAAGGTATTTACATGCTGATTTAGTAGCATTTGAAGGCAGTTTAGATCTTGATGATAATTATGGCGATACAATAAAACTCTTTTTTAATCAAAAGCTAATTGGTGATACAAGTGAAAATATTCAAATGGATAGTGATTCAATACCATCTATTCCTAATGACAACATAAAAGTCTTTATGAAAGATGATCGATTAATAAAAGAATCGCAAATAAATTTTTTTGATCATCCAAAATTTGGAATATTGTTGATCGTCAGCAAGCTTAATTAATCTGAATAGTAAGCATTCTCATTCTGAGAATGGTCAGTTATGTCTTTTACAGCAGTGATTTCTGGTAATTGATCGACAAGAGTTTTTTCAATTCCATCTTTAAGTGTTACATCTATCATCCCACAACCTTGACAACCTCCACCAAATTGTAAAATTACCTCACTTTTATCATTAAATTCAATTAAGGAGACCTCACCACCATGAGAGGCTAACATAGGGTTAATTTCATTATAAAGAATATAATTTATCTTATCCTCTATGGGACTATCATCTTTGATATTGGGCAATCTTGCATGAGGTGCTTTTATAGTTAACTGTCCATCAAAGTTATCTTGATCGAAATTGATATGGGCATCAGTTAAAAAGTCTAAACTTCTCTTTTCAATAAATAAATCAATAAGTTTCAATTGAATATGTAAATCATCAGATGAAGTCTCTGCAAGATTACAAAAGGCTAAACATGTTTCTGCTTTTGGAGTTCCTGGTTTATCTACAAATAGACGGATTCCAAGGTCACTCTCATTTTTAGCATCAATAAGTTTTTTTAAGTAACTTTCTGCACTTTTTGTTACTTCAATGTTATTAATCAACTTAGACATTTTTTAAATTTAATTTATATTTTTTTATTATAAAATACCTCATTCAAAATTATGAAAAAATTATTTACAAAGTTTTTTATGTGCACATTTATAATTAGTGCTTGTAATCAGGAAATCAATATGAAAGAACCACAACCAAAACAAATTCCCTTTAAAATGGAAGCTCATGGCGATGTCAGAATAGATAATTACTATTGGCTAAGAGACGATACTAGATCAGATCCAGAAATACTGACCTATCTTGAATCTGAAAATGAGTATTTTGAAAATTGGATCTCCCAAAATTCTGATTATAGAAATCAAATATTTACTGAATTAGAATCTCAAATACCTCCAATTGAGGAAACTCTGAGAGTAAAAGAAAATAACTATTTGTATTACACAAGAATCAAATCATCTGACCAATACCAAACTTATTTCAGATCAAAAAATGACATAGAAGAAATTATTTTAGATGTAAATATTGAAGCAGGAGATAATGAATTTTACTCTGCTGCTGGCTTAAATGTTTCACCAAATGAAAATTTACTAGTTTTTGGTGAAGATCTTAATGGACGAAGAGAATATAACCTTAAAATTAAAAATCTAACATCTAATGAATATCTTGAAGATAATATTGAAGGTGCCTCACCTTCAGCAATTTGGTCTGCAGATTCCCAGTATTTGTTGTATACCAAAAAAGATGAAGTAACATTAATATCGAATAAAGTTTATGTCCACAAAATAGGTGATGATCAATCTCAAGATATTCTCATTTACGAGGAAAAAGATAACGAATTTAATATTTATATTGGAGAATCAAGATCCAAAAAATATGCTGTCATATATGTAGGTAAAACTGATTCAAATGAAATTTATCTGCTTGATAAAGACGATTTTCAATCTTCATTAAAATTAATTAGCTCTAGAGAAGATGGTCATGAATATTCAATTGATCACTTTGGAGAGTACTTCTATATTTTAAGTAATAAAAATAATGCTAAAAACTTTCAGATTTTTAAAATAGAAGAATCTGATTTCAATAAATCAAATCAATGGGATTGTATTATCCCCGCAAGGGATTTTCATTACATTGAGGATATGATTGCATATGAAGATAATTTAGTTTTAATTACAAGATTTGATGGTCTGCCAACTATTGAATTAGTTAATTTACCAGCAAATACAATATCCACAATAGAAATGCCAGACGATGCTTACGATGTTGGACTTAGTTATAATAATGATGTTTCTGCAGATTTCTTCAGATTCTCTTACTCATCACCCAAATCACCAAGTCAAATTTTTGAATATAATTTAAAAACTCAAAGCAAAAAAATTGTTTGGAAAAAACAAATCAACAACTTTTTTGAAAATGATTATCAAGTTTCAAGAATAAAAACCTCAGTAAGAGATAATTCAGTTGTTCCAGTTACTATTATTCATAAAAAAAATATAAATACAGCTGAGGCCCCTTTGCTTATATATGGCTACGGTTCTTATGGAATTAATATGGATTCAGGTTTTAGAGCCTCAATAGTACCATTGCTTGAAAGAGGTTTCATATTTGCTATTGCACAAATACGAGGTGGGTCAGATTTAGGCAGAGAATGGTATGAAGATGGAAGAATGTTAAATAAGAAAAATACTTTTAATGATTTTATTGATGCAACAAAATATCTAATAGCAAATAATATTGGTCATCCTAAAAAATTGTTTGCAATGGGTGGAAGTGCCGGTGGTCTTTTGATGGGTGCAGTAATTAATTTTGAACCGAAACTATATCAAGGAATTATTTCAGCAGTTCCTTTTGTTGATGTTCTCACAACTATGTCTGATGAATCGATTCCTCTGACTACATTCGAATATGATGAATGGGGTGATCCGAGGATAAAAGAACAATATGATTATATGAAATCATATTCACCTTATGACAATATCAATAGCCAAGAGTATCCATCGGTACTTGTTACGACAAGTTTATTTGATTCACAAGTTCAATACTTTGAACCTGCAAAGTATGTCCCTAAATTGCGAGAAAATACTACCTCTAATAATCCTATTTTTCTGAGTATTAACTTGATCGGTGGTCATGGAGGTAAAAGTGGAAGGCTTGAATCTCTTAGAGAAACTGCAAGAGATTACACATTTATTTTGAATGTGTTAGAAAATAGCTAGAAATTATTTCTCTGGTAATCTGGTATTAAATTCAGAAATCTTTATTTTCAAAGATCCGGTTGAGCTCTCGATGTTCGCATTAGCTCTTTTTCTTGCCGTTATGACAACTGGACCAACTTCAACATCACTATCAACTACAGAAAAGTATTGATTTGCATTTGATGATTCTGGATTGGATTCAGCAAGTTCTGCTCGATCATTTATATAACCATTGGAATCAATATTAGTACTATGTAACCAGTAATAATCACCAGGTGCAACATCCTCTAAAATATAATTAAACTCACCATCGAGATCTAGTCTTCCTGCAAAGACAACCTCCTCTAAATTGTAGTCATATAGATAAGCAGTAACCATTCCAACACTTGGACGTGCTCTTATATCACCTACTTGAAGAGAAACGGTGCTATTAAGGTAACTATCATTAGATAGGTTAAAACGGACAGAGTATTGATAAACACCATCTGGCAAAGTACCACGATCAATAGTGACTGAATAAGTTCCAAAACCTTCACTGTCAATAGATTCTGAAGCAACAGTCATATAATCATTAGTAATGACTTCGGTTACGGATAATTCACCATCACCTACTTTTTCAATTGTAATCGTGAAGTTATTAGTATCAGAATCAATTACAATATTACTTGGATCAATTCTGCCATAAGTAAAATCTAGTCCCTCATCACTAACAAGTGTAGAAAACCCTTTTATAAGATTTAAAGCACCATAACCATATTCGTCGTCTTTACCTGCAAGACCTACATCATCAGTTAGGTAACCCGAGGTAATGAAACCATCCATTTGAGATGCAGTTAAATCAGGTGCAATTGCATACAAAACTGCCAGCGAAGCAGCTACATGAGGAGATGCCATTGACGTTCCTTGCCATGCCTGAATTGAATTATCATTTGCAAAAGCTGGAACACCATCTCCAACACCATCTCCATTTAAATCAGTTCCAGTAGTTCCTCCAGGTGCAGCAATATCAACCATATTATTAAAAGTTGAGTAGTAAGCGCGAGCACCAGCAATATCAGTAGCACCCACTGAAATAACATTTTCACACGATGCTGGATATCCGTAAGCGCCGGGCATAGAGCTACCTGAATTACCTGAAGATGAAACAATAGAAATATTTTGTGCAAAAACATCGTTAATTACTGCCTGATATGCATTGATGCAACCACCACCGATGTATCCTAAACTCATATTTATAACACGCACAGGTGTAGAACCAGAATAGATTGTTCCAGAAGCGTTGGGTAAACCTGCAACATATAACAATGCTTCAGCAGAATCACTTACATAACCACTTCCATCATGCCCAAGTACACGCATAGGAAGAACTTTAACCCCAAAACCATTAATCCATGCACCTTCATTTTTAGCAGCTATTGTTGAAGCAACATGAGTTCCGTGTGAATCAACTGCTGCTTGAGAGTCCGTAGGATCAGGATCGTAACCATCTCCATCAAAACCATTTGTGATATCAACAAAATCATAACCTCCAGCAATAAACTCCGTAGCATTCCATGCTGTAGATCCATTATTAGGTGAACCTGTATCAGTAACTGCAACTGCAACATCTTGTGTTTCTAATCCAACTGCTGTTAAAACTTCACTCAAACCAATTGCCTGAAGATTCCATTGATAATTCCAATATGGATCTGCGACAAACGAATCGGCATAAATCTTATAGTCAAAATCTAAGTTAAGATTTGGAAATTTTTCTCTGTAATGGGTAAGAATTTTCCATTGTTTTAAATAATTAATTTGTGTCAAATTTGAAGTTCCCAATGCGTCTACATCAACATAACTGAAGTATTCTTGGAATTCTGTTTCCATGTCAAAGGGTAACTTGGTAAGACCTTTATTTCCTGCAATTGATAGCTTATCTAATCGATAAGATAAAGAATCATTATCATTTAAATTCAATATATTAGGTGAGTAAGTTTTTGGATCAAAAGTTGATCCAAAAGGTATATAAGATATAAATCTACTATCTGCAAAATAATTAGTACCTTGTTGAGCACTTGTTCCAGTATCATTGGAGCCTAATTGAAGAACATACTTAGAATGTCCCGTATTTGATTTTACAACAATGAAAAAATCACCTGAATCTGGCATAACTATTTCTTGATAGAGTGAATCGGAAGCAGAAGTATAGGCAAAGTCTGCAAGTGTCCCATCACTGTTGTAAAGCAATAGTGAAACATCAATGCCATCATATGAATATGAAGATGTTCCATCATCATTATCAACAAGCAAACCCTCGACATATAATGCAACTTTTAAGTTGGGTGCAGCAGAGAGACTGAACCAGTCTTCAGGATCGACATTGTCTATAATTTCTGTAAGACAATAACCTGGATTATCTGGATCTTCCACACAACTTCCATCATCACCAATAACAATAACTTCAGCTGAATTATCACCGATATGACCAACTACTTCAGTAGGATTGGTAAGTGGTTGTGCTTCACTTGAATCATTATTTGTTCCAAACGGATACATTGGAAGATTTGGAACATCATTATCTACAATATTAAAAGGTGATGAAAGAATGGTTCCTGTAATGGCAAACGAATCTGCAACATCTGTAACAGTTATGGCAACAGCTTGAGTTACTTCAGTATTTGAATCTGAGACACCAAGAACAATATTATAAATATTGTCAGCATTTGAATCTGCTGGTGCTTCAAAATCAGGAGCAGAAGAAAAAGATAAATCCGATCCTGTCAGTGTGAAAAAACTTTGATCAATACCAGCAATAGAAAATGTCAATGTATCACCATCAGGATCAGATGCTTGAATGGTAAGAACTTCAGTTGTATTTTCAGGTATAGAATAACTAGATTGTAACCCATCAAATGTTGGAGGATCATTTGGAACAACAACATTTGTAGACACACTACTTGAAGCTGATTGACCAGAAGAACTGGAACAAGTCAAAGTATAAGTTTTTTGGCCTGCACTGTCAGGTGTTAGTGTCTCGGATCCTGATGTGGGTTTACTACCGGACCAATCTCCAGAGGCAGTACATGAAGAAGCATTTTGAGATGACCAATTAAGAGTAACTGACTGGCCTAAATTAATCTGTGTTGCAGAGATTGTAAAAGTAATTGTTACATTTTGTGGGGGAGTTTCTGGTGTGGAGCTACCACCACCACCACCTCCGCCACCGCAGGCTGTAAAGACAAAGATTGAAAAGATAAGTGTTAGTCTTTTAAATGAAATCATTCTTTTTTATAAACTCTCGTAAATAACCCAATCAATTAAAAATCGTTGACTATCGTTACATGAATCAATATCACTATTAAAGCATAAATCTTGGGAATTAACATAGTTACCAACAAAATTACCACCTACAGCAACATTGATAATAAGATAGAAAATCTCATTAAATGGATAATTTTCATTAAATCCCAATTGACTTTTAGTAATTGAAAAAACTTCAAATTGATTATCTAGAATGAATTCCATTTGATCCTCCTGCCAAATAAATGTAAGAGTATGAAATTTTTCATTTAGATTATCTTCTTGAGGTAAATAATAAGATCCTCCTTGATACTTATGATTTGAGGGGTCGGAGCCATAATGGATTGTAGAGAGAACTTCTTGCATATTATTACCTCTAATTTCCACTAGATCGATTTCTCCACTTGCTGGCCATCCACCATAAATAGACTCAAGTGGCATCATCCAAATTGCAGGCCACATCCCTGTTCCAATTGGTGATCTAAACCTTACCGTAATCCGTCCAGGATGATTAAAATCAACTTTATTTTCTGTTACCATTTTAGCCGAAGTATAGCTATATCCATTAAAATCCTGATTTAAAGGAGTAATTTTCATACATCCTTTATCAACAAAAACATTATTTTCTAGGTCGGTATAAAATTGTTGTTCATTATTTCCCCAACCAGGAATTCCATATTCATGACCATTACCCTGAATAGAAGTCCAGTTCACTGAGTAATCTTCATCATTAAAATCATCCATCCAAATCACATTGGTTAAATCACCAGTATAATCAGAGCATGTAGTTGAGGTTCCTTGTATTGGAGGATTATATTCAGGAGGAGTTTCGATTGGAGCAACAATAGATGAACCGCCCGAACAAGAATTTAATATTAATCCTAAAACACATAAAAATAAGTTTCTTTTCATTTTAAGTAGTCCAATAATAAATTAATTTTCATTTTTCCACCAAAGTAACTTGATTCATCATCATCAAAATTTTGAAGAGATTGAAAAAGTGAAGTTTTTGCTTCATCAAAGTCAAGGATATATGAAAGTTTTTGAAATCTAACATTTATTGAAAATAAACTAAATTTTTCTGAAAATTTACAAATAGACTCTCTTTCTGTTCTTATGAACCAATTGCTTGGATCATTACTTTTTAGTCTCTCAGAATGGTCATGAAATCTATCAGTATCCTCATGAACAAACCAGTTTTCTCTAACAAATGGTTTTAGAAGTGGTGATTGGGAAATAAATTTATTGATTGAATTCCCAATTTTTGAATTTAAGGTTTTTACAGGTTTATGAATTGATAATAGTGGTTTGCCAATTTTTTCTGATAACTTCCAATAGCTGGGTGAGCATACACAAGCAGCTAATAATTTTTGATCACCTTGAGATTCGATGATGCATAAATCATCCTCAACTTCTAAACTTATGTTAGCAATAAGATCTGGATATATTGAATTAGTTTGAAAATGTTTTGAAAGAATAAATTCAGGATTATCAGGATGATTTACTGTTGAAACAACACGCTCATAATTAGTGCTTAAAAGTTTTTTTTTATGATTTAGTATCTCATCAGATGGATTTGAGGCCAGCCAATCTTTTAATTTAATAGGTCTTAAACCTAAATTATATTTTTGGGGGTAGCGTTGCCAAGGTGGGTCTAACCAAAATTTTTCATCAATTTGATTAGCAAACATAATGCATCAACTTTATCGAGATTTATCAAATTCATTTGATAAAGAATACATTTCTTTGCGCAACACAAAGAGAGCAATAAGATTTGGAATTGCTACAAGAGCAACAGAAACATATGCAATGTTCCAAACAATTTCAGTATCAATGACTGCAGCAAGCATGAAAAAAACAACATATATGTTTCGGTACCAGAAAACACCACGTTCGCCAAAAATATAGGCAGTGGATCGATCTCCATAGTAACACCATGCGATGGCAGTAGAGAAAGCAAAAAGCAACAAAGCTATTGCAACTAATTTGCCTCCTGATTCACCCAATACCCCTTGAGAAAATGCTTTTGCTGTTAACTCTGCTGAATCAATTAATGATAAACCTCTAAATCTTAAACGATCTTCTAAAAATCCATCAGATACAGAAAATGTGCCATTAAATAAAAGATCTTGGTCATCATAAATAAGAACATTTTCTGCAATTGAACGTTTATGAATAAGTGTGAATCCAGATGGAATCATTTCACCATTTGTAACTTTAATTTCACCACTAAATCTAACAATTGTTGAAGATTCATTTTGAACAAAACGTGCTAACTCATTAAGTTCGGACTCAATATTTTCCGAATAAGATCCGTCAATGAAAACCATTGATGATCTATCAAAATCATTTTCAAATTTTTCTGTCCATACACCACTTGAAAGGATTACAAGAGCTGTGACACTACATACAACTATAGTGTCAATAAATGGTTCCAAAATAGATACTATTCCTTGTTCAATAGATTTTTCAGTTTTAGAAGAAGCATGAGCTATAGGTGAAGAACCTTGACCAGCTTCATTGGAATATAAACCTCGAGCAACACCATATTTAAGACTCATGGCAAAAGTGGCTCCTAGGAACCCCCCAGTTGCAGCAGATCCGGTAAAAACTTGAGAAAAAATTGAATTGAAAGAAGGGATAATATTTTGGTAATTTTCAATAAGAATAATAAGTGCTCCACCAAAATAAATTAAACCCATTATAGGTATTATCCTGCTTGCAACAGCAGCAATTCTAGTGATTCCACCAATAATAATAATCCACAGCAATACTCCTAAAAATAAACCAGTGAATAATTTAGGTACATTAAATTCAGTATCCATTACATTAGCAATATTGTTTATTTGGGGCATATTGCCTGATCCTATGGCGGTAACCATCATTAAAAGAGAAAACAGCACAGCAACCCATTTGAGGTTCAGTCCTTGTTCTATGTAATACATCGGTCCACCCGAGATTGAACCATCAGAAATAGTAGTTCGGTATTTATGAGCCAAAGTAACCTCAACAAATTTTGTTGTCATCCCAAAGATTGCAGTAATCCACATCCAAAAAATTGCAGCTGGTCCACCAACCCAAATAGCTAAAGCTACTCCTCCAATATTGCCAGTTCCAACGGCACCAGACATGGCAGTGGTAAGTGCTTGAAAGGGAGTTGTTTCACCCTTACCTTCTGATTGTTTATATTTTCCAGAGACAATCTTCCACCCCAAAGAAAAATACCTAAATTGAGGAAAACCTAAATAAACTGTAAAAAAAATGCCTGTACCAATTAACAATGCAGGAAACCACCAAGAACCACTTAAGTAGCTATCCAATAGTATTAAAAATTTATTGAATTCAACCATTATTATTTAAAAAAGCAAAAAAGTTATCATATCCCCCTATTAACTCATCATCAACAATAATTTGCGGCATTGTTCTAGCATCAGGACATAGTTTTCTAAACTGAATCATATTTTTATCATTCTCATTTATATTTATTTCAGTAAATTCAAGATTGTTTGACTTACATAAAAATTTTGCTTTCTCACAATAAGAACAATTATTTTTTGAAAAGATAATAATGTTCATTTCAATTTAGAAAGTTCTGTTAGAAAGTAGCTAAGTGCATAATTTTCATTAAGTGATTTAATTGCAAAAAGTTTTACTCTGTATTCATGAATTTCGTTCATAAATTTCATTAAATCTATTTTATCTTTTTCCAAACTCATCTTACTTGATGCATATCTCTTCAAAAAATCTATCAGAAAATTTAATTTCTCAGAAAATGATATCTGAGTTTTTAAAACATTTTGAATTGAATTATGGATATCTTTTTGTTGAAGTATTGATAATAAATTTTTATATAAAGACTCATAGATATTGATTTGTTCACTGTTAATGATTTCTGCAATTTTTTTTGGACTCATGAATGAGGGTAAATACCCAAGTTTATCTGCAGGAATATTTTCTGATAGAAGATATTTCTCTTTTTCAACTTGATTAGGCAACTGGATTTTAATTAATCGACACCTACTATAAAGAGTATCATTCAAGGATTTGCTTTGATTTGATTGTAATATTAAAAAACTATTATCTCTTGGCTCTTCAAGGGTTTTAAGAAGTGCATTTTGAGAATACTTATTCATTTTTTCTGCATCCTCAATAATTAATACTCTATTTTTTGAAATAACAGAGCTTAAATTTAAAAATTCTATTCCTGAATGAATTGAATCAACCTTTATAATTGATTCATCTGTAATCTTCATTAAATCTGGATGTGTTAATTGAGTGACCAGTTGTTCATGATTATTTAAGGTATCAGTCTTTAAAATCTTAAGGGTTATAAATTCACCTAATTCTTTTTTTCCAATACCATTGACACCCTCAAGTATTATGGCATGTGGAAGAAAATCAAAATTGATTGAACTTATTGAATCTTGTAACCAAGGGAATAGATTCATAATATGCTTTGTAACTTTTTTTTGACCTTCTTAAAAATTTCTTCAATTGATTTATCTGAAACAGCAATTTTATAAAAAAAATCATTTTCATCTGCAAGTTGAATATAACCCTTTCTAACATCATTAAAAAACGTTAAACCGGAGGATTCGATTCTGTCCATTTGATGATTTTGTTTTCTTGCAAACCCCTCCTCTGGACTGATATCTAATAAAAAAGTTAAATCTGGTTTGGGTGCATTTATAGCATTTATTAAATTATCAATAAGAGATCTTGATATTCCTCTTCCAAAACCTTGATATGCTATTGAGGCATGATAATAACGATCTAGAAGAACAAAATCTGTTTTAGAATTTTGTATATGAGACTGAACCAGTTCAGATCTAGATGCAAACATTAATAAAAGCTCAGTAATGTTAGAAATTTCTAATTCTTTGTTAAGTAAAATTTTTCTAATCTCCTCACCAGAGTCTGAAGATCCAGGCTCCCTGTAAGCAGAAATAGTAAAGCCCAGTGACATAAGATAGTCAGATAGAAGTTTAATTTGTGTTGACTTGCCTGCACCCTCAATTCCTTCAAAAGTTATTAATTTCATTGCAGTTGATATTTCCTAACATTTTTTAGATGCTCATCATAAGTCTCTGAAAAAACATGCGAACCTTGATTATTTGAAACAAAAAATAGATATGAATTTGGTTCATTTACTATGGCTGCTTTAAGTGAGGTTTTTGTTGGCATTGAAATTGGGGTACTGGGCAATGAATCAATTATATAGGTATTGTAAATATTTGTTTTGTCTAAAATATCATTTTTTTTGATATCTCCATCAAAATCAGGTAAGAGTCCATAAATTATCGTAGGATCAGATTGAAGTTTCATGCCAATATGTAATCTGTTTAAGAAAACACCACCAACCTTATTTTTATCAATTACATTTGATGATTCTTTTTCAATTATCGAGGCAAGAATTATTGCTTCATATTTTGTTTTAATGGGATTGCTATCTGGTTTATCTATCCAGATTTTATCAACATAATCCAACAGGTTATTATGAGCTTGATTTAAAATTTTTGAGACAGAGGTATTTTTTTTATAAAAATATGTATCAGGAAGTAAAAGTCCTTCAATTGAAATTTTTCCTTCTGCAATACACTCAAAATTTATGCAATCATTTTCTAAATAAGACTTATCGATAGTTTTTTTTAGTTGATATTTGTTCATTCCGTCTTTGATAACGAACTTATGAGTTATTGTGTTGCCATCATTAAACTTTTGAAAAGTTCTATAGATGGAATTATCTAAAAGATATTCACCAGCTTGGACAGAATTAAGATTTAAAAGATAAACTCCTGAAATGAATATTGATTTATGAAATAACGTTTTATTGGGATAAAAATGCTCATAAATCTCATTCAGTGATGTATTTTTCTTTAGATCATAAGTCTCAGATGAATCTGTTGGTGAAGAATTAAATATCTGAAGTAAAGAAATAACATACATTGATATCAGCAAAAATAAAAAGAATATAACTCCAGTAATGAGATTTATTTTTATCTTATTCAACACTTATTAAATAGAGCGAAAAATTAGTGTTGAATTTGTTCCACCAAATCCAAATGAATTGTTCATTGCAGTATTTATTTCAAATTTTCTTGATGAATTTGCAACAAAGTCTAAATCACAATCATCATCGGGATTTTTTAGATTTATAGTGGGAGGTGCGTGGTTATCCTTAATGGATAAGATTGAAAAAATTGATTCAATAGCACCAGCTGCACCAAGTGTATGTCCAGTCATTGATTTTGTTGAACTTACAATAGGTGGATTTTTGAATACCGATTTTATTGCATTGCACTCAGCAAGATCTCCTAAAGGAGTAGATGTAGCATGAGCATTGATATAGTCAATTTGATCAGAATCAATCCCTGCATCAGACAAGGCATTTTTTATTGACAAAGCAGCACCATAACCATCACTAGGTGGAGCTGTCATGTGATGAGCATCTGCGCTCATTCCGAAACCAACTAACTCTGCATAGATATTTGCACCCCTTTTTAAAGCATGTTCATACTCTTCAAGAATTAAAATACCCGCACCATCAGATAATACAAAACCATTTCTATTTTTATCCCAGGGTCGGCTTGCAGTAATCGGATTTTCTGAAATACTTAATGCTTTAGAAGCTAGGAACCCTGAAATTCCAAGAGGTGTAGTAGCCATTTCTGCCCCCCCTGCAATCATAACATCTGCATCTCCAGCAGCTATCAACCTTGCTGATAAACCAATGGCATGATTACTAGAAGCACATGCGGTGGTAATAGATAAATTTGGACCCTTAAAATTAAATAACATACTCAGGTAACCCGCAGTCATGTTAATGATAGAACCAGGAACAAAAAAAGGAGAAACTGCTCTGTGCGATTTTTGTTCTAAAAGTAATTTATTTCTTTCTATACTATATAGGCCACCTATTCCTGAA
>CEPJ01143307.1_pt1 | contig 18570 bp, 14 predicted proteins | sample 530561 | NCBI WGS metagenome assembly CEPJ01 (sample SAMEA2620404, study PRJEB7988) | marine metagenome | biome: marine biome (ENVO:00000447); feature: surface water layer (ENVO:00002042); material: "saline water (ENVO:00002010), including plankton (ENVO:xxxxxxxx)" | depth 5 m
CAGGAATTAATCTTTGCCATCCTGTACATAAACCAACATCAAAATTATTTTTTATAAAGAAATTTATATCTTCTGTATCAGATAAGCTATATGATTTTGGTTTAAAAACTTTTATTTTATTTTCCATAGCGAAATCAATAAGACTATTTTCAGCTCCAGAAATATTTGATTTTTTTAATAAATTTGAATCTAGAGTTACTAATGTGTGAGGTTTAAAATCTTTCCGAATAAGATGCTGAAGCAGTAATTTAGTTGTATACTTATTTCCAAATAATACTAATTTCATAATTTTTTGAGATTACAAAAATAATTTACTATAAATTTTTGTCTCAGTTTTAAATGTTAATTTGAGCTGATCGAGATGCTCATCCGCTAATAATTTAAAATTCTCTTTTGCTTGATATCCATCATTACTCCATTCATCTGGATGTAATAGAATCTGGATCTTTTTAAAATCATAATTATCAATTGGGTTTCCATAAGGGAAGCAATGTTTACTATCTGCTAGATATTTAATATTTTTGGGAGAATCTGAAAGTTCAAAAAAACTTTTACCATACATATTTATTAATCCCTCTATGTAGTCATCTCTTTTCTCGAGTACCCATCTGGGCGGTCTGTGGTAACTAAATCTATCAATTTTTTTATTTATTGCAAAATTTAATATCTCAGTCTGTTTTATTAACTCTTTTCTCAAAACATACCAATTATTTTCTTCTAGATTAGAAACATAAAAATGAAGACCCACGTTATGCCCTAAACACAATATCTCATTAATTATTTTTCTATTAATTGTAGACAAAACATTATAAGCATTTGAACGAACTTGAAATAAATAAGAACTAGAAATATTCTCGTAGTTTTCTATTTTTGCAATTTCTAGTGCCCTTTTGGGACTGAATTCTACATCATGTCTAAGTAAAACATAAGAATTAATTCCTTCGATATTAGCAAAATCACAAAATTTATCTTTATATTTTTTCAATATTTTGGAATAGGCTTTATATGAAAATTGATGATTTATCATACAAAAAATTCACTTTTTATCTATTAATAATTTACATAAGATATTGTTTAAAATATAATAAATTAATATAAATCAATATGTTAAATTTGGACTCAAAAAAAATCTTCAACTAGATATATTCACTTTATTAATATTTAGACTTAAAAAGAATTTACTATTAATTAACCCCGATTGACTTATTAATTGTAAAATTTTTTTTATAATGATTTAAGACTTTATATTTAATTTAAAGCTTTTAATTAACTAATTATATTTCGTATTTCTTTTGTTTCTGCTATTTTTGCTCAAGAGTTTAAAATCTTCTTTCTTCACCTAATCTTATTTTTAATAGAAGGTCTATTAATTGAAAAATAAATAGTCATTATTATTGTGTTTAGGACACTTGGGTAGAAGATCATTTTTACAATAAAAATATCAATTTTCAAGATTTATTGTCTTTAAGAGTTTTAAAATATATGCGTAATTTTTGTAAGTTTTATCCATTTATCCCAATAATTAATAAACTCTTTGCTTAAAAAACTTTTTTTATTTAGTTATTATAATTAAAAATGAGCTTGATAATCTTGGAAAAAAAATTGAAATAATTATAAAAATAAGATTTTTAAATTTTGTAATTAATTTTCCTTTAGCAAAGAAATCAAAAAATAAAATATTTTTTAGTTTAATACCTAAACGATTACAAATTACTTGAAAATGTTCAGGATAATAAATTTGAGTATGATCATAAAATACATTCAAATTCATATTAAATATTGCCCTTATAAAATTTGTGAAAGAGCTGCCATTTGGAGTTGATATTATTAATAGTCCATCATCTTTTAAATGATTATTTACTAGGTTTTCAATTGCAATTACTGGTGCATTTAAATGTTCAATTACATCAATCAATATAATAATATCAAATGATGTCTTCAATTTCATATTTTCAATATTTTGATTTTCTATAGTAAATCCATATTTATTTGCATATTCAATACTCTCTTTGTCTATATCTACTCCAATTAATTTATTAGCATACTGTAAAAACTGGTAGTGATGCCATTCTTTTTTATTGTTAGGTAAATAGTATTTAACATTCCCTGCACATCCAATATTCAATACATTTTTGTTTGTAATTAATTTTTTTATTAGTTTTATTGGATTATGAATTCTTTTAAGTTTATGTTTAAATTTGATAACTGAAGTTTTCATATTTATATAATGATTTGTTCTTTTAAGAACATTATAAGCAGAAAGTTTTTCTCATATAATTAATAAAGTTGTGTTTGTTAATTATTTCTATTGAGTTTCATAAATTATGTCAAAGATTTTATTTCTTTATTGGATCAGACCAATTGCTGTTAAAAACTATTTTTAGGGTTTTAAAAAGAATTAATATATCTAGAATGATTGAATAATTTTTAATGTAATATAAATCATAGCTTAGTTTAATTTCAGTATCTTTAAAAGAAGCACCATAATTATAATTGACTTGTGCCCAGCCACTAATCCCAGGTTTTATTTTATTTCTTAGGGAATAATAATTAATTTCTTTTAAGTTTTTTTCAAATTCTGGTCGTTCTGGTCTGGGACCAATTAGAGACATCTTGCCTTTCAAAACTAAAAATAGTTGGGGAAGTTCATCAATTCTAAACTTCCTTAAAAAAAATCCAATTCTTGTTACTCTTTGATCATTTGATTGACTCCATCTAGGTCCATCTTTTTCCGCATTAATATTCATAGATCTAATTTTTACTATTTCAAATTCTTTACCATTAAGACCTGTTCTTTTTTGTTTGTATAGCATTGGACCATTATCTTCTATTTTTAGTAAAATAAAAGATAATATTATAATTGGTAGTGTTATTATTATTAAAATTAAAGATGCGATTATGTCAAAAAACCTCTTAATTTTTAATTGAAACTTTATAAGTTTTAATTTTTTAATTAATTGATTACAAGCACTGGAATTCATAAATATCGTAGGTAACCTATATAAATTTTTTTCAGACCAAGTTAAAATATTAATTATTTCTATTTTTCCTTGTGTTTTAATCTTATCTATATTTTTTAATATATTATTTGCTTTTGATTTATTCTGGTAAATAAAATAGTCAATCTTATTTTTATTCATTTCAATCTCTGAATAGTTATATATTTTATAATCATTTGGATTATAAGTTTCATTTAAGGTATCAATTAACTTATTTGAGAAATCGTTATCTCCGCATAAAATTAAATTTCTAACTCTTCTAGAGAAGTATTTAGCGTGAAATATCTTTACTATAAAAAGAACAGAAAAGTTTAAAGAGAAAAATGTTAAATAGACCAATTTATTTTTAAAATACCCAACTGAAATAAATGCTATAAATGTAATGAGAAAAGTTCTTATAAATTCTTTTTTTATAAGTAAATTTTTCTTTTTTGTATCGATTTCAGAATATCTACCAAAAATGTAAGCTAACAGAATGAATAAAAAACTTTTAGTATATATCACAAAGAAATCAACAAAAAATTTAATTTCTTTTGAATAATTTTCTTTATATAAAAAATAAATTATAAAAAAGTCTATTAAACATAAAATAAAAAAATCTTTTTTGTTTTTAAAAAAATTATATTCCATATAATTTTTACAATTAAGATATCTTTTATTAAAACTTATTTATATTATCATTAAACTAAGTCCTTTTATCTATATGTCAGAGAAAATTATAAATATAGAATTAAATGAACTGCCTCCAAAAATATTAAGTGAATTTATCAATATTAGAAAAGATTCAATGCTATCAAAACTATATAAAAATGGATTTTTAAAAATTTATAATACTCTTGCTGATGACGTTCCTAAGAAAAAGCTTTACCCATCGCAAACTTGGGCCTCCTTTAATACTGGAATTAGATTTCAAGAGCATAATTGTTATTGGTATTCTGATCCTATTGATAATAAAAAATTATTATGGAATAAGCTTGTAGAAAAAAATATAAAAGTTGGAGTTTTAGGTAGTCTACATTCCTCAAAATACCCTAAAGATTTATATGAAAATGATTTATATAAATTTTATATTCCTGATTGTTTTAGCGAAAAAACTTTAACTAAACCAAATAACTATAGTTATTTCCAGAAATTAAATTTTCAGTTAGTAGCATCCTCTGCAAGGATTACAAAGATCAAAGATATTTTTTTTACTATTTTAAATCATTTAAAAAGAATTTTAAAAAATCCACAAGATTATGGAATATCCTTTTTTAGTATTAAATTAATTATTAAAAGCATTTTTTGGGCTATTAGATATAAAAATAAGGAATTTCTAAGGATGTGCCAATTCCCTTTATATGCAGCTATTTTTTTAAGACTTTTAAAAAAAGATATGCCTGATTATTCTTGTATCTTTTCTAATCATTTAGCTGGCAATATGCATAGGTATTGGTATGCATATAGAACTAGTGATTTCAAGAATAAAAATAGATATTCAGTGAGGTGGATAAAAAGGAATAGAGATTCTTTTTTCAACTCTATGGAATTATTAGATGAATTTTTAATAGAATTATTAAAAATTGAAGACTTTGGGAAATTTTCTATTTTAATAACTTCATCAATGGGGCAAGAGGCTAATCCATCTTTCGATAACTACCAACTCTCAAGTTATGATGGAAAAATTGTAGATATTAAATTATTTCTAGATAAATTTTATAAATATAAAAAGGAAAATAATATTTTTGTCAATTTAATTATTTATAAGCGCAATATGGCTCCTCAATATGGTTTTGAAATTAAAACTTCTGATAAAAAAATTATAGAAAGATTTGCAAAAAATTTACATGAATTTGTATCTTTTTTAGGCTTGCAAAATAAGATAGATGTTATCAAAAATAGTGTAACTGTTACCATTGATCCTGCTGGTGATAATAAGCTGCAAACTACAAAAAGTTTAAAAAAGGTTAATAAAATTTATTCAAAATATGGATTTGTTTTTAATAAGATTAATGATCATCATTCTGGAGCACATTCAGAAATTGGTACTTTAGCAGTAATCAATTCTCCAAAAGATCTTAATAAATTAATTTTGGAAAAAACAATTGATCTTAAGAATTTAAATTATTTATCTTTCAGTGAAATTATTTATAAATATTTTTCTAAAAATAAAGTTTAGATATTTTTTTATTTATATAGAGCTTGAGTTTTGGAAATCATTTTATCAAGATTGAATTTCTCTTTGAAAAACTTTTGGCTATTTAATCCATAATTATAAATTTGTTCAGGATGTTTCAAAAAATAACTTAATTTCTTTGTAAGTTCTTTTGGATCTTGGGTAAATAATAAATCACCATTTAATTTTGGAATTATTGCTTCTGAAATGCCTCCAACATCAGATGCTATAACTGGCTTTCCTAATTGCATAGCTTCGAGAATGCTTTTAGGAAACCCTTCGGATTTTGAGCACAAAATAAATATATGTGATTTTATTAGTTCACTATATACTTCCTGCTGCTCACCTTTAAAAGTAATATTTTTTGATAAATTTTTCTTTTTAACTAATATTTTGAGTTCTGGTAGATATTTTCCATCACCGATGATAGTAAGTTTCCAATTATTTATCTTTAAAAATGATAAACCCTGGATAAGCATAAATGGATTTTTGGGTTCATCCATTCTTGATATAGTAATGATTTCTAAACTTTCAATATTAGGTTTATATACTCTTGGCAGGGTTTTATTTTTAAAATTTTTAACACTATTATGAATTACTATTGAATTTTTTTTTGATCCCAGATAGTTTTTTATTGCATAATCATAATCTGAATCACATACATTAACTAATACAGAACAAGAACTATTCAAGAACCTTTCTAAATATTTATAAAATAATTTCCTAATTCCAACTGCTGTTTTAATATGCGACCAGCCGTGAGCTGTAAAAATACATTTTTTTATTAAACCTATTTTGGATAAAAATCGAATAAATACTCCTGCTTTAAATGAATGGGCATGAATTATTGAGGGTTTTATTTTTTTAAAAATAAAAAATAAATTTATTATTGTTTTGATTTCACTTATTAAATTAATTTCTCTTATAAATGAATTAACGGATATAACTTTTATGCCTTTATTCTCTAATATTTTTATAAGAGGTCCATTACCTCCAACAATTACAGTAACTTTATAACCTTTATTTTTCATTTCCTCGGACAAAAGAGTTACATGAGTCTGTGCCCCGCCAAAACAATCTGATCTTGTTATTACATAAACAATATGGAAAAATTCTGGATTAAATCTTAATGCCATTTTTCATACCATGATATAAACATGAGTAAGTTCCATAATTGATAGTGCCATTTTCTTTGTCCAGATTGATGCTCATTCCACATTTTTAAAATAGGTTCTGATTTTAATAAGTCTTGCTTATAAACTTTTTCACTATAAATCAAATCTTCAGCCCACTCTTTAAGAGGACCTTTTAACCAATAATCCATTGGGATACTGAAACCTTTTTTGGGTAAATCAATTAACGAATTTGGTAAGTGGTTAGAAAGTATTTCTCTTAAAGCAAATTTTGTTTTATTGGCTGAAATTTTAAAAGATAATGGTTGCTGCCACATCCATTCAACTAACTTATGATCTAAAAATGGTACTCTTACTTCCAAGCTGGCATCCATACTTGCCCTATCAACTTTTGTAAGTATATCTCCTGGTAAATATGTTAAAGTATCCAATATCATCATGACTTCTCTAAAGTCATTTAATTTAGGCAAATCCTCTTCGTTATCTAATTTTGTTTTAATTTCTTCTGAATATTTTATGAAAGTAGATGGATTACGAATGTGAGACATGAATTGCTTATAAAAATTATAGTTTTTAGAGTATCCAATTATTTCCCCCAATTTTTGAATTCGATCACCAACTCTACTATCGTATTTGTTTAGACTAATTATTCTTATTAATCTATCAACTTTACTTACAGGCATAATCAAAAGTGCTTTTTTAATTATTGGTAAAAAAGCTTTTGGTAATTTTTGAATTAATTGATTGATTTTGTACCCTTGTCCATATCTGTCATAACCACCAAAAACTTCATCACCGCCATCACCTGAAATTGCAACAGTAATATCTTTTTTTGCGAATCTACTTAAAATTAATGTGGGTATTTGCGAGGAATCAGCAAATGGTTCATCCCATATGTTAGGTATTTCAGGAATTACTTTAAGTGCATCCTTAGAACTTAAATAGAGTTCATTGTGGTTAGTTCCTAGGTAAGAAGAAATTTTCTTTGCGTTTTTTGCTTCATTAAAGTCTGATTTATTGAAACCAATAGTGAATGTATTTATTGGTTTACTTGATTGTTTTTGCATCAGAGCAACAATAGTAGATGAATCTATTCCCCCTGATAAAAATGCTCCTATAGGCACATCAGAATCCATTCTTAAGTTTATAGATTCACATAATTTTTTTTCTAATTTTCTAGTCCTTTCGTAAAAAGAAATATTTTTTATATTATTTTTCTCTTTTTCGGCTATTTCTTGAATGTTCCAATAGGATTTTTCATTTATAATTGTCATTTTTTCATAGTCAAATTCTAAGAAAGTACCAGGTTGGACTTTATATACTTTTTTAAAAATTGAATTTGGCGCAGGAATATATCCAAAACGTAGAAATGAACATAACACTTCATTTTCAATTTTTGGTTCCCATTCTGGATGTACATAAAATGATTTTAATTCTGAACCGAAGATAAATAAATTGTTGAATAAAGAGTAATATAATGGCTTTTCCCCAAATCTATCCCTTGCCAAAAATAGTTTTTTTTCATCTTTATCCCAGCATGCAAAAGCAAACATACCATTTATTTTTTCAAGAGATTCTTTAATCCCAAAATACTGAATAGAAGATATTAATGTTTCAGTATCAGAATTACCTCTCCATGGATAACCAATATTATTTTTTTCTATTAATTTTCTTATTGCCTTATGATTATATATTTCACCATTAAAAGTTAATACATATCTATTATTTAAACTAAACATTGGTTGATGGCCTGCAGAAGACAAATCAATAATTGATAATCTCCTGTGAGCCATCCCTATTCCATCTTTTTTATCAATCCAAATTCCAGAATCATCAGGACCTCTATGAGCTATTTGGGAAGACATTTTTAATAAAGTATCTTCTTCTAATTTGTTTTTTTTAGTTAGATACCCTACAAATCCGCACATGATTTTTTAAATTATATTTTTTTTATACCAGTTTAAATAACAAATTATTGCCCAAATTATAGATTGATAATTTTCTCCATTAATTTGTTTTTCCCACAACATTAGAATATTTTTTGAATTTAATCCACAACTTTCTAAATCACTAGGTAGCAATAAACTCTCAATCCAATCTCTTAATTCATTTCTAAACCATTTATTTAGAGGCATTCCAAAACCTTTTTTTTGCCTCATATAATATGATTTTGGAATGTACCTACTTAGAATATCCTTCAAGATTAATTTCCCTTGATCTTGGTAAGGTGAAAATTTTGTTTTTAAAGGTAGTTTCCAACTCAACTCTACCAAATTACTTGTTAGGAGCGGAACTCTTGTTTCTAAAGATACTGCCATGCTTGCTCTATCCACTTTTGTTAAGATATCGTCTTGAAGATAATTAATTTGATCTAGTAGCATCATCTCATCTGCCCATGAAATATCTTTAAGATCATTTTCTTCAGCAATTATTTCAAATGGAAGAAATTCAGAATTTAGGATTTCTTTTGGGTTTTTATATATTGAAAGCAATTCTTCGTAAATATTTTCTCTATTTGTCTTCAAATAATAAGCAAATCGTTTTATCCTATAATCTAAATTTTCACTATTTGAAAATTTTGAAAAAGTTATTTGATCAACAAATTTGTTCCAGAAAATGCTGGGAATTGAATAAATTATTTTTGATAAAAAAGTAGAACCTTTTTGACTTAATATTTTTTTTGTATTTTCTATTCTTTTCGCCCAATAATATCTAGGATATCCCCCAAACAATTCATCACCACCATCACCTGAAAGACATACTTTGACTGATTCCCTAGCAAATTTTGAAATTAAATAGGTAGGTATATAACTATTATCAGCGAATGGTTCGTCAAATGTATTAATAATTTCAGGTATTGAAGAAATTAATTCTTTTGGGGTTAAAATTATCTCATTATGATCTGTTCCTAAATAATTAGCTATATCGGCAGCATATTTAGACTCATCGTGCGATTTTTCACTGAAGCCAAGTGAAAATGTTTTTATAGATTTTGAGCTTTCTGATTGCATTAATGAACAAACAATAGAGGAATCTATACCCCCAGAAATAAATGCTCCATAATTGACATCTGATTGGAGGTGGTTTTTAATTGATTTTTTTAATTCAGCCTCTAATAACTCTGAATATTCTCTAAAGCTTATTGAATTATTCCTGATTTTTATTCCTTCATATGCGATTTTTCTATGATCCCAATATTTAAAAAATTTAATATTGGAATTTTTTTTTAAAAGAATTGTACCTGCTTCTAATTGATTTATATTATTTATGATTGTATTTGGAGCTGATGAATTACCGTATCTAAAATAATTTATCAATGAGCATTTATTAATTGTCTTTTTGACCCAAGATAACTTCAAAATAGGTCTTATTTCTGAAGAAAAGGCAAAATTATTGTCTTCATAAATAAAATAAAGTGGTTTAATACCTAACTTATCTCGTGATAACCACAAACTATTTTCTTTATTATTAAAGAATGCAAATGCAAACATTCCAATAAATAATTTAGAAGCCATCTCCACTCCCCATTCAATGCATGCATTTAATACAACTTCAGTATCTGATTCGCCCCTAAATTTATAACCTATATTAATTAAATTTCTTCTGACTTCTAAGTGATTATATATTTCACCATTATAAATTAATACAAAATTTCCACAAACAGATTTCATAGGTTGATTACCTAATTTACTTAATTCAATTATTGATAATCTTGTGTGTCCTAACCAAACAGATTTATCTCTACTTTGCCATGTACCTGATACATCTGGACCTCTATGAGAAATTAATGAGATAAGATCTTGTGGCTTTTCATTTTCGATATCTTTTCCAGTAATTCCTAGAATGCCGCACATTATTTTTCTTCTTTTATAAGATCTTTAAAAATTATCTCATGTTTTATTGCACATTTTTGTATTGGAAATTTTGTTCTAATTTTCTCTCGTGCTTTATGTCCCATTTCTTCTGCAATTTCCGCATTACGTAAAATATAAATAATCTTATTTGCAAAATTATTAATATCTAAAGGATTGATTAGGAAACCATCTACATTATCCTCAATTAATTCTGGAATTCCATCTATTTTACTCGCTATGACTGGTAATCCATGAGCTTGAGCTTCAATAATGGAAGTGGGACATCCTTCATTCCTAATAGATGGCAAAACCATACATTTGCTTTGATTGAAATATTTTCTCAAGTTTTTTTTATATCCCAAAAGGAAAATGTTTTTAGAAAGTTTTTCTTTCATTATTTTTTCACTTAATGTATCCCCAATATCATTTCTTCCTAAAAAGATAAACTTTGCATCTTTTTCTTCTTTTAAAACTTTTTTAATAACATCTATGAAATTTAAATGACCTTTTCTTCTACTAAGATTTGCTACAACCAAAATTAAATTTTTTCTACTTTTATAATCATTTTTTTGATCTGGTAATTTATCAATTCCATTATAAATCACATTAGTTTTTTGAAAATAGTTTTTCCCTATTACTTTATTAATAGTTCTTTGAGTAGCTATTGAATTACAAATATAAAAATCAGTAAGATCTTTAAAAAGGAATTCACTTAATCTGAATAGCCTATCTTGTAAAGTTGAGGTATTAAAGTTTGCTCTTAGACCTACTACAATTTTTCCTATTTTTTGGAACTTATTTAAGACTCTCACCAAAATAGCTATTCTAAAGCCAATTAAATAAATAATATCAAAATTATATTTACTAATAATTTGGTATAACTTTATCAAGGAATCTATACCAAAACCTAAAATTTTGATACTCCCTTTATTTCCAAGCATTATGGGTGTTATTCCTTTTTTTAAACAAAATTCTTGGGATGGGCCTTTATTTGAAAAAAATGCTATTTCGTAATTTACATTCTTGTTACTAGAAGATACCATTCTAGATAAACTTTTTTCTGCTCCGCCTATACCTCCATATGTGCTAAAAATAAGCAAAACTTTGATGACTCGTTTTCTTGATTCCAATTTTTAATTTGTTGTAATTAATTTCTTTATTTTTCTTTTCCAGATTTCATCTGAAAACTTATTTTTGGTAATTTTCAAAGATTCACTCATCATTTTTCTTGCATTATTTTCATCTTCTGTAAACAAAATCATATATTCAAGTATTTGATTTTCCAATCTATACAAATCAAGAGTTTTAAGATATTTTTTATGATATGTAGTATTTCCATATTCAAGAATATAGGAATCTCCTACAACAGTACATGTTGGTGCTTTTATTGCAAAAGCATTTTTCTTATTAATTAATTCAGGAATAGTAGCAATATCACTAGCTATTATTGCACAACCAACGGACATTGCCTCTAAAATAACCACGCCAAAACTATCACTTAAAGTAGGGTGAACTAAACATCTACTATTCATTAGATAATTGTTTACTTCTTTTTCTGAAAGGTTTGATTCAATCCAATCTATATTTTTAAAAATATTTAAATTTCCTAGTGATTTTTTTGCTTCATTCAAATCGGTAATGCAAAGAAGTTTTAAATTTTGATTTTTATTTTTTAATAATTTGCTGAAAGCATAAATAACTTCCCTTCCTCCTTTTGTTATGAAACTCTTGGAAACAAAAACAAAATCATATTTTCTCTTTTTATTCAAATCTAAATTGAAATTATTGTTGTAAGGTAAGGGATATATTGTTATACACTTTTTTTCTATCTCTTCCCCAAAATGCAAACCAAAATTTCTTTTTGCCCAATTAGAAAAAGTAATAATACCTTTTAAATTATCTTTAATTAAAATTTCTTTTGCTTTTCTATAATTATTTCTTTGAATATTAATATTAAAATTATGAATTCCAAAAGGAAGATCAATTTCAGCATAATAATTCATCTTTCCTTTATTGAGAGTTTGATGAAGAATCCCTAAGTTTTCATCATCATCTATTTTGATACTGCGAAAACCTTGTAAATTAGTTTTAATTTTATTTTTTAGACGTTGAAAATTATTATTTTCGATTAATTCGTAATTAATATCTAATTCATCACATAAGACTTTTAATTTTGTGGCAAATCTAAACTGACGGGGTCTTTTTGACCCAGAAAAAAAATTAATGACTTTTTTATTCATGATTTATTTATTATTTTTTTAAAAATATATTCATTGCACCCATGCTTTCTTCCTGCATATGTGTTCCATAAACAAACAAAACCCTTCTTTTCAATAAAGGATATAATTTCATTTGGTTTGGCAACTTCAAAAGGGTATCCTCCTATCCAATCAACTAAATCTGTATAGAATTTCATTCCCCTTGGCCCAATTTGATATCTTTTAAAAGGGTTTTTAAACTTAATAAAGTCTGAAATTAAGAGTATTGATATAAAATAAATTCCAAAAATAATTATTAAAAAAAATTTTAAAATAATATTAACTTTATTGTAAATTATCTTAATTCTTTTCCAATATTTAGAGGCCCATCCTTGATCATTGTAAATGGCAATATATAAAATGCCATTATTTTCAACTAACTCTAATGAATTTGAGATACTTTGCCATAAATCACCTGTATGATGTAATACTCCCCAACTATAAACCAAATCAAATTTACCTAAATTATTTATAAAATTTATATCTAAAATCGACCCTTGTTTAATAATCCAGTTTTTATTTTTTGGATCAAATTTTTTTTTCAATATCTTAGTGCAATTAACTGAATTTTTATCGTAATCGAAAGAAAGTATTGATTCAAATCCCATTTTTAATGATGCTAAAGAAAATAATCCACTCCCTGATCCGATATCTAAAAAGGAAGATTCCTCGATATTGTCAATATATTTACAAGCTTTTTTTAATGATTCAATTGCTGAATTTATGTTTTTATCATCTAAATCTAATATATAATTATTCCAATTTTTACCGAAATTAAATCTAAGTTTATTTTTATCCATATTTTTTAATTATTTTAAATTTCTTTAAAAGATTTAAGGAAAAATTTATCAAATTAGGACCCATTATTAACAAAATAGTGCTCACAATAAAAGACAAATCTAGATTTCTATTATACCAATGTTCTTTCCAAAATCTTTTTTTATATGCAAACATTTTATAAATTATTATTTTTTGTTTAAATATGTAAAATGATTTCTTATCTAAATTAAATATCTTGTTGCCATATAAATCTAGAAATTTTTCATAACAATATTTCAATTCTAGAGATTTTTCAAAAGAAAATTTATTTTTACTTATAGAATCTGGATTTGATATATTGTAAATCCGCATTATGTTGTCAGATATCCATATTGGATGATCTAAAGACATTCTAAAATAACTGATTATTCCGCATGATCTTTTTGTACCTAAATCAATATAAAGATTATTCCTAATATATTTTCCTTTAAATATTGGATTGTACTCTCCAGCGTGATTACTTTTGATAATATCTTTTGGATATAGCCATCCAGTAAAGTTTTTTTCTGAAGCTGTTATTTCTCCATGATTTGTGACGCATTGCGTAAAACAAATATTTGCTTTTTTAGGCATTTTTTTTATAGTTGATTTGAAATTTGAAAACCAGTCATCTATAAAAAGATCATCTGCATCTAATAAGGTTACATATTCATTCGAACTATTAATTATTCCTGAATTTCTGGCAGCACACATTCCTTTATTTTGTCCATTATGAGATATTAGTTTTATATTCTTATCAAACTTTTTAATTATGTTTTTTAAATAATCAAAATCATTTAAACCGTCATCAACAATAATTACTTCAATTAAATCTTTTTCATATTGTGATAAGTTTTTATATATAGAATAAATTGTTTTCTTTATATGGTTATCGGAATTATATGCTGGAATAACTATGCTTAAAAGCATTTAAATATATAAAAAATAAATTTTAAATCTTAGATGCTTAGATTAAAAAATAAATTCATAAAAATTTATTATTAATCTTTTTAATTCTAAAATCAAAAAAATATATAATTGCTAAGGGCATATTTAACCATGCAGCCCTTGTACCAATAATATTTTCATCATTAAAATGCCAAGAAATTATAATTCCAAGTACTATTATCAAAAGTGGTATGGTAAATGATCTTCTAAATGAAGTTAAAACCAATGAGTATCTCCAAAGAATTAATAAAACAAAAATCGTTTGCAATATGAATGCTAGCAAACCATAATTAATAAGAATATTCAAAAATATGTTGTGAGGACTAATCATACCTCCTATTGGAATAAAAACTTCTGATCCCTTAAAAATATTTACTTTATAAACTATTTCTTCAATGAGAAATTTAAATAAAAATTCTCTACCAGCCAATTGTTCTATATTTCTTTCTTTGTTAATGCTTATTAGATCATAAACAGTATTACCCAGTAATCCTGATAAATGTAATAAGGGTAGTGTAAGGAAAATTAATAAAATTAGATAGTAACCTAATCGTATTAAATATCTCTTCTTACTTTTAAAGTTAATTTTTATAAAATCTGAATTATTTTTAAAGCAACTCCTTTTTAAAAATATAATACTTATTGCTAATAAAAATAAGCCAATTGCCAATATTACAAGCTGTCTAGTTATGGCAACATAAAGTACAAAATATATTCCAGCTAATGAATCTAGTAAAATAAAAGATTTTAAAATCCTATTTTTTGAATTTTTATTATTTGGAAATTTGAATTCATTATAAAGGTATGAAAATAATCCTAATCCTAATAAGCCAAGATATCTATATCCATGAAAGATCCCCCCCTCCGAAGAAATAAAAGATGTAGAAATTAAATCAATTGGCAAATAAATAAAAATAGTGTAATAAAGAATTTTTATTTTTTTACTTGATTCAAATACTTTTTTTAAAAGAATAATTCCAAAAATATGACTGACAAAATAATTTCCATCAATATATATATCTTTCCAATAATTTGAAATAGAGTAAGAAAAATATATTGAAAATAAAGAAATTAAAAATAGATAATAAGATAATTTTTTTGATATGAATCTTAATTTTAAAATAAAAATAAAAGCTAATATTTCCCAAGTATATTTAAGTATATTTATTATGTAATAATTATTTAACTGTAAAGTTAATAATAAATCAGTTGTCGTAAATAAGCCTCCTATTATTATCCCAAATAAAAGAAAATATAATTGCATCAAAAAGAAGAGTTTGTTTTTTCAATAAGATAATTTTCCATAGCAAGATACCTTAATCCAGAATTCTTAAATGTGAAGAATGCTTGTTTAGGAGATGCCACTAAAGGGTATCCATGTAAGTTGAAACTAGTATTTAACAAGCCACCAATACCTGTTGCTTTTTTAAAGTAAGTTATCAATTTATGGTAGTTAAAATTATCTTCTTTAGTTACAATTTGAGGCCTTAAAGTTTTATCCGACTGGTGAATAGCTGCTATCAAATCAATCCTACCTTTTTTAGTCGCTAAATAAGCATTTATCATATGTTTAGGTTCATATTTATTTGGATTATAATTCTCAAGATATTCATCTGCATTTTCCTTAAGAATTGATGGCGCAAAAGGCATCCAAAAGTCTCTTACTTTTATTTGATCATTTATTTCATAAAAACTTTTCATAAAAGATGGATGACCTAATATGGCTCTATTTCCTAATGATCTTGCCCCCCATTCATATCGGCCTTTAAATCTAGCAACTACTTTGCAGTCTGCAAGAAGTTCTGCAATTTTTTCTTCAATATTGGGGATAAAACTAACTCTGAATTTATCGTTTATTTGCTCTTCTTCCAGATAGGATTTAATTTCTGAGTTTGCATAACTTCTTCCAAGATATAAATCTTTTAAAGGTTTAGCTTTTATACCTTTTTTGTAAAAAGCATCATATATGGCGCCAATGGGGTTGGATTCGTCTCCACATGAAGGCATAAAAAATATATTATTTATTTCATTAAGTTCATTTAATCTTTTATTTAATTTCACATTCATGAAAACCCCACCACCAACACAAATATTTTTTATTGAAGTTTTTCTGATTGCATTTTGTACCAATTTAATTATTACTTCTTCAGTAAGTTTCTGTACAGAGGCTGCTATATTATCAAATCTTTCACCTATTGCTTTTTTTTGGAGATAATAAAATGTATCCGCAGTATGGATATTAGAATGGAGTTGAAGATTATTTTTCCGATTAATCTTTATAAGATTTTTAAAAATTTTATTATAAGTATTTAAATAATATGATTTTGCATATGGAGCTAAACCCATAACCTTGTATTCATGTTCCATTTGTTTCATTCCTAGGAATCTTGTTGTTTCTGAGTAAATAAGCCCTAAAGAATTAGATATATCAGTTTCAGCAATTTTTTTTAAATTAAAATTACTATTCGAGGTTGATATTGAAGAAGATGTTTTATCCCCCATTCCATCAACCGTTATTACAAGTATTTGATCACATTTAGTCGCCATATTTGATGATGACAATGCAGATCGAGCATGACATAAATGATGTTCAGTAGAGGTTATATTTTTTGTTTTAATTCCAAGAGTATTTAATCTTTTTTTTAATAAATATAAGCTTTTCTTGTTTTCTCTACGTTGAATAATTTCTTTTAAAAAAAGAAGTGGCTGTTTTACATAATCAAATTTATATAATTTTCTAATATTTCTTTTAAAAAAGCTATTGTAAATTTCAAGAAAGTTGAGTAGATCATTCGCTGTAATTTGATCTTTTAGATTGCTTTCATTAAAACTAGAATAGTGTAGATTATTTCCCGCAACTACTATTTCAGTAATTTCATTACTATTTAGATGAGCAATTTTTAAACATTCTAAAATTGCACCTGATGGAAATGCTGAAGAGTTTTTTATATTGTCAATTTTTTCTTGGCTAACTACTGCTACTATTTCACCATCAATACCTAATGCAGCTGTAGAATTATGACCTAATTGAACAGCTAATATTATATTTGTTTTATTAGCACTATTAATTTGGTTCATTGACTTATTAAATCCATTCTTTTTTATATGATAAATATCTTGGAATTACCCAAATAATATGACTTATTATAATAGCAATGAAAAATGAAGAAATTCCAAAATATTTGAAAAATATTAAAGAAATAAATATTCGAATAACAATTTCCAATATTGCAGTATTATTTAGGAATTTTAATTTTGCTCTTGCTGATAAGATAACGTTAGGTAATCTAATGATCGAAAGAAATAATGCAGCTATTGATGATGAAATAATAGCTAAAAGAGTAATTTCTACCTCTTTATTATTAATCCAATTATCTATTATGAATTTACCAAATATCATGTAGCTTGAGAAAGCTGATATAGAAATAAAAGAAGTTATTTTGAATAAGTTTCTTGAAAATTTTTTAATTTTTGTAATATTATTTTTTGCATCATATGAAATTATATATGGAGCTGAAGATTCTGGAAATTTTGAGATAAAATTATAAATAATAAAAGGTATTTTCCAAGCAATTACATATAGTGTAACTTCTTTAGTTCCGCCAAGAATTCCTACTAAAAGAATATCCGATTGTAGTACTATTAATGAAATACCATTAAAAAAATATCCTATACCAATGTCTTTAAACTTAAAGAAAAAAGATTTTTCAGGAAGTGGGCTTGTCAAAAACCTTTTAAAATAATTTATTCTGCAAATAAGTTTTTTTCTTATAATGATTTTTCTACAGTAAAAATAGAAAAATATATTAGTTATTAAATTAGATAAAGCTAGAGAAGAAATATTATTATTAAATCTATTTAAAAAAAACCATATTAAAAATGTGAATACAGGAGTTAAGCCCGTAATAATATTTACATATGATTGCATTTTGTTTGATGTCAATAATAATCTATCTTTATTACTGGCATATAGAAATAAAAAAGAAAAGCTATAAATTATGATCGAAAATTTTGCATCAAATGCGCTTGAACCTGAAGTATTAGCAATAAAATTATTATCTATAATAATGCTATAAATAAAAGCAAACAAAACTAAAATTATTCCGTAAAGTAAAAATATAACTTTGCTTAAATAATAGGATTCTTTAAATGTTTCTTTATCTTTATTTTCAATTGATAATCCAAATGATCTTAATAATAAAGAACTTGACCAGGAGATACCTATTGTACCAAAATTTGCAATTGATAGAATTATGTTTATAAAACCAAACCCACTGAGTCCATATTCATTTATATAAAAAGGAAAAGCAAAAACTTGTATAAAAAAATTCAATCCATATCCAAAGAAATTTGAATACAATGCATTACTATAACTTTTATTTGACAAATTATTTATTAATCTTTTAATTTTCAATTAGTAAATAT
>CEPJ01024376.1_pt1 | contig 18224 bp, 26 predicted proteins | sample 530561 | NCBI WGS metagenome assembly CEPJ01 (sample SAMEA2620404, study PRJEB7988) | marine metagenome | biome: marine biome (ENVO:00000447); feature: surface water layer (ENVO:00002042); material: "saline water (ENVO:00002010), including plankton (ENVO:xxxxxxxx)" | depth 5 m
TTGTTTTCTTATTTCAAATTTAGTGATATCATCTGCAAGTTCAAATAAAAGACCTCTTAAGTTTGCACCAAAGTTTGGTCTAAAAGGTCTTTCATAATTATTAGTTAACATGATATTTCTTAGTGACCTTTTAATTGCATCCTTATCATACTTAAGAGTTAAGTCTTTAGAAGAAGGATGTGGGGTCAGATTTAAATCAATATCTGTATACCACCTTCTTGCAGTTATCTTGTTTTGATTCTTGAAATAATTATCACTCATACTATTATTTATGTCCCTTCTAGTACTAGATTAGAAACAGATATCTCTTTTGGGAAACCAAGGAACTCTAAGAACGAACATAGAGTAAATGGTATCGGTATACCAGATGGTATAAGCATCCCAAGATATTTTGAAAGTTTTTCTAGAACTGCTTCAAGTAACATTTGAGGTAGATTTTTTATGAAGTTATCAATTCTATCTCTTAACTTATCTATATTCCAGTTTGGAAAATCTACTTTTTTAAACTCACCTATTTCTTCTAAATCAATTAAGTCACCTAATGTCTTTGGTAAATCAAGTCCTACTAATTCTGCTGAATCAGCTATTTCTGATACAAGTGGTAAAGGGTATGTAAGTAATTCTGTTTGAAAATCTTTACCTGCTTCTTTAAATTGTTTTTTTAATCCCATAAGAAATTTATCGGTATCAAAATCTAGTTGACCACCATTTACAACCATGCCTGGCAAACTTAATAATAATGCTAGGTAATCTGGAAATGGGTCTGGTAATGCTTCAATTGTTTCTATTGCAGCTTCCAGAGCTTCATTTTCTAGTATCTTTGCTAGTGTACCAAAAACATTTCCTTTAAATAATTCTTTTACTTTTGCAACAAACTCTTTCCATGCTTTAGTCATCTTAATTGCTGGTGCATCGATACCATCTGTACCATCCCAGTTTTCTAAAACAAAATCTGGAACAAGTAAATCTATTATATCATCACCAGCTTCTTGAAATTGTGTTAAGAGTTGTCCTTTGTAATCTGGGTCTGTTATTAATAGTCTAACATCAACTGATATACCTGTAATTGGTTCTACTACAACCATAGGAACTTTTATTATTTTACTGAATACTTCTGCAAGTTTTACCAGTGGATATAATTTAAATTCTTCAATGATTGCTTGGATTTTATTTTCCCATTCTAATTCTGGTATATCTAAAGTAATACCATCCCAAGAATGAGATAAAGGAAATGCACCTAATAATTCTTCAAGAGGTTTAATATATTCCCAACCATATTGATTCCCAATAAAAATTATTATTTTTTCTAATTCATCAGCAGTTGGTACAACAACCTTTGGACATGGGACTTTAACTGGTGCAGTAGAAGTTGTCATTAATCATACTTAGTACCATTTAATGATACATTACCTTTTATTCTTACTGCTTTAGTTTTATTCGTAAGTGTTAAATCAATATTCCCATCAGCAGTCAAACTAATATTACCACCATCTTCGGTAGTACCTTTAGAAGCAATTAAATTATAATTACCATTGGAGAGTTCTATATCTGCACTTCCACCAATTAATATTTTCTTATCTTTTAAAGTAATCTCATAAGAGTCATTGACTATTTTCATAGTTTGAGAACCATCTGGTAATACTTCTAAACGAGTCCCAGACCTATGATACATGTGAATTCTTTCGGATGCTGGTGTGTCATCTAATTCTAGGACATGACCAGATTCAGATTCTATTACATGATTAAAAGGATAAACTGGATTTACTACTGACTTACCTCTAGTTAATTCTTTGACTGTATTACCCTTAGACCTTTCAATCATATTATTTGGATAATTACTTGCACCACCAGTCGTTGCAATTTTATTTACATCGGAGCTAGACCTTTTAGTATAAGACTCTTTTGGATATCTTACACCTTTATCTGGATTATTAATCTTAGTACCAGAACCATCTAACTTCTGGTCTAAACTATCTGGGATTCTTGGTGAAGTGTCTAGTGCTTGAGTTAGATTCCAGTTACGACCATTATTACTATTTTTTGCACCATCGATAGAGTTGATATAATCTTTTCTAGTATCTCTACGAGGGTCATTGAATCCATGTTCGGCACTACGAGATATTGGATTAGAACCATCACCCTGTGGTATTTTCCAGTCATTACTTGGTAACCCAAACAGTGAACCCATGACTACAAAGTCTTGCATATCATATTCATCTCGGAACATACCCATGACAGTTGTACCTTCAACCAAACCATGTGGAGACAGACCTAGACCAGACAAGGATGCTGTAGAGGTCGGCATAAGGACATCACACCAAGGTAAGTCTGGAGTTGCAATAAGAGTCTTGTCATCGGTATGCAGTCCATAGATACGCACACGAACTCGACCAACTTGTAATGGGTCGTTTCGGTCTTCGACTACTCCTGTATAAAAGTTTGATTGTAATCCTGTAAATTTCGGCATCAGTTTAATCCTAATAGTTCTCTGTACATTCGGTCTTTAGGGTCGATTATTTTTATTCTAGGTTCATGTCGTAAAGGTAGAACCTCGTAGTTATCGTCTAGGTAAATGTAAGAACAAATAATCAGTTCATCACCTATGTTGGTAAGATGAGCTCCTGCACCATTGACTGAAACTTCATTCGAACCTCTGGGTAAAGGTAGGACATAAGTCGTATGTCGGTTACCATTGGTTTTATTATAGACATCAACCTGTTCATGGACTAGGAGTCCCACCTCATCCATCCAGTCTTCGTCAATTAAAATAGAACCTTCGTAATCTAAATCTACATCGGTACAAACTGCACCATGTATTTTACTATTTAAAAAACATCGTGTCATCATTTAATCCTTGAATGTTTACCATTCCCTTTATTATTACCAGAATCATATTCTGTTAATGCTTTAAAATATTCTCTTTTTTTAATATTAAATTTATACCAAAAAATATTCATACCTCTAGGGTTTGAATGTTCCCCTATCATTAAAATAATACATGCAAGTAAAGGTATGAATATAAATTCCATATTAAAATATCCAAAATAATAAAAGAGTAAATAATACTCCCTTAATAAAACAAATCCATGCTAATTCATAGTCATTAATACCAGTTAAATCAATAAATTCATACATCATTTCCTTATGTTTGTCTATTATTTTTTCTAACATATATTTCTCCTATGTTTATTATTATTATTTAGGAGTCCCAGATAAACTCTAGGAGTCCCAGAACTTCCCAAGACATTTTAGGGCTGAGCAAAGGGCACAAAAAAATACCCTAGGAGTCCCAAACTACTGTCCCTTCGAGGCTCTCTAATATTGTGGTTCTGGCCCATGGTCTGCATGAGTATCCATAGACACTTGATATCCATCCGAGGTGACTGTGAGTTGTGTTTCGAGTCCATCTCCTGTCCCTCTCCAAGTAATACCTTCTACAAGCATCTTGCCATTGTGCGTTATCTCATCCTTCACTGTAGTAGTCGGAGTTGGTTGTTTGATATCTATATTGATGACCATACCAGATGAGATATTAGTTCTCCCAGATATCTGAATGTCCATACGATTACTCTCGAATAGTTTTTCTACTCTATCTCTGTTTAATTTATCACTCTCAGTCCCATACAATACACTATTTCCACTCGGATTTACTCCTTGACCCATGGAAAAAGGTGTATTATAATCAAAAGTGATAGACGCGCCTGGGTTTTCTATGATACTATCTCCCTTATGGGCAACAGTAGCGGTATCTAAGACGCTTCCAACGCCCCCATCTGGTGGTATTCTGATAGATTCATTAGATAATCGGAAATTTGGCGCCTCACTTAAGGACTTTTTCTTGTAAGTAACTGCATCTCCACCTCTTTTTCCCTGTTTGAGAGAGAATTGTTGTGTAAATTGACTGTCAACAGTGGTCAAAGTCTTTGCAATAGGGTTATATACCTGTATAGCACCCCCATATAGGCCGTGAGAGTGATTATCTAAGACATTATGTGTGTTTCTCTTAATGTAGGAGAGTATGTCGTTCCCGCGTGCATCTACGAAGTCGTAATTAAAAGAGTCATCTCCATCTCCCATACGCGGAGCAAACTTCACATCTCCCTCTAAGTACTCTACTTTCATCATAGACTCCACATTGTGAAACTTAAAGCCATTTAATGCTGTCTGATAGAAGTAATAAGAGTCGCCCCAAGGCTTATCGGTGTCGTCTGAGGTGTGGTCTCTCAGCCACTCTAAGGTTTTATGCACTGACCAATTAGGTACTAGGACTGAGGTTTCATCTCCCTCGGACTGAAAGACACTAAAGTAATTACCGAGTTCCTTCCCCCCTGGCGTATGCACTTTAGCATTGCTTTTATTCCCCTTAAATAATAATTTATCTTGACATATTTTATTTAATATATCTCCAGTCTTGCCTCTATACATCTGAGATATTCTCTGAGTTCTTGCTAAATATTCCAAAGGAGAACAAAATTCTAGATTATATAATGTATTTGTAGGGTTATCTATGTCTCTGTAATGGACTGAAACATTAAATATTCGGAATACTTGGTCAATTTGTTGGTCTGCTGGGACTATTTCTTCATTTCCCTGTATACCACCGATATGTATTCGAATATATTCTTGACCAGTAAATCCAATACGATTAAAGAAATTTGCAGAGTCCGCTAGTGTAATAGAACCTGTAAGAAACATCTGATAAATACTTTCAGATATCTCAAAGTCTACCATTAAATTACTTACTTCATAGGAATTACCTTCATTATTACTAATAGTAATACTCTCAATCCTATAAGAATTAGGTTGATTTCTTCCGACTGTAATAGGCATTTCTGATTATTCTCTTATCATACTCTTGAATTCTCTGAGTAATTGTGGTACAAAGTCTACTTTAATATACCTTATATTCCTCTTCGAATCATTTAGAGTTTGTTCATATTCACTATTGGTGACCATAGTAGTGGTCTCTGAGGTTGTTTTGTTACCATCTGAGTTGATATAATGGTGTGGACTATCTGAAAAATTTCTGACCGAACTAAGAGTAAAACTCTTGGACGACTGGGAGCCTGTGACAGTTTCGTTTACTTGGAATATACCTTGGACATCATTGAGAATTAATTGTTTATTAGTAGGGTCTATCTTGGTGACATATCCAAATGCCGAACTGGTAGAACCTACTACCTTTTCTCCCTGTAAAAATTTCGAATCCGAACTAGATACGATATCCGACTGTTGGTTGCTGACCAGTGCTTTACCACTGTATTTTCTTGCAATAAATCGTTCTAATATGGACTGAGATTTGGGCCAATCATTATAGGTTGCAAATTGGTCATTTACCATCCAGAATAACCAGTATAAGGTTGCATCTCCATATAGTTTAGTTGCAAGGACATCTGGTCTGTCTTGGTCATTAATATAATAATATTCGTATCCTGTGACCGCTTCATCACTGTTATCTCTGACTCTAATATTACGAAAGATGTCTTTTGCTTCTATAAGTTCACCATCATTTTTGACATCGAAGTCAATAGTTGGATAATGTTTAAAGTATTTTTCTGCCATTTATTCTCCCTCTACCTTTCTCCTTACTCCCCATGTTTCAATTGTTCTTTTCCCACTTGAAATGAAATATGCTTCATACTCAGGCCCTAATTGTCTTGCATAATTTTTGGCCATATGAGCAGCACTTTTACTAGTCCATGTTCTTTTTGCTAACTCAGCATCTTCTGTTGCCTCGTCTGTTGCTTTTTTATCATTTACTTGGTCTTTTAAGTTTGTCTCAAAATCTCTTAATTCTTTTGCAACATCTTGTTCTCTACCTCTTGCATTTGCAGCCACTCTATCAATATATCTAATTCTATCAATGTTGAGTATTTCTTGGAAAGACAAATTTAATATAACACCATTAGGATAATGTTGCATTGCAGAGTAATCATTTTGAGAAAAACCAGTATTATCTTCGTCTTTTTGAGGGAATGACTCAATAAATGACATATCTTTACCACCAGAATAGTCCACATCACATGCAGTTAAGAAACAGTTTTGTGGATGTTCTATGTGTCCTAATATAGGGCCTCTAAAGTCTATACTCCACTCTGCAGGCATTAACATTTGTCTTCTATTAGCACTCATAGACATTGGTAACATCATAGTCTTAAACCAATGTATTATTTTAGTAATTTCTTCTGCATCTGCTTTATTATATGGATTTAAACTAAATGAATAACTATGATTTCTAAATGTTACTCCTTGGAATGTATTAAATTTAGGATTACCTGTGACTACTCCACTCTGTAGTTGTTCAAATGATACTAATCCTTCTCTTATTTTGTCGTATTGTTCTCCTAACATGGCTTTAAAATCTGTGCCTCTGAACTGAGATAAATCATTAACTGCAATATCAGCAAGACCAATATCTCTGACCTCATAATCAACATTGACTGCATCTTTGACATTATTTGGAAAATACAACATAATAGTACATTCATCTGCACTATTATATTCTTTACCAGTATCTTTATCAATGTTTAAAGATAATCCATAATCATTAGGGTTTCCCACCCCTTGCGTCTTAGTTCCAGCAGCTAATCCAGCATGTGCTTTATGGATAGTTCTGAATATAATCCAGTTGTCAACAAATCTATTATCATCTGTAGGGAATCTCATTATTTCCCTACCTTCTGGTTTAACCTCTGATGTTATTTGTGCAATAGATTCACCTATGGCTTTTTCTGCTTTTGCTCTTCCTTCTGCATTTAATAATGCTTCTTCTGTAATTTTAGATGGAATATTAGATAATTTAATACCTGTTTTCATTGCAATTAGGTCATCTAATGCACCACTTATTTTTGAATTAAATGATGCTCTTTGACCACCAAGTGCAGAGTTTAAGTCCTCTTTAATAGAACCAAGCAGTTTTGCTTTAAGGGATTTGAAAAAATTCATATAAATATCTCTATAAGGTTAATGTATGTATAAGGTATTTATATGAGTTACAAGGGAAGATTCAAGCCAAAGAACTATAAAAAATATAAAGGTGACCCAACAAAAATTACTTATCGTTCTATGTGGGAATTAAGGTTTATGAAGTATTGTGATAAGAATGATTCTATTCTAGAATGGAGTAGTGAAGAGATTATTATACCTTATCGTTCCATTGATAATAAAGTCCATCGATATTATCCAGACTTTTGGATTAAATATAAGAACTTTGAGGGTAAGATAATTCAAGAAATAATAGAAGTTAAACCCAAAGCACAATGTGTAAGACCTAGTAAGAAAGGTAAACATTATGGTAAATATCTTCGTGAAGCAAGACGATATGCAATCAATGAGTCTAAATGGGATGCAGCGAGAGAGTTTTGTTTGGATAGAGGATATAAATTTAGAATATTAACCGAAGACCATCTAGTCAAATAGCAAGAAAGACGAGGGTTCTTATGTTTCATTCGTCTTTCTTAACTCTTCCAGACCTAGGGAAGGGAGCGACCACTTCATTATTCTCCTGTCTGGGATTATCCCCTACGACCTATGGGGTCACGCCGTTACTTTATTATAAATCCATATCTCCAAACCTCACTTAAATATCTGCTTTTTCTAACATTGAAAGAGGAACTCTGTATTGTTGACCTCTCATTTGAACAACCGCTTTCTTTAGTTTAATCTCGATGATTTTACCATAAGTTTTTTTAGTCTTTTGAACTACGAAAACACCATCACCTGCTTTGAAAGATGCCTTTGCAAGTGCATCCAATATATCTTTACCAAAATTGTAAATTTCTGCTAACTGTTCTGGAGTTTTAATCTTTGACAGTTCTTTAATTAATGTTTTATTCATATTTCCTCACTTAATTACAAGAGTATTATACAAAAATATGTACCTATCTGTCAAAGTGGTATAAATACATGTATGGCAGGATTATTCGACAAGTTAGAAAGAGAAGCCTTTAGAGGTGGAATCCAAGCAAGGACTAAAGAGTCCATGAGATGGTTTAGAACTCGTGTCTCTCAAATAAAAGGTGTCAATAGAAACCAATTGATGAAAGATGCAAGAAATAGAAAAAGGTTCATATATGGTGACATGTATATGTACATGTATGACCCTAAACATAAACGAACCTTACCTTATTATGATAGATTCCCTCTTACTATACCAATAGAACCAGCAAAAGGTGGTTTTTTAGGGTTAAACTTGCATTATTTACCACATACATTGAGAGCTCAGTTTTTAGACCAATTATATGACCGAACAAATAACACTAAGTATGACGAATCAACTAGATTTAATGTCACATATCAATTACTTAAAGGTATTAGTGGTAAACCATATTTTAAACCATGTGTAAAACATTATTTAACCAGTCAGATACGAAGCAGTTTTGCAATAGTAGACTCAGCAGATTGGGAGATTGCAATATTTCTACCAACTGAATCATTTAGAAAGTCTACTATGGATAATGTCTGGAAAGAAAGTAGGAAGAAAATAGCAGGATGAAATTAGAAAGATTTAAAGCACAGATAGATAATTTGCAAAGACCCAATAGATATAATATATCAATGTTTGGCACTGGTGCAAAGACTGGTGGTCTATCAATCAGAGGATTAAAATGTGAATCTGCAACTATGCCAGGCAGAGGTTTCTTTACTCAAGAGGAATCAGAATATGGGCCTAAAAGAGCAATCCCACACAAACCACAATATGACCAATTTGATTGTTCTTTTTATATGACAAACGATTTTGAAGAAAGAGAGTTGATTGAATTGTGGCAATCACAAATAAATTCATTTCAAAGTGGTAATTTTCACAGTAAATTTCATGATGATTATACTGGAATTATATTACTAGAAATGTTAGATAAAAATGATTTTGTTAATTACAGATGTATCATGACTGATGCATTTCCATTACAATTAGGTGTAATAAATGTAGGATATGAGAATACAGATGTAATGAAATTTAACGCACAATTTAGATATAGATATTGGAATAGTGAATTTACTAATTCTAAACCATCTAACCTAATTACTGGTTATTTGGATAAATATTTTTCTAAACTTGGAAACAAGGTAAGAGGTAAAATCGAAGATGCAATCTTTGATTAATTGATAGGAGTATATTATGGCATTACCTAAATTAAATACTATAGAGTATTTTTGTAAGTTACCTGTCTCTGGTAGAGAAGCAAAATACCGACCATTCACTGTAGGTGAACAAAAGGTATTACTTCAAGCACTAGAAGATGGAGAAGTTAAGACGATATCTAACACTGTTGTCAACTTAGTTGACTCGTGTTGCACTTTAACTGAGTCGAAAGACACTGTTAGGGATTTATCGAATACAGACTTAGAGTACTTATTCTTACAAGTAAGGATTAAGTCTGTTGGTGAAGTCACCAATGTAGTACTTGGTTGTGAAAACCAACCTACATGTGATGGACAATCTACTGTAGAAGTAGATTTAACAAGTATTGATATTGAAGGAGAAATTAAGGATAATAAAATTATGTTAACAGATAGTGTTGGTGTAACTCTAAAAGTTCCTAATTTCAACGAAATACAAGCAACTATTGGAGATATAACTGAAATAGGTTCTAGTGACATATTCAGTGTATTAGCACAATCAATAGAATCTATATTTGATGCAGAAGAAGTCCATAATAAAGGTGATTTTACAACCAAAGAGTTAAATGATTTTGTTAATGAATTATCTACAGAACAATTTAACAATATAATGGAATGGTTTAGTAGCTTACCAAAACTGATTAAGGATGTCGAATACAATTGCAGTAAATGTGGAACACCATGTAAGGTTAGGTTAGAAGGAATACAGAATTTTTTCGTCTAACCCTTTCTCATGAAACACTTGCAAATTATATTCAAACAAACTTTGGTTTAATCCAACATCATGGTTGGTCACTAAACGAACTGGATGATATGCATCCATGGGAAAGGGAAATATATGTTTCCCTACTACTACAACATCTCGAAGAAGAGGAGTTGAAGTATAAACAAGCTCAAAATAAAAGATAGGAGAGTATTATGAGTGATAGAGAAAAGTTTAGTGGTGACATGAGTCGTAATGAGGTTGAAATTGACCTCAGTAAATTTATGGAAATGGTCACTGAGAACAACGACCTCAAACAAAAAATATTTGAGTTAGAACATGATGACAAAAAAAATCCATGGCAAAAATGGATATTTCTTGCAAGAGCAGTAGATAGTTGGAGAATATGGCCTCGTGCATTTTTAAGTGTGTACATATTCTTAATTTACTTCGTAGTAATGTGGTTCATAGGATTAGAAGCACCGACAATGGAACAGTCTGGTCTTATCAGTATTCTGGTAGGAGCTGGAGCTGCTTGGTTTGGACTGTATGTAAATAGTGCAGCTAAAGAACACGATTCAAATAACAATAGTAAATAAATAGTATTATGGCAGAAGAACCTAAAGAAGTTGGAGCTGGGTTGGAAAAAATCTTCATGAATCGTATCGTGAAGCAAATAAAAGAATCCAATACAGAAAATACAATGACCCTTGCAGAAAAGATTGAGACTGCAATGGAAGGTATTTCTAATTTAAATGTTGCAGACACCAATAAATTAACCATGGCTACTAAAATGCAAGGTTCAATGGTCAAAGAATCAATAGATGACTTTATAAATGAAAGTGGGATTGCAAATCTTACTAAAAATATAGACATTTTAGAATCAGACATATCTGATATGAAATCCACATTAGAAAAGAATGGTCAAGATACCAATATATCTGCAATCAAAGAACTAGAGGAACAGAAAAGACAACTAGAAGAAATTCGTCAATATGGTAAAACTCTAAGTGGATTTGAAAGAAATGTTATTAAAGTTTTTGGTGGTGGATTTGAAGAGTTAAAAAGGTCTGTTCAAGAAGGTGGTAACTTAACTGTTGCTGGAATTGCAACTTCATTTAAAGATAATCTTAGAGGAGACTTTGATAGAGTATTAAGTTTCTTTGGGCCTGCTGTTGGTATATTACAACAAATACCATTCCTTGGTACTATACTTACATTCATAGGACAAAGTATGAAATCAGTCTTGATTAGATTAGCAATGGCTGCCAAAGATAGAATATTTGGTAAAAAAACTGATAAGAAACGACTATCAATAGACGAAACTAATCTTAAAATAAATCAAAGGAATGTTAAACTTCAAGAACAACAATTAAGAACACAAAATAAAGCTGCAATATCTGGACAAACAGTTCTAGGTGGTGGAGATGACCAACCAGTAGAAGCTGAAGGTGATGATGCAAAAGGTGGTGGTTCATTTAGAGCTGCATCTGTATTCTTAGGAGTTGCAGCTGCAATTGGTGGTGTTGCTGGTGCTGGATTATCTGCAGCTGCAGCTGGTATGAGTATATTTGCAAAAGGTGCTTTAAGATTTGCAGCTGCATTAGCAGTTGGTGGTCTTGCACTAGGTGTAGGGTTCACTGGTGTTTTTGGTGCATTTGCACTTGGTGAAAAGATGGGAGCATTCGATGGAATGGAAGCATTTGGTAAGGTCAATATGCTTAAAGTTCTTGGTAGTATGTTAGGTCTTGCAACTTTAATGGGAGTCTTAGGTTCAATTGTAACCTCTGGTATTGGTGCATTAATCATGGGAGCTGGTGCATTAGCAATCATGGCTTTAGTAGGTACTTTGGTCTTGATGGGTAAAGGATTAGGTGAGTTTGCAGAGGGTATTTTACCTTTTGAAAAAATGAATATCCCTAGAATAAAAACTAACATACAAGATATGGCAACTGTGGCTCCTGAGATTAAAGAATTAATGGATGCTGGTAGTGGTTCATTCTTTTCTTTTGGTGACCATCCTTTAAAGAAACTTGCAGATGCATTAAGACCATATGAAGGTGATATGGGAAATGCAGCTGGAAATCTTAAAGAACTTAAAGGTGCATTAACAAATTTCGAATTACCTAAAACAACTCTAGGAGAAGCATTGAGAGATTTCTTTGGTGTAGGTGCAATTGACCAATTAAATAGACTTGGAGAAATAGAAATAAAAGATGGACTAGGTGTTGAAATGTCTAGTCTTGGTAATGGTGTAAGTGTATTATCAAAGGCATTAAATAATTTAGATAGTACTAAAGTTGGACATTTAAAAGAACTATCAAATGCATTAGGTCGTATGAATAAAGTTGAGTTGAATTTTGGAACTGTTGGAATCCAGTCACCAACATTTACATCTGAAAATGGTGATATGACTGGTCAAACAGTTATTAACAATGTAGTTTCAAATCCAATAAGTCAAAATAATACAACTATTAGACAAAGTTATATGGCAACTGGTTCTAAGGCAGTTCCTTCCCACATTCATTATAATTCAATGAAGTAAACCTTCAAGTTAACCCCATATCTTTACCCCAAGGCCCTTCATAATTAGGTGAGGGATACTTATCCTTTCTTTTGTACTTAGTTTTATCTCGATGGACTTGAGACTGTCCATGTTTAGGTGTCACCTTGCGTGACTTAACCTTTGGTTCTTTCTTACCAAATGCCTTTTCCCAATTATCCTCGAATTGTTTATCACTGACCACTGTAGGTCTCCTTTTAGAACCTTTTCCCATAATTAATTAGAAGTGTTAAGAGCCCCTCAGTTATCCCGCTCGTTAACATGATATCCTCTGCCGCTGTCGATATCTTACCACGATTATGTACCCAAACCTCAACCATCCTACTTGGTACATTCTCTGAGTCAAGTGGTAACTCAGCCCCCTAAGTCAATCCTTTAGTGCATAGTATATTTATAATTCAAATAACTTAGGATTGACAATCCTTACACATCATTTGCAAGTTTTTGGAAGTATGAGATTGACTCATCTTCATCTACATCTGTTGTAGCAGTTGTAGGTTCTGCAACTGTTGGTTCTGGACTTGGAAATGCAACATCATCAAAGTCTGATGCAGTTGAAGCTGCAGTAGCAGTCGATGCTGTCATTCCTAAAACTCTGTCGAGTTTTTGTTTCAGTTCATCATAAGATTTGAACTGGTCTGGTGCAATCACCTCTTGTAGAGAATGTTGACTATTCCAAACTGCTTCCAATTTTGCATCATCATCTGATAATGGTTTTGGAGTTGCAAACTCAGACTTATCATAGTTCCAGTAACCATCTACTTTACGAACTTTAATTTTAAAGTCTGCACCTTCCCACAAATCAAAAGGATTCATTGGTGTTTCATCCTCAAATTGTGGTTGCATTTTGTCTTTCAACATTTCAAAGATTTTCTTCCCATATCTGAACAGTTTGACTTGTCCTTCATTCTCTGGATGTGTTGGGTCAGAAACTACAAGAACATTAGACACATAGTGCAATCTTCTTTTTTGTTTCCTAGCAATATCTTTGTTTGCCTCTAATCCAGTATTCCACAATTCAGTATTGTGTTCTGATACTGGGTCTTTTTGATTAAGAGTAGTCAATGACTTCTCTATATACCATCCACCTGGCCCTTGAAAACCATGGTCGAAGTATTGTACCCAAGGCATATCCTCACCTTGAGACGCAGGTAAAAATCTCACAACAGCATAACCATTACCAGTCTTATCTAAATCGATTTTCCAGTATCGGTCATCATTGTAGGATTTTGCTTCAGTTCCACCAGAAGTAGTTTCTAGTGTTTTTTGTAAGGTGTCGAATCCACCTCTAGATTTTTTTAAGTCTTGAAATGACATAATTATATCCTCGTATTAGCATTATATTTGCATTTTATTATTATTGTATTAGAACAAGTATTCATCCAATGGAGAAACACTTAATTCATCCTTCATTATATAATAGTCTATGTTTGGAAATATGTCAACTAAAGTTTTTAGTTGGTCTGTCTGGGATATCCAACCTTGGTCACCAGTCTCAACAAGTCTGTTGTTTTCTGGGTCGTCTTCTGTCCCATAACATCGAGTTCCAGCATAGATGTTATTATATTTAGTCGAATCGTAATTCCAAACAGAATCAAATCCAACAAAAACTACATTATTGTAGTCGTGGTTCATTGATGCCATTGCAGCTGCAGTAGTACCAGCAAACCAATTCTCAAATATGTGGTAGTCATGTTCTGGGCCACATACTTTTGAAATCTTGTAGTCATCCTCTATTCCTATTGCTTGCATTTCTAGGATACCAACATTACCATTACCCTTTCCATGCATAGTCACTTTAGAATGACTTGGGTCTATCCATTCTCTCACTGGTACACCCATTGTTTCTTTTATTACATTATATTCTTCAAATCCTAATGGGTCATCCCATTCTCCAGAGAAGTAACATTTATTAAGTTTAGGATATCTAGACTCACAACATTCACCCATAATACTAACATCTACAATTGTGAGGTAGTCTGGAGTATAGTCTCTAAACAGTGCATTACACCCCCATATGTCCCCGCTAAGGACATTTAGGTCTAATCCTTGTCTAGATGTCCCATTACCTATAATATATGCTGTATGACCACCATCTAGGTTCAGATATGAGTACATATCTGGTCTTAATTCTTCTGCTACGATTGCATCAACTGTCATATATTTCTAATACTTTTTCTTTTAACTTTTTATTGTTATATCCAATAAATCCTTGAGTCTTTTGTATCCTTCTTTGTAATTCTGGCCAAACATACTTTTCAGTTATGTTTACGCTGGAACTCCATCGTATGAGGGAATCGAGTAATACTCCAGTGGCAAAGGATATGGACTTGGATAAAATAGAGGAGACAATGATAGGATGACTAGAGCTATCAGTACTAAATAAATTGTCCAATACTCCTTCAAGTGAGTTAAGATATCTGATATCTTTCTCAAAACAGTAGAGTAAAGATTGGTTGTATTTTTTCCATTCTGTGTAGTTTTCTTTTGCTTCTTCACCAAATAAGTCTCCTATCCAATAGTCTTTGTACATAAAGTTTGCAATGTAAAAGTCTTTAAGGTTTTCTCCATGTTGTTTTCGTAATTTAGAAAACTGGAACTTATCAGACCTTTTGAGATAACTCTCAAACGATGCACTAACTTTACCATTATACTTGTTAAAATCATAATCTGAATTGTAATGTAATTTGATACCAAGGTATAACTGATACGATTCATATCCGAACCTTGCATTGACATTTTCATAACCATGCCAACTCACTATTAATACCTTCCACTTCTTTTGTAAGCTTCCAAGGCTTGTTCTTCACGAATCTTATCAATCTTAATCTTTCTCTTCCATGCATTGATTTTCTTTTGTCTTCTTGAAGAAGGTTTTTCATAATATTGTCTCTCACGAACCTCTGCAACAACACCACTTCGTTCACATTTCTTTTTGAATCGTCTCATTAAGACATCAAATGGTGGTGGGCCTGATGGTTTTTTGGGTTTTCTTCCCCATTCTTTTGACCTTTGTGGTCTTCGATTATAATGTTTCATATTGGTAGTTTACCTTTTCCTCGTTTTGCATTTGGTTTTAACATATTATAAGATATTGCATCATTCTCTATTTTTTCTTTTAGAGGTGGTGTTATCAAATTCTTTACTGACTCTGGGTCTAGATGTTCTTTTTCACAATAGTATATTATTGCATCGATATAGTTTAATCCTTTTTGCAATACAACAGTTTCTATGGCTTCTGCAAATCTTTTTTTAGTGAGTATCATGCCTCTTTATCGATATCCCATTTAATTCTTTTTTCATAGTTTGGTTTCTTCAACCTTGAGTCCATTTTCTCTATTCTTTGTTGTGTTCTATATGCAGATACCCAGTTACCGCCATTCCTTTCTGCTTCTTTAAATATGTAATTAGTTATCATGATTGGTATGAGGACTGCCATGTGAATTATGATTGACCAAACGATACTATATCCTATCCAGTTCATCCAGTGCAGTGCAACTACACCAAAATAACAAGACCACATTATGAATAATGCAAGGGTAAAGTATGATTGAATTGAAGGGTCGTGTATGTGTCTTAAAGGATTGTATCGATTGTCCATTACAACTCTCCAACAATCAATAACAAAAAACACCAGTCTTTTTAAAATATCCATAATATAATTATACTACCAAACTCTATATTGTCAAGTCTTTAATATCCATATCCATTTGGGTCTTCCCATCTACCCTGTTGGTTATGTTTTCTATGTGCAGTTTTTTCTTCCCAGTTTTCTATTGCTCGTTTGATTCCTTCTTCTGCAAGGACTGAACAGTGCAGTTTGATTGCAGGCAATTCAAGAGCATCTGCAATTTCTTTATCTTTAATAAGTTTTGCTTGTTCAATTGTTTTACCTTTAAGCATTTCAACAAACATTGTTGATGATGCAATAGCAGAACCACATCCATAAGTTTTGAACTTGACATCTTCAATTAAATCTCCATTCATTTTAAGGTCGAGTTTCATAACATCACCACACGCAGGAGCTCCAACTAATCCAGTTGCAACATTAGGGTCTTTAGGGTCGAACCTACCGACTGCATGTTTCTCTGGATTGTTTAGAACATCTTCGAATCTTTGTACAACTTTTTTACTATATGCCATGATTTTTTTAAAAATTAAGATTATAACTATTATAAATATAAATGATAATTATCTATAACCAGATAGTATATCACTATTTTTAACCCTAAAACTATTTATAAGGAGAACAATTCTCATGATGAGTGCTGTTAATTATATTATTGAACATCGATGCGAAATTTGTGAAAAAATAAGAGAAGCTTTTTCATTTTCTTTTTTCATGTTGGCACCAATTGCAATACCATTTTTAATAATGTGGATGGCTAGTCACTAGTAACCATACATCCCTTTATAACTATCTCTAAGTTCTAATAACTTAGTGTGGTAAACTTCACTCGGTTTTTCTATGAACAACTGACTTGTCCCATTACTCACTGCTATTAAGGTGATAATGTTCTCTACCTTCTTACCAGTTAAATCTTCAAACATTTTTGCATATGCAGTTTCTTGTATAAAATAGTTTTGTATCCATTCTGTCTTTTTTGGTTTTGCACTGGTCTTAAAATCAATGACTGATATCTCACCTTCCCACTCTGCAATACAATCTACTCTACCAGCAAGTTGTAGGTTATGTGAATAAAGTGGTGATTCAAGTGCATGAACAGTTCCAATCTGATTTAATTCTTTTTCTACCGAAATAAATGCTTGTTGTGTAGTGGGCATTGCACCCTTAAACTTTTCTTCAAAGTTATCATTTCTAATATAGTCTTCGAATAGTTGGTGTGCAGATGTTCCATGTCTTGCAGCTTGAGTTGATATCTTGTTTGCTTGTTTTTCACCAACTTTTTTTCTCCACTTCTTAATTGCTTCTTTATTTAAAAGTCCAGTAACCGATGTCACTGATGGATACTTCTCACCAGTTGGTGTGATATAGTATCGTTTACCATCTATATTTTCTGTAGGTAATGATTGAAAATCATAATCTAATATTTCAAAGGTCTTCATGGAAATATTCTTTGTGGTTTTACATCCTCTGTCATTGCATCAAGTTCATTTATATCATGTTTACCATGAATTGTGACCTTAAATGTATCATCTGCTTTAATAAACTCTACCTCAAATGGTAGGTCATAACCTTTACCTTGTAGAATTGCAACTCTATCATTAAACTCTCTGTATTCGTCTCTTGTTAGTATTGTAGGTTTAAGTTCCATCATTATAACTCCCATATTCTTTACTTCCTATTGGCCCTGTATATGCAATATCAAATGATATTGAATATGATGGTTTATGACTATGCCATACCACTGAATGTCCTATCCAAGATGGATGTATAATCACTTTACCTTTAGGCATATTAGTAAAAGGTGTGTAATCTTGATTAAAATCCGAAGGTTTTTCAACTTCTGGAAAATACATGTTTTGATATCCAGCATTAGGATTTACATAATATGTAGTATGTCCAGCATCTTCTGGAAAAAATGTTCCAGCCCATGAACAATTTTGATGCCAATGAACTGGTAATGCGCTTCTAGTTTCATCATATACATTTAACCATAACTGATTAATTTTCATAGGTTGTTTAACAAAACCTACTTCAACTATTAAATTATTTGCACACTCTAATATCTTTTCCTCTAATTCTGGTAAATCTAAATCTAATACATTAGAATTAACAACACCTTTTCTATTATGTCCATCTACAAATTTTTCATCTTTTGGTATTTCATATTCGTAATCAATATCACCAAGAAAAAATGGTGTTTGAAACATTCC
>CEPJ01071515.1_pt1 | contig 18165 bp, 15 predicted proteins | sample 530561 | NCBI WGS metagenome assembly CEPJ01 (sample SAMEA2620404, study PRJEB7988) | marine metagenome | biome: marine biome (ENVO:00000447); feature: surface water layer (ENVO:00002042); material: "saline water (ENVO:00002010), including plankton (ENVO:xxxxxxxx)" | depth 5 m
TGGAGACAACGGTGCAGATATGGCTGATTTAATATTACCTTCTCCTGCATATACTGAGCAAGATGGTCATTTTGTAAATTTGGAAGGTAAAATGCAAAAGGCTTATAAGGCATCATATCCAACAGGATCTTCTAAAGAAGAATGGGAAATAATTAATAATATTTCTGAGATATTAGTAAACAAAACTTTATTTAAAGATAAGGATTATCTACTAGATAGTATGAAAAATTATCTTAAACTTAATGCTTCTGCTAAATATAATTTTCATCCAACTTTAAATTTAGTTAAAGAAAAAATTTTGATAGATGATATTGACTACTATTACTCTAATGTTGTTGCTAGAGCATCTAAAACTATGCGAGAGTGTAGAGATGCGATGATTGAGACAAAAAAAACTGGGACTGAGGGATAGATGACAACTTATTTTCAAACTTTTTTTTTAGAAACATATAAGATTTTCTTTTTAGTACTTCCAGTTTTAACAGCTGTAGCCTTAATAGTATGGCTGGATAGGCGTGTATGGGCATTTGTTCAAAAAAGGAGAGGACCTAATGTAGTCGGACCCTTTGGTTTATTTCAATCATTGGCAGATGCCTTAAAATATATATTTAAAGAAATTATAATTCCCGCAACATCAAACAAAATAATATTTATATTAGCTCCAATTGTAACAATGACATTAGCTCTGATCGCTTGGGCTGTAATTCCATTTGATGAAGACCTTGTATTAGCAAATATAAATGTTGGAATATTATATTTATTTGCAGTTTCTTCATTGGGTGTTTACGGAATAATTATGGGTGGTTGGGCTTCAAATTCTAAATATCCTTTTTTTGGCTCTATTAGATCAGCAGCTCAAATGGTATCATATGAGGTATCAATAGGCGTAATTATTATAAATGTTCTTCTTTGTGTTGGATCATTAAACCTGTCAGATATAGTATTAGCTCAAAAAAACATTTGGTTTGTTGTTCCATTATTTCCGATGTTTGTAATTTTTTTTATATCTGCATTAGCAGAAACAAATAGACCACCGTTCGATTTGCCTGAAGCAGAAGCTGAACTTGTTGCTGGATACCAAACAGAGTATTCGGGAATGATGTATGCTATGTTTTGGTTGGGTGAATATGCCAACATTCTTTTAATGTGTGCGATGGGGTCTATTCTATTTTTAGGTGGTTGGTTGCCACCTATTGATATTTATCCATTAAATGAAATTCCAGGTTATTTATGGATAATTACTAAAATTTTATTATTATTTGTATTATTCGCTTTAGTTAAGGCAATTGTTCCAAGATATAGATATGACCAGCTGATGAAATTAGGTTGGAAGGTTTTCCTACCTTTTTCATTATTTTACGTTGTTTTAACTTCTGGATTTTTACTTTATTTCGATTTATTACCAATAAAATAGTTATGAAATTTACAAGATTATTAAAAACTATATTTTTAACTGATATATTAAGTGGCTTATCAATAGCTATAAAGGAGACTTTTAAAAAGAAAAAAACAATCAATTATCCTTTTGAAAAGGGTCAAATAAGTCCAAGAGCAAGAGGTGAGCATGCATTGAGAAGATACCCTAATGGTGAGGAAAGATGTATAGCGTGTAAACTTTGTGAAGCTGTGTGTCCAGCACAAGCAATAACAATAGAGTCGACTGAAAGGTCTGATGGGAGCAGAAAAACCACTAGATATGATATTGATATGTTAAAATGTATATATTGCGGCTTATGCGAAGAGTCCTGCCCAGTGGATGCTATCGTTCAAGGTCCAAATTTTGAGTTTGCTACCGAAACTAGAGAAGAATTATTTTATAATAAAGACAAATTACTTGAAAATGGTGATAGATGGGAAAAAATTTTAGAGGCTAATATTAAAGCTGATAGTGCTCACAGATAATTAAATGATTGTTCAATCAATTTTTTTTTACTTATTTTCTTTAATTGCAATAATTTCTGCAATAATGGTAACTGTTTCTAGAAATACAGTTCATTCTGTTTTTTTTTTAATATTAGATTTTGTAAGTATCTCATGTTTATTCATAATGGGTGGCGCCGAATTTTTAGGAATGATAATGCTAATTGTATACGTAGGAGCAGTGGCTGTTTTGTTTCTTTTTGTTGTAATGATGTTAAATGTTGCGCAACAGGAAAATGAGTGGTTTCAAAGTAAAAAGGGTGAAAAATCGAGTAGTTCACATATTCCTGTAGGATTTTTAATAAGTGTTATTATTTTTTTTGAACTAGTCATTGTAATTGGTGGATGGAAGTATAAACCCGAGATTACAAATAATTTAAATTTACAGCTAGATATAGGCATAACGAATACACATTCAATTGGTGCAGTTTTATATACAGAATATATACATCTTTTTCAGATTTCTGGGATGATATTGCTTGTGTCGATGATTGGGGCAATAGTTCTAACTTACAGAAAGAGAGAAGGTTTAAAAAGACAAAGTTATTTTAATCAAATCTCAAGAGAGAAAAATAGTGGTGTAGAGCTAGTTGAAGTTGAAAGAGATAAAGGTATTAAAATAGATGTTTGAAATCGGATTAGGTCATTATTTAACCTTAGGTGCAATAATATTTACCATAGGTGTTGCTGGAATATTTTTAAATAGAAAAAATATAATAGTAATATTAATGAGCATTGAACTTATTCTTTTAGCTGTAAATATTAATTTAGTATCTTTTTCAGCTTATTTGAATGATCTAACAGGTCAAATATTTACTTTATTTATTTTGACTGTTGCAGCTGCTGAGGCCGCAATCGGATTAGCGATTATAGTGGTATATTTTAGAAATGTAAGAACAATTCGTGTTGAAGAAATTGATAAGTTAAAAGGATAATATGGAATATCTAATTGTTTTTTTACCACTAATTGGTGCTATAATTTCAGTGTTTTTTGGAAATAAGTTTGGATCTAAATACTCTGAACTATTAACGAGTATATTAGTTGGTATCTCTGCCATTTTATCATTAATTGTTTTTTTTAATGTTATCTATCATAATTATGAATCCAATATTATTGTTGCTAAATGGATTTATTCTGGAAACTTGCAAGTAAATTGGTCAATAAAAATTGATGCATTATCCTCTGTAATGTTGGTAGTAGTAACTCTCGTGTCTTCTTTAGTTCATGTTTACTCAATTGGATACATGTCACATGATCCACATAAACCTAGATTTATGGCTTACCTATCGCTCTTTACTTTCTCAATGCTTGCATTAGTTACCTCTGACAATTTTCTTCAATTATTTTTTGGCTGGGAAGGTGTGGGAGTATGTTCTTACTTTTTGATAGGTTTTTGGTTCAAGAAGGAAAGTGCAAACGCTGCAGCAATAAAAGCATTCTTAGTTAATAGAGTGGGTGATTTTGGATTTGCATTAGGTATTTTTTTAATTTTTTATATTTTTGGGACCGTTAATTATGATGAAGTATTTACTCAAATTCCACCAATCGCAAACGAAAAAATTAATTTTTTAAATCTGAATATTGGCTCAGTAGATCTTATATGTTTTCTTCTTTTTATTGGAGCAATGGGAAAATCTGCTCAATTTATTTTACACACTTGGTTGCCTGATGCTATGGAAGGACCTACTCCGGTTTCTGCCTTAATTCATGCAGCTACAATGGTCACAGCAGGAGTATTTTTGGTGGTAAGATGTTCGCCAATTTATGAATATTCACCATCAATATTAACCTTCATAACATTCATAGGTATGATAACTGCTTTATTTGCTGCAAGTGTTGCAGTTGTACAAAATGATATTAAAAAAATTATAGCTTATTCGACATGTAGTCAATTAGGTTATATGTTTTTTGCTACAGGTGTTGGAGCATATAATATTGCAATGTTTCATTTGTTCACCCATGCATTTTTTAAAGCATTATTATTTTTGGGATCAGGTTCTGTTATTCATTCATTTAATAATCAGCAAGATATTAATCAGATGGGCGGCGTTTGGAAAAAACTACCTTTAACGTATTCTCTTATGATTATTGGCACCTTGGCCTTAACTGGTTTCCCATTATTATCTGGATTTTATTCAAAAGATGCTATTATTGAGTTTGCTTACTTACATGGAACTTCTGTTGGTTATATGGCAGCTATAGTTGGTATATTCACTGCATTTCTTACCTCTATTTATTCGTGGAGATTGATATTTAAAACATTTCATGGAAAATATAATAATAAAGATATTGAAATCAATAAAATACATGAGTCACCTTATGTGATGACTGTTCCACTGATTGTTTTAGCAATTGGATCAATAGTCGTAGGTTTTGTTTTTAAAAATTTATTTTTAGATTTTGATAACTTTTGGAAAAACTCAATATTTCTTTTAAATCCTTTAAGCCAAGAACATCCACCATTTTGGTTTTTAATATTAACACCAACACTTGTGACATTGTCTATACCAATTTCATATTTAATATTTATTAAATATAGTAAAGTTAGCGACTATTTGGCTGAGAGTAATAAACCCTTATATTTATTTCTTAAAAATAAGTGGTACTTTGATGAAGTTTATGAGTACTCAATTATAAATCCTTGTAAAAAAATAGGATCATATTTTTGGAGAGGTGTAGATGGGTTAGTTATAGATAAATTTGGACCAGATGGTATTTCAAAGCTCATAAAGATATTCTCACTTAAAGCGGTTAAATTTCAATCTGGATATATATACCAATATGCATTTATCATGTTGCTAGGTTTTTCATTAATTTTAACAATTCTAATTATTAACTGATGAATTTTCCAATTATTTCATCTCTTATAATTTTACCTATAGTCGGTACCATTTTTTTATTTTTTATAAAATCAAATGAAAAAAACACTTCTATAAAATATGTAGCTTTATTTATATCTTTATCAAACCTGATCTTATCTTTATACTTGTGGTATATATTTGATAATACAAACCCATCATTCCAATTTGTTGAAAATCGTCAATGGATTTTGGGATTAATTAATTATAAAGTAGGGATCGACGGTATCTCTATTCTTTTTGTAATTCTAACAACTTTTATTGTTCCACTTTGTGTTTTAAGCGTAAATTATACGATCAAATATAGACTTAAAGATTTTTTAATAGCAATTTTAATAATGGAATCTCTAATGATTGGAGTGTTTTGTTCATTAGATTTGGTTGTTTTTTATTTGTTTTTTGAAGGTGGATTAATTCCTATGTTTTTAATAATTGGAATTTGGGGAGGTTCTAGAAGAGTTTACTCAGCATTTAAATTTTTTCTTTATACTTTATTAGGATCAGTTTTAATGTTAGTTGCAATTATAAGTATATATTGGATATCAGGTACAACCGATGTAACTAAATTATATGAAATAGGAATTGATCAAAAATATCAAAACCTTTTGTGGTTAGCTTTTTTTAGCTCGTTTGCGGTAAAAACTCCAATGTGGCCTGTACATACTTGGTTACCTGATGCTCACGTTGAAGCACCAACTGCTGGGTCAGTGCTGTTAGCGGCAATTTTATTGAAAATGGCAGGTTATGGATTTATTAGATTTTCTCTAGGATTATTTCCAGTAGCTTCTGAATACTTTACACCACTTATTTTTATTTTAAGTGTAATAGCTATCATCTACACGTCATTAGTAGCATTGATGCAAGAGGATATGAAAAAGTTAATTGCTTATTCATCAGTCGCACATATGGGTTTTGTAACTCTGGGTATTTTCACAATTACTCAACAGGGAATTGAAGGAAGTATATTTCAAATGATAAGTCATGGATTGATTTCTGCAGCATTATTTTTATGTGTTGGTGTAGTTTACGACAGAAACCATACACGCCTTATAAAAGACTACGGTGGATTAGTCTCTATAATGCCGAAATATGCAATTGTATTCATGATATTTACTCTTGGTGCAGTTGGACTGCCAGGAACTACTGGATTTATAGGTGAATTTTTGATTTTGATGGGAACATTTCAAAAAAGTTTTATTACAGCAGTAATTGCAAGTTTAGGAGTGATTTTAAGTGCAGCTTATATGCTATGGCTTTACAAAAGAGTTGTATTTGGGAATTTAATTAAAGATAATTTGAAAAAACTAGTTGATTTGTCTAAAAATGAAATATTTATATTATGGTCTTTAGCTTTACCAACAGTTTTTTTTGGTTTTTATCCTGAACTGCTATTTAAAACTATAGATGTTTCTATTACTAATTTTTTAGAGATGTATGAATTTAATATTAAAACCTACCTAAGCAACAAACAATGATAAATTTAAATTTTGTATTTTCAGAAATTTTTATATCTATTTCTATTATGTTTCTTTTAATCTTAGGAGTATTTAAAAATAGAAGCTCAAATTTAATTTATAATTTATCTATATTAAGTTTGTTTATTATATTAATATCAAATTACAATTTATTTGGTAAAGACGAACTAACAATTTTTAATAATAGTTACAAGATTGATTTTTTATCAAGTTTTATGAAGTTTTTAGTAATCGCTTCAGGTATTTTTGTAATGTTAAGTTCATCAAAATATTTAAAACTAAATAAAATATATAAAATTGAGTATCCAATATTAATATTAAGTTCCATTTTAGGAATGATGATTATGATTAGCGCTAATGATTTAATTGTTTTTTATATGGGATTAGAGTTACAATCTTTAGCATTATATGTCCTCGCTTCCTTTAATAGAGATAATGTTCTTTCATCCGAGTCTGGTTTAAAATATTTTGTTTTAAGTGCTCTTTCGTCTGGATTATTGCTTTATGGATGCTCTTTAATATATGGTTTTTCAGGGTCAACAAATTTTGATCAAATTTCAGCAAATATAACCGAAGTACAATATGGATTAACTTTAGGAATCGTATTTATTATTGTTGGCTTAGCATTTAAAATTTCGGCTGTTCCTTTTCACATGTGGGCACCAGATGTTTATCAAGGATCTCCGACGTCAGTAACTATATTTTTTGCAATTCTACCAAAAATTGCTGCTCTTACTGTTTTTATTAAATTTTTATATGTTCCATTTGTCAATTTAATAGATCAATGGCAAATAATAATTATTTTTTTATCTATTGCATCGATGCTTTTTGGTTCTATAGCTGCAATAGGTCAACAAAATTTAAAGAGATTAATGGCTTATAGTTCTATAAGTCATATGGGTTTTGCATTAGCTGGAGTAGCGGTGGGTTCGAACGAAGGTATTCAAAGTTCTATTATTTACATATCGATTTATTTAATGATGAACTTAGCATTTTTTAGTTGTATTTTTATGTTAAGAAGAAATAACGAATATTACGAAAAAATTGATGATCTATCTGGATTATCAAAAAATCATCCTATATTATCAATTTCTTTACTAATATCTTTGTTTTCATTAGCAGGAATACCTCCATTAGCAGGTTTTTTTGCTAAATTTTATATTTTTATGGCTGTAATTGAAGAACAGATGTATGCCCTTGCAATAATTGGACTTTTATCCACAGTAATCGCTGCCTTTTATTATCTTAGATTAATAAAAACAATTTATTTTGATAAAGAATTAGAAAAATATGATACCAATCACAACATTGGATTAAGAGTTTCTTTGGCAATATCAACAATAATTATTTTATTATATTTTATATATCCTAGTTCATTATTAGCAATTATTTCAAACATAAAAGTAATTTAATGAAGTTTAACATATTTAGGTACAAAATAGTACAAAGCACCAACAAGACCGCAATAAGAAAAATTAATTCTGGGTATGAGAATGGAATAGTAGTTTCTGAAAAACAATCAAATGGTAAAGGTAGATATGGGAGAGAATGGATATCTAAAAAAGGAAATTTATTTACATCAATATTTTTTAAAATCAATAAAAATTTCAACTTAAAGAAGGTAACTAGTTTAAACTGTAATATTATTAAAGCATGTCTTGAAGAATTTATTAAAAAAAAAATTATTGTTAAAAAACCAAATGATATGTTGATTAATAAAAAAAAATTATGTGGTATTCTTCAAGAAACCTTTATATTTAAAAACGAAATTTTTATGATAGTTGGTATAGGTATTAATATAGCATCATCCCCTAAAGTTAATGGTTATAAAACAACTCATTTAAACGAACATTTGATGAAAAAAGTATCAAAATATAAATTATTTAACAGTGTGAAAAAAATTTACGAAAAAAAACTTAAATTATTTAATAAATGTATTTGATTGGTGATATTGGTAATTCTGAGGTTAAAATTATAATTTTAAATAAAAATTTTAAAAAATTAAAAAAATTTAAATTTAAGACTAGTTCGATATCTGAAAATTATCTTAAAAAAAAGTTAAGTTTTTTAATACATAAAAAAATAATAAATAAAGCATTATTTTGCAGTGTAGTACCAAAAGTTATGAAGGTTTTAAAAAAATTCATTAAAAAAAATTTACTAATTACATGTGGTGAATTGAAAAATTTTAACCTTTCAGGATTTATAAAGATTTTGGTTAATAAAAAACAGATTGGTTCTGACAGAATCGCAAATGCAATTGCAGTAAATGATAAAAAAGGTAATTTTATTATTGTTGATTTTGGAACAGCTACAACTTTTGATGTTATAAAAAATAATTCATATATTGGTGGCGTTATAGCACCAGGTATTAATCTTTCGCTTAAAAATTTAATAAAATCTGCAAGTCTAATCCCGAATATAAACATAAAGAAAGAAAGTAAAATTATAGGAAAAAATACTATTGCTTCTGTGAGGTCTGGTTTTTACTGGGGTTATACAGGTTTAATTAATAATATAATTAAATTAATAAAAAAACAAACTAACGCCGATTTTAAAATAATTTTTACCGGTGGATTAGCTACTTTTTTTAAAAATTCTTTCAGTTTTAAAATAAATGTTGATAAAGAATTAACTCTAAAAGGTGTATTAAAAGTATTAAAAGGAAATTTGCTATGAAAAACGAATTATTGTACTCCCCACTTGGAGGTGCAGGCGAGATAGGAATGAATATGAATTTATACGCTTATGGTGAACCAGATAATCACAAGTGGATAATTGTTGATATAGGAGTAACTTTTGCTGATGATACATATCCAGGAATAGATTTGATTTATCCTGATGCTGGTTTTATTAATGATAAAAAAGATAACCTTTTAGGGATAATTTTGACCCATGCTCATGAAGATCATATAGGAGCAGTAGTTTATGTCTGGCCTAAATTGAAATGTCAAATTTATGCAACCCCTTTTACAGCTGCCTTATTAATTGAAAAATTTAAAGAAAAAAAAATAGATATTACAAACTATTTAAAAATCGTTGAATTGGGAGGTAAGATTAATTTGAGTCCTTTTAAAATAGAATTTGTAACTTTAACTCACTCTATAGCTGAACCAAATGGATTAAAAATAGATACACCTTCCGGAACAATATTTCATACTGGTGATTGGAAGTATGATCCAGATCCATTAGTTGGAGATAAAATTAATTCTTCTAGACTGAAAGAAATAGGTGAAGAGGGTGTAATGGCTATGATATGTGACTCTACAAATGTTTTTAGTATAGGTAGATCCGGCTCAGAGGCAGATGTGAGAAAAAGTTTAATTGATATTATTGAGAAACAAAAAAAAAGAATAATTGTTACTTCGTTTGCATCAAATGTTGCAAGAATGGAAACTATATTTTTTTGTGCGCAAAAAACAGGTAGACAAATTTCTCTTGTAGGAAGATCTATGCAAAAAATCTATAAAGCTGCGAAAAAATGTGGATATTTAGATGAAGCTGTTGAACCAGTAGACGCAAGAGATGTGAAGAATATATCTAGAGATAAAATAATCTACTTATGTACAGGAAGTCAGGGTGAACCTCTCGGTGCAATGAATAGAATTTCAAATTATATTCATCCAGATGTTTATTTGGAGGCAGGTGACACCGTTATCTTTTCCTCAAAAATAATTCCAGGAAATGAAAAAAAATTATACAATTTACATAACAAACTTGTTAGAGAAGGAATTGAAGTAATTTCTGAAGAAACAGATTTTGTCCATGTATCTGGCCATCCAAACAGAGATGATCTTAAAGATATGTATAATTGGATTAAACCAGAATGTTTAATTCCCGTCCATGGTGAGCAAAGACATATGCTTGAACATATAAATTTTGCTAAAGAAATGAATGTTAAATATCCTTTAAAAGTTGAGAATGGAGATATTGTAAGACTATCTCCAGGTTCCCCCGAGGTTTACGATAAAGCACCTTATGGAAAAGTTTTTTTAGATGGACATATTCCAGTTGAAGAAGACTCTCAATTTATAAAAGAGAGAAAAAATTTATCCTCAAACGGTTTTTTATCAGTTACAATAATAATAACCTCGAAAGGAAAAATTTATAATAATGTATTTATAAACTTTCTGGGTTTACCCATTTATGAAGTAGAGCAATTTAAAAATGAATTACAAGAGTTGATTGAAAGTACAACAAGAACTTTTTCATTAAACAATAAAAAGCAAGAAGAAAATTATAAGGAGGCTATTAAAATAATATGTAGAAAATTTTCAAAGGAAAAGACTGGAAAAAAACCAATAACCAATATAAGTTTAGTTAGAATTTAAAATGTTTCTTTCAAAATCACTTGTTCCAATACTTAAAAATATTCCATCTGAGGCTAAGATAAAATCACATAAATTAATGTTAAGAACAGGGATGATAAAACAATCATCTGCAGGAATTTATTCATGGCTACCTTTAGGTTTTAAAATAATGAAAAAAATCGAGAGTATTGTTCGACTTGAGCAAGATAATATTGGAGTCCAAGAGATATTAATGCCAACTATTCAATCAAGTGAAATATGGAAAGAAAGCGGAAGATATAACGATTATGGTGAAGAAATGCTAAGAATAAAAGATAGACAAAATAGAGAAATGCTTTATGGACCAACTAATGAAGAATTAATCACAGAAATCTTTAGAAACTCAATTAAATCTTACAAATCATTGCCTCAATTATTATATCACATACAGTGGAAATTTAGGGATGAGCTTAGACCAAGATTTGGTGTTATGAGATGCAGAGAATTTTACATGAAAGATGCTTACTCATTTGATTTAAGTATAGATGAGGCAATTTATTCATATAATAAATTTTTTTTAGCCTACTTAAAAACATTTAAAAAATTAGATCTTTCAGCAATTCCAATGGCAGCTGATACAGGACCTATTGGAGGAAATTTATCACACGAATTTATCATTATTGCAGAAACTGGTGAAAGTAAAATTTATACAGATAAAAGAATATTTGGTGTCAATTATTCAGATACTGTAGTTGATGAGAGTTCATTGTCTAATTTGAGAACAACATATGATGAATTTTATGCTGTTACAGATGAGAAATTTGATCAAAATGAATTTAACGAAAAAGTAAGCGATGATAACAAGTTAATAACAAAAGGGATAGAAGTTGGTCATATATTTTATTTTGGAGATAAATATTCAAAAGCTATGAATGCATCTGTAGATAAAGATGGAAAAAAAGAATTTGTTAAAATGGGTTCCTATGGCATCGGAGTTTCAAGGCTTGTTGCTGCCATTATTGAAGCTAAATATGATGATAAGAATGAGATAATGAAATGGCCAATAAATATCGCACCTTATCATTGTGCAATTTTACCCCAGGTTAGCAAAAATGATAAATCTAATTTAGAGAAATCTTTAAATATTTACAATTATTTAAAATCAAAAAACATAGATGCAATTATTGATGACACTGATGAAGGAATAATTGCTAAGATCAAGAAATTCAATCTAATTGGTATACCTTATCAAATTGTAATTGGAAAAAATTCTACTGACGAAAAATTCGAGTTTGCTAAAGTAGGTGAAGATTTACAATTTTTATCAACAGATGAAATAGAGAATATAATTAAAAAAGATTTAAAAAATTGATTTCAAAATTAGAAAAAAAAATTACTTTAAGATATTTAAGGACTAGAAAAAGTGATGGATTTATAAATATAATTTCAATTTTTTCCTTCATAGGAATTTCACTGGGTGTTGCTGTTTTAATAATAGTAATGTCGGTAATGAATGGGTTCAGAACTGAATTAATATCAAAAATAATAGGATCAAATCCACATATTATTGTAAAATCATATCAAAATGACATCAATTTAAAAAAAATTGAAAATCTAAAGAAATTAAAAAAAATAGAAAAAATTTTAATTAGCGCAGACGGACAAGCTGTAATTGTTAATAAAAATTATACAAAAGGAATCCAGCTTAGAGGTTATAAAAAAAATAGTTTTCAAAATTTAGATCTTGTTAAAAATAAAACATTTGAAGGTAACAAAAAATTAAATCATAAACATATCTCAATTGGTAAAGAGTTAAGTTATAATCTAAACGTAAATATAGGTGACAAAATAGTATTAATGTCTCCTTCTGGCATTGAAAGTATAGTTGGGACTTTACCAAAACAAGATACATTTATAATCGACTCAATATTTGAAAGTGGTCTTATTGAATTTGATAATAATGTTGCATTTATTAATATTAATGATCTTCAAGGTTTTATGAATTTAAAAGAAAATGAAAAATCAATTGAAATCTTTTTAAATAACCCTAACAACGTAAATCAATTAAAAGAAATTATCTCTAATATATTTGTAGATAGTTTTATATACACATGGAATGATCTTAACAAATCTTTGTTTTCAGCATTGAAAATAGAGAGAAATGTTATGTTTATAATATTATCTTTAATTATTATAGTAGCAGCTTTTAATATAATTTCAGGATTAACAATATTAGTAAAAAATAAAACTAAAGATATTGCAATTTTAAAATCTATTGGTGTAAAAAATTTTTCAATCATGAAAATATTTTTTTTAGTAGGCTTATCAATTGGTTTATTAGCCACAGTTTTTGGAATATTTCTAGGTGTTGTATTTTCAATTTATGTTGAAGAAATTCGAATGCTTATAAGTGAAATTTTTAATATAAAAATTTTTCCCGAAGAGATTTATTTTCTCAGTAAAATGCCATATGAAATAAATTTTAAATCGATTGGTATAATTGGAATTATATCAATACTAATAACAATTGTTGTATCTATTTATCCTGCTTTTAAAGCAGCAAAATTAGACCCTATAAAATCCTTAAAACATGAGTAATGAAATTATAAGAATACTTAACATCTCAAAATATTACAAAAATAAAAAAATAAAAATTTTTAATAAAATAAATTTTGTATTTAAAAAAAATAAAATTTACTCTTTAATTGGTCCATCCGGATCTGGCAAGTCAACTTTGCTAAATTTACTTTCTTTAATAGATGCACCATCTAGTGGATCAATTTTTATCAATAAAAACAAAATTAGTTTTAATCAAAAAATTAAAAATGATAATATCAGAGCTGATAAAATCGGTATTATTTATCAAGAAAATAATCTATTAAAAGATTTTACAGCGTTAGAAAATGTTTTTCTAGCAAGGCTGGCTCTAAATAATAACGAATTAAATGCGATTAATGATGCAAAAAAAGTACTTAGAACTTTAGGTTTAAATAAAAGAATTAATCATTTTCCCTCTGAGTTATCTGGTGGTGAAACTCAAAGAGTCGCAATAGCAAGGGCACTAATAAATCAACCTAAAATTTTACTAGCCGATGAACCTACAGGAAGTTTAGATAAAAAAAATGCAAAACAAATATTTAAATTACTATTAAAATTAAAAAATAAAAATAGAGTTATCATTTTTGCAACCCACAATATGTATTTTGCTAATATGGCGGATTGTAAACTTCAATTAAATAATGGTAAAATAATAAATTACCATGGGAGAGTCGTTAAATAACAATTTTGTTCATTTTAAAATCCATTCTCAATTTTCAATTTGCGAAGGGGCAATAAAAATAGATAATCTCAAAGATCACTGTAAAATTAACAAATTTAAATCATTAGGGATTTGTGATACGTCAAATTTGAGCGGTGCTTTAGAATTTTCTGAAACAATATCAAAGCAAGGCACACAACCGATTATTGGAACTCAAATAATTTTTAATTATAAAAATGAAAGAGGGCACTTAACTTTAATCCCAAAAAATGAATCAGGATATAAGAAAGTTATAAAACTTTCTTCTATGTCCTATTTAGAGAACGATAATACATCCGAACCTCATTGTAATATAAATGAATTATTTAGAGAAAATAGTGACTTTATATTAATGTCAGGCACAATTAATGGTCTTATAGGAAAACTTTTTGTTAAAGGATACCATTCTGAGATAGAAGAGATTTACAAAAAATTATCTAATAACTTTAAAAATAATTTTTATATAGAGATTCAAAGACACAATGATTTAAATGAAAAATCATTTGAAAAATTTAATTTAAATTTATCATATAAGCTTGATATACCTATTATAGCATCTCATGAGGTATTTTATATTGATCAATCTATGCATGATGCGCATGAAGCATTAATATGTATTCGTGAAAAAACATATGTAAATGAAAAGAATCGTTTAAGTTATTCTGATCAACATTATCTTAAGCCAGATAATGAAATGAAAATACTATTTCAAGATATCCCGGAGGCATTATTAAATAATTATAATTTACCATTTAGAATTAATTTTCGACCATTAAAGTCCGATCCAGTTTTGCCAAACATAAGTTCTAACAAAGATGGAAATGCAGACACAATGCTTTCTAATAATTCTCTGAATGGCTTAAATCAAAAATTTAAATATCATTTCTGTAATTCAAATCAAAATCCTGTCGATCATGAATTATATAAAGATTATAAATCAAGATTAGATCACGAACTCAAAATTATATTAGAAATGAATTATTCTAGTTATTTTTTAATAGTCGCAGATTATATAAATTGGGCTAAAAAAAATGATATTCCTGTTGGACCTGGTAGAGGTTCAGGTGCGGGCTCTCTTGTTGCATGGAGTCTATCGATTACAGACGTGGATCCAATAAAGTTTAATTTAATATTTGAAAGATTCTTAAATCCTGCAAGGATTTCAATGCCTGATTTTGACATAGATTTTTGTGAAGAAAAAAGGGACTTAGTTTTTAATTATCTAGCATCTAAATACAAAGATAGTGTTGCACATATAATCACATTTGGAAAATTAAAAGCAAGAATGGTAATAAGAGATGTTGGACGAGTATTAGGATTACCTTATGGCTTTGTAGATAGTATTGCAAAATTAATACCATTCGATCCATCAAGACCTCAAAATCTTATAGAATGTATAAATTCTGAACCTAGATTAAAGAAAATGATTGATGATGATAATAGAGTTAAAAAACTAATTAATTTATCATTAAAATTAGAAGGACTTAATAGAAATGTTGCTACTCATGCTGCAGGAGTTGTTATCGCTGACAAAAAACTAACAGAAACTGTGCCTTTGTATAAAGATCAATCAACAAATTTACTTTTGCCTTCTACACAATTTGATATGTATTCAGCTGAGAATGCTGGTTTAATAAAATTTGATTTTTTAGGGCTAAAAACTCTTACAGTAATAAATAAAACTGAAAAAATTATAAAAAAAAAGGTCTCAGATTTCAGTATTGATAAAATATCATATGACGATCAAAATGTTTTTAAAACACTTTCAAAAGGACAAACTGTTGGATTATTTCAGTTAGAGAGTTCAGGAATGAAAGATGCATTAGTTAACATGAAACCTACACATCTAGAAGATATAATTGCATTAGTAGCATTATACAGACCTGGACCAATGAGCAACATTCCTACCTACAATGAGTGTAAAAATGGAAATTTAGAACCTGATTATATACATCCATTACTGGAGGAAATTTTAAAACCAACTTATGGTGTAATTATATATCAAGAACAAATTATGCAAATTGCTCAGAAATTATCGGGTTTCTCAGCTGCCGAAGCCGATATTTTAAGAAAAGCCATTGGAAAAAAAAAAAGAGTTGAGGTAGAGAAACAAAAAATTAGATTTGTTGATGGAGCTGTTAAAAATGGAATAAGAAAAGATGTTGCAGCAGGAATATTTTTAAAAATAGAACCTTTTGCAGAATATGGTTTTAATAAAAGTCATGCCGCAGCTTATGCAATAATAGCATACCAAACAGCTTATTTAAAAACATACTTTCAAAATGAATTTTTTGCTGCCTCAATGACTATGGATATTTCGAATCAAAAAAAACTTGGAGAATTCTACGAAGAAATTAAAAGGCTTGGTATAAAAATAATAAGACCAGATATTAATTGTTGTTTTGCAGATTTTAGGTCATTTAATAGTGAATTTTTTTATGCACTAGGTGCTATCAAAAATGTAGGGTTTGAGGCGATTTCAAATGTAGTTGAAGAACGGGAAAATAATGGAAAATTTAAATCAATTGCCGATTTTATAAGAAGAGTTAATCCCAAAGATATAAATAAACTCCAACTAGAGGGGTTAGTTAAAGCAGGTGCTTTTGATAGTTTAAATAAAAATAGAGCATCACTTTTAGAATCAATTCCTAATTTAATACAAAAATCAAAAAACTTTTTTGATAATAAATCATTAAGTCAAATCAATTTATTTGAAAATCCTGAAGAAAAAGATTTAGATATTTTATCTAAAATCGATGATTGGAAATTTGAGGATAGGCTAAATAAAGAATTTGAGGCAATAGGTTTTTTTGTATCAGATCATCCATTAAATCAATTTAGCGAAATATACAATCAGTATAAAATCTTAAACTTTAATGAATTTTTCGAAAATAAAAATCTACATGAAGGAAATGTGTTAGCAACAGTCTTAAAAGTCCAGGAAAAAAAAACCAGTAAAGGATTATCTTATGCAATAATAAAATTTTCAGATCTTAAAGGAGTTTTTGAACTATTTGTATTTTCTGAAATTTTAGAAAGAAATAGGTCAATACTTGTTGAGGGCAAATCTTTATTTTTGTCGTTAATTAAAAATATAGATAAAGATAAAAAAAATTTACGTGTTAATATAAGAAATATTAATCTTATAAATGACTTATTAAATAAACCAATAGAAAAAATAGAAATTGATTTAAAAAATATTGAAGACTTTACAAATTTATCAAGTTATCTCATGGAACAAGGTAATACTGAAGTTTGTATTAATTATTTAACTAAGGATAAAAATGTTAAGTTTGTTTTAGAAAATAAAAGAAAAGTGGACTTAAATACAGTAAAATTACTAAAAAATCTTAATATATCGCTTAATATATTTTAAAAAAAAGACTTGTCATAATATACATAAATTTGTAGAAGAATTCTTTTTAAAACACACACAACTAATGGTTTTAATAACCCCCGGTCCTTTAAAGGAAGTAGTTGTGGAGGAACAACCGGAAAGAAGATATGAAAATACCAGAGATAACAATAAAGCAACTGCTTGAAGCAGGTGTTCATCTAGGTCACAAAACACTTAGATGGAATCCAAAAATGAAAAAATATATTTTTGGAAAAAGAGACTCAATACATATAATAGATCTAACTCAAACACTCGAGCTTACAAAATTAGCTTTAGAAAAAGTTTATTCTACCATATCTAGCAATGGTAAAATTCTTTTTATATCTACAAAAAAGCAGGCATCAGAGTCAATTGCTGAGCTAGCTAGAAATACAGGCCAATATTTTGTAAACTATCGATGGTTGGGAGGCATGTTAACTAATTGGGGTACCATTTCTAATTCTATTAAGAAACTTCAAAAAATAAATAGTGATTTATCATCTGAGAATAGAGGCTTTACAAAAAAAGAATTATTAAAAATGAGTGCACAAAGAGATAAATTAGAAAGGTCTTTAGGAGGAATATCAGAAATGAAAAAAACTCCTGATTTGATATTTGTAATTGATACAAATTATGAGTCACTTGCCATAAAAGAAGCAATTAAACTTGGCATACCTATTATTGCAATATTGGATACAAATTCAAATCCTGATGGAATTGATTTTCCAATTCCAGGGAATGATGATGCTAGAAGATCTATAGATCTTTATTGTAATTTAATTAAAGAAACAATTGAAACTGCTAAACAGGATATTCCTAAGGCAACAGTAAATATAGATAAAAAGGAAGACCTTAAAGATAAAATTCAAATAGATAAACCAAAAGAAAATTTAAATTAAATTCAATGAGCGATTTAAATAAAGTAAAAGAGCTTAGAAAGGCTACTGG
>CEPJ01019249.1_pt1 | contig 17923 bp, 12 predicted proteins | sample 530561 | NCBI WGS metagenome assembly CEPJ01 (sample SAMEA2620404, study PRJEB7988) | marine metagenome | biome: marine biome (ENVO:00000447); feature: surface water layer (ENVO:00002042); material: "saline water (ENVO:00002010), including plankton (ENVO:xxxxxxxx)" | depth 5 m
AGGGAACATCAACTTCTTATAAGAAATCCTTGTTTGTCTCTAAAGTTTCCCGTTACTATCATAACAAAGTCGATTAAAGTCCAAATACTTAAACCTCCAAGAGTTATAAGCATTAAAATACCTGTACCTACTTTTCCAACGTAAAATCTGTGGACTCCTAATCCCCCAAGAAAAAAACACAATAGAATTGTTGGTACGAAACCTTTATCACTTTTTTGAATCACTTCACTCATAATTTTATATTTTTTGATTTGGATATGTAATTAAATTTCCCTCTCCATCTTTGTATTGACCAGTTAATAATAATATGGTTACATATAATGTATGTATAAAATCAATAATCAAGAAAAAAACGCCGAGGGCTATAGACCATGGTTCGCTTTTAAAATAAAAAAGATACATAGCCGATAAAAATAAGCCTAAATCAAAGAAACCATGAGCATATCTTTTAACATAAAAATGATGGATTCCAATAATTCCAAACACCATACATAATATTACAGCAAAGGTGTAAGACTTATTTGACTTTTGACTCATTTACATCTTAAAATTAATAAAAAAATAAATAAAAAATGTTGATCAAAGTTATTTATAAAAAGAATCTATTTTTGAAATCGGATGATACATCCAGTTTACACCTTTTTTCCATTTCACAGTTTGAACTTCTTTGAAGTATTTTTCAAGTTCACCCTCCATTTTTTTTGTTTTTTCAGGAAAAAAAGAGGCTATGTTGTTTTTCTCACTAATATCATTATCAATATTATACAACCTTAGTTCTTGATTGTCATGAAATTTTAAAAGTTTGTAATTATTAATCCTTATGGCAGAATGTGGTCTATTCAAAGCTATTCCATTTTTAAATGGCAAATGAAAATAAAAACCTGGATGACTTCTTTTAACAATTCCTTTACCTTTTTTAAATAAAATATTTTTAAAACTACCACCATCTAAATCAGTAGGAAAATTTGTTATGTTACCAGACAAATCTGCTATTGTTGGTAAAAAATCACTCAAATTAATTGGTACATCCGAGAAAGAATTTTTCTTAATATTTGGACCAGAAATAATAAAGGGAATTCTAATACCACCTTCCATACAATCCCATTTTCCTCTGCTAAGAGGATAATTATAACTTTTTGAATAATTTTTTCTTGGTGGAAAGGTTGGTACACTACCATTGTCTGATGTATAGATTATATACGTGTTGTTTTCAATTCCAAGTTCTTTTACTTTTTTAAGTATCATCCCAAAGGAAGTATCTAAATCTTCGGTTAATGCAGCAAAATTTGGGTTTTTATGTAATTCTCCTTTTTTGAGATTCTTGTATTTTTCAAGTGTTTTATTTCTTGATGTTATGTTTGTGTGTACAGCATAATGTGAAAGTTGAAGGTAAAAAGGCTTTTTAGCCTGGACTTGCTTTTCAATAAAAGAAATGGACTTTTCAGTTAATGAGAATATTTTTTTGGGGTCATCGCTGGTTGAATAGGTCCACTCATTTTGTTTGAAACCACCATCAAAATTTGTTGTCTGACCATCGCTTAAGTCATAGCCCAAAACAGAAGGATGTACACCAAAATTAAAACCCTGTTTCGGCCTTACTATACCCATGCCCCACTTTCCAAAATGTGCAGCAGTGTAATTTGGGTTTATCTTCTTTAAAACTTTAGGAATCGTAATGCTTGTATTGTGATTGATATGATCAGTATTCATTTGTACTCTTATCATATTTAATCTGGCAGCTGTTTTTCCAAATTGCAAGCTATATCTCGAAGGCGCACAAACCGGTGAAGTTGCATAGGCTTGCGAAAAACGCATGCCGTTTTTTGCTAATTTTTCAAGATTTGGTGTTTGATGAAAATCACTTTTAGAATTTTTATGTTGTTGTGACATTTGAACCGATGTTCCATTCCAACCCTGATCATCTACTAATATCAATATAAAATTAGGAGAGTTAGATTCATGAAAATTTTCTTTGCTTAGAAATTTCAAACCAAGTGAGGAGATATCACAAGAGATAATCAACAATATGAAAAGCAAAAAAAAAGTTGAGAAGAATATTTTTTTCATTGTTTTTACAACCTACATAAAATTTCTAATTACAAATTTCTAAAAAATAAAATCTATATTTATTAAACATGAATCAATTTAAAAAAATTATTTTTTACCATTCAATCCAATAAAAATTTACTGTAAATAACCCATGAGATTTTTCTTTAATCCTTTCTTATTGTTATTGGTTTTTCCACATCTAAATTCGCAATACATGGATACACATACCCCTTGGAAATTAGAAGGTGCTAATGAAAGAATTGAAAAATACAGAAAAGGGACTGCAAAAATTGAGTTTTACAAAGAAGGAAAAAAAGTAAACACCAGGGGTGACATAGACTTGAAGCTTATAAATCATGAATTTAAATTTGGAGTTTCAATGACTCAATCTAGAGGCTTAATGCAAAGAGGAGAATCTTTTGAAAGCCCTGATTTTATTTTTTACAAGGAAAAAGTCAAAGAAATTTTTAATTTCATTACCATTGGTATGTATTGGTATGCCTTAGACAATACAAGAACAAATTTTGAAAAGGATATGAGAAATTATATTTCTCACGTGATTGAATGGGGATTGAAAAATGATTTAGAGATAAAAGGTCATCCCCTTTTATGGCATGAATCAAATCCTAAATGGGTTGAGAATAATAAAAATCCAAAAAAATTAGAAAAAGAAATATATTACAGAATAAAATCGTTAATCGAAGATTATCCTGAAATAAAATATTGGGATGTTTACAATGAAGCAGTTGCTGCATTTAAAAATCATGTAAAGCCAAATGGAGTTAGTAGATGGATTGAATACAATGGAGGTACTGAAAAAACAATTGTCGATCTGTATAGTTTTGTAAATGATGTCAACTCAAAAAAGATTTATACAAACAATCATTACAATCCCAATGACCCTGATTTTTTTGATTTAAACAAATTCATGATTGATAACAATGTTAAATTTGATGCAATTGGAATGCAAGCACACATGCAAACAAAGTCGAGTACCCTCTCTGAAAATGAATTGTGGAATTTGATGGAAAGTTTTAAACCGCTTGGTAAAAAAATTCAGTTTACTGAGCTTTCAGTCACTAGCTCAGTCAAGTTCAATGATTGGAAAGATCACCAAGAATTTTTAAAAAAAAGAAGTGAGGCCAGAAAAATTGGTAAGGAGATGAATCTTCCTAGTTTAAAAAAATTAGAAAATTATCAATCTGCATACATATCAGATTTTTATACATTAGTGTTCAGCCATCCAAGTGTAACATCATTAACATATTGGAATTTATTTGATAAAAATGCTTGGCGCGGCCATGCTTCTGGTCTAGTTGATTCTCAAAACAATGAAAAAAAAGCATTTTACACATTAAAAAAATTGATAAAGGAAAAGTGGAATACAAATATTTCAGAAACGAAAATAGATTTACGAAATCCTTTTAAATTTAAGGGCTTTTATGGAACCTATAGCGGAAAATTAAAAATTTATAATAAAATTTATGATTTCACTTTTATGCACAAAAAAAATAGTTCTGAAATAATAAAAATTAATCTATAAAAATGAGACTCACAATAACATTATTTATTTTTTATGCTTTTTTTATTTCGCAAAAAAATTATACACAAGATTTAAAAATAGATAAACCAAATTTTATCATTTACATAGCTGATGATCACAATTATCAGGACTACGAAATCAATGGAAATAATGATGTTCAAACTAGTGCTGTAAAAAAACTTGCGGCCGAGGGCATAACATTTAAGAATGCATACACATCACAGGCTATATGTGCACCAAGCAGATCCCAATTGTATACGGGACTTTATCCAATGAAAAATGGAGTAATGGCCAATCATTTACCAACAAAAAATGTTGCAGATATTAATGATTTTTTGGCTGAAATAGGTTATGAAGTTGTTCTTGCTGGAAAAGGGCATGTGAAACCAAAATCAGTTTATAATTGGACCAAGTTTATTCCAATAAAATCTGAGCAAAATTTTATATCTGATGACAATCAAAAAAATGATTTTATTGAGAGGATTGATAACTATCTTAAAAACAACAACAAGCCTTTTTGTCTAATTGTTGCTTCTCACCTACCTCATGGTCCATATGCAGATGTTGACAATTATAACAAGAACAAATCCAATAAAAATTTTAAGTATACAAAAAGGTTTTCAAAAGCTGGATATTATCAAAATATTGATGATGACAATTCTCAAATCAATAAAGTTTTAGATTTAGTAAAAAAAAATAATCTCAAGAATTCAACAGTCTTCATATATATTTCGGACCACGGACTTGATGGTAAGTGGACTGTTTACGAATCAGGATTGAAAATACCACTTGTCATAAGATGGCCAGGAAAAATTAAATCAGGGACTTTTTCAAATGAAATGATATCAATTGTAGACATACTTCCAACGTTAATAGATTTAGGTGGTGGCAACTCAGAAAAACTAGATTTAGATGGATATAGTTTTGCAAATTCAATTGATGGACAAAACAGCTTCAAAAGAACTAAAATTTTTGGAATAGCAACAAGACAAAATATTTTTAAAAGCTATGTGTTTCCTTCAAGATCCATTAGAGAAAATAATTTTAAATACATCAAGAATTATAATTCTCGTGAGGTTGTCAAAAATAATTTAGGACCAAATGAAAATGTAAATAAATTTATTTTGAGAGGAGCAATGGCATTTCCTGAAATACCTTATGAAGAATTATATGATCTAAGTGTAGATCCCGATGAAAAAAACAATCTAGCTGACAATAAAAAATATTTTTCATTAAAAAAGGATTTAGAGAAAAAATTAAATAATTGGATGATTAATCAAAATGATTTTTTGATAAATCATAAAATGCCATTAATTAAACCATCAAGAGAAGCGGTAACTCTTGATTATAAAACCTCAAGAAATAATATTCCAGATGAATTAGTAGGTATTCTGAAGGAAAGTGATTATTTAAAATTCCATTATTAATTCAAAAAAAGAACAATGAAAAAAATTACATATGTATCTGTATTATTAATTGTAATGTCTTGTGCATTTAACAAAAAAAATAATGTTTCTAAAGAAAAACTAAATCCAAACCCTGATTTTAAAAACCTGCCACTTGTTTCTGAAATTTACACTGCAGATCCATCAGCACACATATTTAATGGAAAAATTTACATTTATCCATCTCACGATATTGATGTGGCCGAACCTGATACTGATGATTGTGGTAGTCAATATTCAATGCGCGATTACATCGTTTTGTCAATGGATTACATTGGTGGGCCTGTTACCACACACGAAGTTGCTCTGGATATAGATGACGTTCCATGGGCAAAAAGACAGTTTTGGGCACCTGATGCAGCTGAAAAAGACGGTAAATTTTATTTGTATTTTCCGACCAAAGATAAAAATGATGTATTTAAAATTGGAGTTGCTGTTTCCGACAAGCCTGAAGGTCCATTTGAATCCACTAAAAATCCAATTGAAGGAAGTTATAGCATGGATCCATCAGTTTTTAAAGATGACGATGGTTCATATTATATGTACTTAGGTGGAATATGGGGTGGACAACTTCAAAGGTGGGACGAAAATGGTAATTACACTGAAATGGGTTGTGAAACACAAGATAATGGAATTCCAAATAGTCCAGCAATATCTCCAAGAATTGCAAAAATGTCAGACGATATGATAAGCTTTGCTGAGGAGTTAAAGCCGATAAGAATTGTTGATAACAGCGGGAATCCCATACTTACCAAAGATTACGACAGAAGATTTTTCGAAGCTGCCTGGATTCACAAACATAATGGAACCTACTATTTGAGTTATTCTACCGGAAATACACATTATATTGTTTATGCAACTGGCGACAACCCATATGGGCCATTTGTTTATCAAGGAATTTTAAATGAGCCTGTCCAAGGGTGGACAAATCACCACTCAACTGTAAAAATTGATGGAAAATGGTATCTTTTTTATCATGATGTTGAAATGTCTGGGCAAAGCAACTTGAGAAATGTGAAGTACACTGAATTTACTCACAATGAGGATGGAACAATAAATCCAGTTAAAACATATTTTGGAAATGATTTTAAATTTTAAGCTTTATTAAAATGTATACAATTGGGTATGACATTGGAAGTTCGTCTGTAAAAATTGCTTTAGTCGAACAAAAAAGTGGAAAGAAAATTGATGTAATTCAAGAACCCAAAGATGAAATGGGTATGATTTCTATAAAGCCGTCTTGGGCAGAGCAGGACCCTGATATGTGGTGGAAATTAGTTTGTGTTGGAACAAAAAATATTATAAAAAAAAATAATATTTCTTCAAAAGAAATCATTGGAATTGGAATTTCATATCAAATGCATGGATTGGTATTGGTTGACAATGAAGGAAAAAGTCTCCGGAATTCTATCATTTGGTGCGATAGCAGAGCAGTTCCGATTGGTCAAAAAGCTTTTGAAGAGCTTGGTGAAGATAGATGTATGAGTCATTTACTCAACAGCCCTGCAAATTTTACAGCTTCAAAACTAAAGTGGGTTTTAGATAATGAACCTGAGATTTACGAAAAAATCCAAAATTACATGTTACCCGGAGATTACATTGCTTTAAAATTTTCTGGTGAAATTAATTCTACAATTAACGGCTTGTCTGAAGGGATTTTGTGGGACTATAAGAACTTATCACCCGCCAATTGGCTGATGGATTATTATGGTATTGATAAATCACTTACACCTAATATTTGTGAAAATTTTAAAATTCAAGGAAAAGTATGTAAAAAAGGTTCTTTAGAATCTGGACTTGAGATTGGAACTCCAATTAAATACAGAGCTGGAGATCAACCCAACAATGCTTTGTCTTTGAATGTCTTTAGGCCAGGAGAAATTGCAGCTACTGGGGGTACCTCGGGTGTTGTTTATGCTCTTACAAGCAATAATAAATCCAGTGAACCTCAAAGAATTAATCATTTTGCACACGTAAATTATTCGTATGAAAATCAAATTCTGGGAAAATTATTATGTATTAATGGTGCAGGAATATTGTTCCGATGGTTAAGAAATAATACCGGAGCAAATGATTATGGAACAATGAATGAATTGGCTGAAAAGATTGCGATTGGTTCTAATGCTTTGTGTGTACTACCTTTTGGAAACGGCGCTGAGAGAATGTTAGACAACAAAAGTGTGGGATCGAAAATTGTAAACCTAGACTTCAATATTCACAATAATGCCGCTATTTACAGAGCAGCTCTTGAAGGAATTGCTTTTGCATTTGTTTATGGAATTAATATTTTAGAAAAAGATGGCTGTGAAGTTGGTGTAATAAGAGCCGGAAATGACAATTTATTTCGCTCGAAAATTTTTTCCAACACCATTTCTACTTTAATTAACCAAAAAATTGAAATATACGACACTACTGGAGCAGTTGGAGCTGCTAGAGCAGCACTCATCAATGGTAACGATTTTGGTGCTTTTAAAGATTTTCTCTCAAAAAATGATTTAGTAGGAAATTTTGAGCCAAAGACTGATAAAACTGACTATATTGAGGCTTTTAACAATTGGAAAATTGAACTTGAAAAAAACTTAACACAAACTACTTAAAAAAATTAGATTTAAATTATGGAATATTTTAAAGGAATAGGTAAAATAAAGTATGAAGGAAAAAACTCTGACAATCCGTTTGCCTTTAAATATTATGATCCTGAAAAAATTATTGCTGGAAAATCATTAAAAGAACATTTTAAATTTGCAGTTGCATACTGGCACAGCTTCTGTGGTCAAGGTGCTGATCCCTTTGGCGTAGGAACACAAGAGTTTCCTTGGGATGCTGCAAAAGATCCTTTACAAGCTGCTAAAAATAAAGCTGATGCGGCATTTGAATTTTTAACTAAAATTGGTTTCGAATATTTTTGTTTTCATGACTTTGATTTAATTGCGGAGGGACAAACACTCAGTGAATCTGAAAAAAGGGTTGAAAAAATTTCTGACTATATAAAAGAAAAGCAAAAAGAAACAGAAAAAAAGTTATTGTGGGGAACAGCAAATTGTTTCACCAATCCCCGTTATATGAATGGAGCTGCTACTAACCCAGATTTTAAAGTTGTTGCCCGCGCAGGTGCGCAAGTAAAAATTGCTTTAGACACAACAATAAAACTAGGGGGTGAAAATTATGTTTTTTGGGGTGGTCGCGAAGGATATATTTCACTATTAAATACTGATATGGGCAGAGAACTTGACCACATGGCAAGGTTCTTAACCATGGCGCGTGATTATGCTAGATCCCAAGGTTTCAAAGGAACATTTTTCATAGAACCTAAACCAATGGAGCCATCAAAACATCAATACGACTTTGATGCAGCTACATCCATAGGTTTTTTGAAAAAATATGGACTGGAAAATGATTTTAAACTAAATATTGAAGTCAACCACGCCACATTGGCTTTACATACATTTGAACATGAATTGGCAGTGGCAGGATGTGAAAACATGCTTGGTAGTATTGATGCCAACAGAGGTGATTATCAAAACGGTTGGGATACCGATCAATTTCCAAACAATATTCAAGAAGTTGCTGTAGCTATGCTAGTGTTTTTAAAATATGGAGGTTTACAAGGAGGTGGAGTAAATTTTGATGCAAAACTTAGAAGAAATTCAACTGATTTGGAAGATTTGTTTCATGCTCACATTGGAGGTGCAGATACATTCGCAAGAGGACTAATTGTAGCCGATAAAATTTTAAATGACTCAAACTTTTCTTCAACTATTAATAAAAGATATAGTTCTTTTGACAGTGGGGATGGGAAAAAATTTGAAAACGGAAACTTATCACTTGAGGATTTATTTCAAATTGCAAAGAATTCAAAAAATATCGAAAAGATTAGTGGTAAAACAGAGTTTTTAGAAAATATAATTAATAATTACATATAAAATGAAAAATAAATTATCAATAACAAAATTGACCATTGTAGCTACACTCGGTGGCCTATTATTTGGTTATGACACTGGCGTTATAGCAGGTACAGTTGGATCGCTTGAAGTAGTTTTCGTTGAAAATCTATCCTGGAGCTCAGAATTTTTAACAAATTTGTTTTATGGTGCTTTAGTTTCTGGTGCTTTGATTGGTTGTATCATTGGAGGTTCAATTGCTGGTGAAATTGGAAGAATTTTTGGTAGAAAAAAAGGTCTTGTGCTAGCAGGTGTGTTATTTCTTCTTTCTGCTATTGGTTCATCTTTTCCTGAAATACCTTTTTCAAAGCTTGGTGTCAATACAGACCAATTTGCATTGTTATTTATTTTTTATAGAGTAATTGGAGGAATTGGAGTTGGAATTGCGTCCATGCTTTCACCTGTTTATATATCTGAAATAGCACCGGCTAGTATTAGAGGTAAACTGGTTTCATATAATCAATTGGCTATTGTTGCTGGTTTTATGATTGTCTATTTTGTTAACGCAGGTATCGGTCAATCTGGTGATGATACATGGCTCAATGAAATTGGATGGAGATACATGTTTTTATCAGAGCTGATACCAGTTATTCTATTTTTGATTCTTTTGAATTATGTTCCTGATACTCCAAGATCTTTGGTGTTAAGAGATAAGGATGAAGAGGCTTACAATGTTTTATTGGCTTTAAATGATAAAAACGAAGCTAAAAGAGTTTTTGATGAGATAAAAAATACACTTGTTGAAAAATCTGGTGCACTTTGGTCATACGGCTCTTTGCTTATCATTGTTGGAATAATGCTTTCAGTATTTCAGCAATTTGTTGGTATAAATGTAGTTTTATATTATGCTCCTGAAATATTCAAAACAGTTGGTTTCGGAACTGATGCAGCACTCTGGCAAACTGTAATTGTAGGTATCGTTAACTTTCTTTTTACCATAATAGCTATAAAAACTGTAGACAGCTATGGAAGAAAACCCCTAATGATAATTGGAGCTATTGGAATGGCAATTGCAATGCTCTCCCTTGGAACAAGTTTTTACCTGGAAGTTGGCGGCCTGCTTGCTTTAATATGTATGGTTGTTTACGTTGCTTCATTTGCACTTAGCTGGGGTCCGGTAACATGGGTTCTTTTATCTGAAATTTTTCCAAACAACATAAGAAATAAGGCAATGCCAATTGCAGTTGCAGCTCAATGGATAGCAAATCTTGTCATTTCAGTTACATTTCCGATTATGGCAAAAAGCACATACTTAACTGAAACATTTAATAATGGTTTTGCGTACTGGATTTATGGAATTATGTCTGTTCTTGCCGCAATATTTGTTTTAAAATATGTACCCGAAACAAAAGGGAAAACCCTTGAGGAAATGAATAAATTATGGAAAAAATAATGCGAAATATTTCGATTATTTTTTGCCTTACTTTTTTAAACTTTAATTTTCTAGAAAGTCAATCTTTATTCTATGAAGACGATAATTATGTTGGAGATTTCATAAGTGAAAATTCAATTTCTAATTGGTATGTGAATAACTCTGGAAGCAAAACTCTTGAGCAAAACGATGTATTTAATGGTCAATATTCAATGAAAATCGAAACAAGTTCAACTTGTCTAATTTTTAATTCGAGTCAAGTTCCATTTACAAAAGAAAATGGTAAATCCTACAATATTGGGTTTTATATGAAAGGGAAAAAAGGAAATACTGTAACAGTTTCCTTAAAAAATTCAAATATTGCACCTGATGAGTCGCCAAAGACCATTGCATTAAGAAATAATGGTTGGTCTTTTTACAGAGTTATTCTCGATTCTTCATCAAGTTCAAGCGATGGTGCTGCTAAAATCAAGATAAAATTTGACAATCCCGGATATTATTACATTGATGTTATAAGTGTAAGTGAATATTCTAATAAAACTATATATGTCTCGTCAATAAACGGTAGTGACAACAATGATGGAACTTTAAATTCTCCTTTTAAAACCATACAAAAAGCTGTTAATTCATGGGAACTAGGTGATTTTATTGAAATCATGCAAGGGGAATACAACAACAATGGCTATGGCAATGGTAGTCTATATAATGGACCAGTTGTTAATTTAAATTCTAATCAAATTACAGATGCTAACTTGTACAACCCCATGGTAATTAAAAATTATGGAAATGATAGACCTTTAATAAAATTTGACGGTTCTGCTGGATTTAATGGTGATCATAGCCACATTGAAATTAGCGGATTAGAAATTTCAGGAATAAACGAATCCATAACATATAATCAGGCTATGAACTATAGGCCAACTCAAAACAATTACTTTTCAGGTAGAGGTATTTCCATTTGGAGGGGGCACCACATTAATATAAATAACAATATTGTCCATCACACACCTAACTCAGGAATAAGGGTCAACAATGGAGATTATTGTCATATTTCATATAATACGATATACAACACAACTTGGTGGTCTCCTAACGCTGAAAGTGCAATTGTATACGCGACTGTTAACGGAATTGACAATTATGAGTCATATAAAATGAGAATGACGGGAAATACTTCTTTTAATAATGAAAATAGAATTCCTTTCCACAAATTTGGTAATAATCAGTGTTCAGGTTTTGGCTATGGTTGTTCAAACTACAACAAGTTTGTTGATGGTAACGGAGTATACGTAACAAGAAATAATCAATACCCTGACAGTAATGGAAATGCCAATCCAAATCACCCAGATGAAAGTTCTGCATATAATGGAAAGTTTTTTATTGCTAATAACGTTTCATATCAAAATGGAATAAATGGAATTGTTATTCACAAAACCGACAATGCAGTAGTTGTAAATAACACTGTTTTCGCTAATGGTATTTCTCCTTTGACATCTGAACTTGGCAGTAACCAGCCAGTTTGGTATCAAAATGTCACACAAGGAAGACAAGGATGGTCCGGAATAACAATTAATAATTCAAAGAATATTACCCTTTTAAATAACATAATTTCTGGTGGGAGAAACTCGGACGAGGTTTATAAAATTGTAAACTCAAACGGATATGTTACAAATATTAAAAGGGGAAACAACTTGATTTATGTCGGGAAAGAACCCACTAGTTGGACCGCAAACAATGGAGGTGGTGCATTTAGCTTTGAGATGAATAATCCACAATTTATAAACGAAAACATATCGACTATAAACTTGCGATTATCTGAAAACAGTCCAGCAATTGGAAGAGGCGTGTCTAATTCTCTAAATGCTTTAATGGATATTGATGGTAATTACAGAAACCCCAATAGCATTGATATCGGAGCCTATTCATACAATACAAATTTTTTATCTATTGTTGAAAATTCAACAAAGCAGCTTATGTTCTATCCAAATCCAGTTAAAGACATAGTTATTGTTCCAAATTTATCAAGTGGTGTATTTAAAACTTTTGATATTAGAGGAAGTGTTGTGAAAATTGGGGAGTTTTATAACAATAATATTGATTTATCTGAATTGAACAGTGGCATATATTTTATGTCCATAAATGATAATAGACCGAAAAAATTAATAAAACTGTAACTGTAGTCTGTTTAATAAAACACAAGATATTTTATCAATTTCATAAAAAACTATTGTCATTTTTTATTAAATACTAAATTTTACATTATTTTTACAATACTTAAACAAGCAAACCATGAAAAAATTATGCGCATTATTATTGCTTTTGCCAATCTTTATATTTGGACAAGGTAAACAAGTTGTTGGTGTTGTTAACGACGATAGTGGTTCTCCACTTCCTGGTGCAACAATTCAAATTAAAGGTTCAGAATCTCTTGGAGCAATTTCTGATTTCGATGGAAAATTTTCGATTTTATTAAAAAATGATGAAAACACCATAATAGTTTCATATGTAGGTTTTTTAACCGAACAAGTTGAAATTGGAGATAATTTAAGTGTTGTAATTAATCTCGAACCAGATGTTACAGAGCTAGAAGAGGCGATAGTTGTTGGATATGGAACAGTTTTGAAAAGTGATTTAACTGGTGCGGTTTCATCTGTTGAAGTTGACGAAAATTTGTCAAAACAATTAACATCAATCGACCAATTACTACAAGGTAGGGCCTCAGGTGTTCAAATAACACAAAATGCAGCCAATCCAAATTCAGGTGTTAGCGTAAGAATTAGAGGCACAAACAGTTTAAGAGGAAACAACGAACCATTGTATGTAATTGATGGTATAATTGTTTCTTCGGCGGCAGAAGATGTAATGTCAGTAGATCCAGCTGGAGGACAAGGTAACACCGGACAAGATCCGCAGAGCGGATTAAATGGAATAAATCCTAGAGATATTGAAAGAATTGAAATTCTTAAAGATGCTTCTGCTACTGCTATTTATGGATCTAGAGGAGCAAATGGTGTTGTTCTAATAACAACTAAGAGTGGTCAGGAAGGCGATAAAGGAAAAATTAATGTTTTTTCAAATACGTCAATCTCTTCAATTACTAAAAAATATGATATGCTTGATGGTTTTGGTTATGCAGATTATCAAAATGCCATAAGAGCTATTTCTGGAGATAACCCCCGTTATGCTGTGGTTGGTGATGAAATTTATTCTTACCGTGTTACTGATGGAGATGTAACTGATGAATTAAATACGATTCCCCTATCTATTTATAATTGGCAAAACACCGTATATCAAACAAGTGTAAGCAACAGTGCTGGTGTTTCATTTTCAGATGGAAATGAAAAAGGAAATTATTATTTATCTGCCGGTTTTAATGACCAAAATGGTTTGGTTAAATCTGCAAGGCTAAATAGCTTTGATTTAAGACTTAACATGAATTATAATATAAATGAAAAAGCTAGAGTTGAAGCAAGGCTTAGTGCTTATGTGAGTAATTCTGATTTTTCTGAAGGTGGTGACAAAATTGGTGGTGATCAAAGTTTTGTGCAACAAGCGGCTACTTACAGACCAATCATTAATAACAACTCTGAACAAATTTTTGATGATGAGGAAATAGGTGTATCTAACCCACTCACATTTGTTGAGGATTTTTCTGATAAATCTGTTGAATCTAGAATATTTGCATCTCTTGCGTTCAAATATAATTTTGACATACCTGGTCTTCAGTATGAATTAAGATTGGGTGGTAACTTGAGAGATAAAAGCCGTGATAGATTCTATGGAACTTCCACATGGGTCGGAAGCAATACCAATGCTGAATTACAAATGATGGATATTAATGCTCTTACATACCAAGTTAATAATATATTGAGATTTAACAGAAATTTTAATAGAAATCACAGATTAAATGCAACTTTAGGTGTCACTTATGATGTAAGAGATGTAGAATCATCATCTTATGCAGTTGTAGATTTTATAACACCTCAACTTGGGGATGCGCAACCATTCTTAGGACAAACAGTAAGATCTCCTTTGTATGTTCAGGCAGCAGACCAACAAATTTTCTCTTTTTTAGGAAGATTTAATTATACTCACAAAAATAAATACACATTAACATCTAGTTTTAGATATGATGGTGTATCAAAGTTTTCTGAAGGAAATAGATATGGATTCTTTCCCTCATTTGCAGCCTCATGGAATGCAAGCAGAGAAACTTTTATCCAAGATTTAGATGTTTTTTCATCACTTAAGTTAAGAGCTGGATGGGGTCAAATAGGTAATCATGGAATAAGTCCCTATGGAACATTGGCTAACTATGGTGCCTCTGACAATTTGTATGGAACTCCAAGTGGTGGAACCACTGTACCATTAATACTTAACAATATACCTAACCCTGAACTGACCTGGGAAACTACAGAACAACTAAATGTTGGTATTGATTTTGGTATTTTGGGCGGTAAAATATCTGGTACAATAGATGCATATGATAAATTGACCAAAGATTTACTTCAAAGAGCCCCAATTCCAACTTCTTCGGGATATGGTACTCTAATACTGAATCGAGGTAGCATGAGCAATAAAGGATTGGAGTTCTCCCTGAATGTAGAAGCTATAAATGCTGGTGATTTTAACTTGAGTGTTGGTGGAAATATAGCATTTAATAAAACCAAAATTGAAAATCTTGGGTTAACTCCTTCTGACGTTTTACTTCCGTTTAACAATGGAGGTAACGGTTACTCAGTACAGTCCAGAGGTCTTTACTATGGAAACGAAGTTAGTAGAGGAAATGCTGTGAAATTTCCAATGAATATTTTCATTGAAGGAGAAGAATCAGCTTTATTTTATGGATGGAAAACCGATGGTATATTCCAAGAAGGAGATGAATTTTATACAATTAACGGAAACATGGCTCAGGCCGGTGACATTAAAGTCTTGGATATTAATGGAGATGGTGTTGTTGATTTAAATGACAGAACAATCATTGGCAATCCCAACCCAGACTATACCTATGGTTTTAATGTAGATATGAATTTTAAACGTTTTTCTTTATCTATGTTATTTAATGGTGTTGGTGGCAATGATATTGTTAATGCCAATATGTACAGGTTTGGATGGGCAGAAGGTACCTACAGAAATATTTTAGCTGATGCGTGGAATGATAGATGGACGCCAGAAAACACAAACGCTGCATATCCAAGATTGATGTACGATTCAAGACTCTATCCTGCATTAATGGATAACACAATTGAAGATGGCAGTTATCTAAGGCTCAAAAATGTTTCTCTTGGTTATGATTTAGACGTTGATTCCATTAATTTTATTGACTCAGCTAGAGTTTCATTTACTGGAATAAATTTATTTACCTGGACAAATTATTCTGGATATGATCCTGAAATTACTTCTTTCTTATGGGACGGACTAATTCAAGGAACTGACTGGAACAACAAACCAAACTCAAAAACTTTTTTAATCGGATTAAATGTTGAACTGTAAAAAGAAAATTATGAAAATTATTAAATACACATTTTTTATAACTGCTTTACTTCTAACTTCTTGTAATTTAGACGAAACTCCACCATTTCTTGATGAATCAATTTATCAAGACCCTGCAAGTGCTATTGGCGCCCGAGATGGTATGTATACTGCTCTAACTACATACAACACGCAGGAGAGAAGACTTTATGTTGAAAACCTTTATGGAGGGTTGATGTATACAACAAAAGGCGGTGGTAGAACCACTGGAAACGAGCAAACTTCTTTAAATGCCTTGAAGCCAGGCTATCATAACGACGCTGAGTTTTTATGGCTAGGATTATACCAAGCAATTTCTAGAGCAAACGGGATAATTAATGCCACTGACTTACCTAATGATAGTTCAACATTAAATGATGTGGCTGGTCATGCATTTTTTGTCAGGGGCTGGTCATACTTCAAGCTTGCTGAACTGTGGGGCGATGTTCCTCTTTGGCTAGAATTACCTGACTCTAATAATACAAATAAAGCTAAATCAAGTGTACAAGAGATTTACGCTCAAGTGCTTAGTGACTTTGATAATGCAGAAACTTATTTAAGAGGCGCTGACCAAGATTTAGGATATCCAAAAAAATGGGCTGCAAACATGATGGAAGCTAAAGTTTGGATGAAAATGGCAACCAATCCAAGCTTGAGGGATTATTTTGGTTATTCTGAATCTGATTGTTGGACAAATGCTTATAATGAAGCCAAAAAAGTTTACGATTCGGGTCAATATTCTTTACTTCCAAATTTTTCTGATTTATTCAATATGTACAACGGAGCAGGTGAAAATACTAGCGAAGCTATCTTTGAATTACAAATTTCAAAAGATGCAGCTAATTCTCAAATGGGAAGAAATTTTACTCCATGGAGATATAAAGGGACTGCCAGAAATCAACATTTTGGTTGGTTTAGAGTTTCCAGAATTTTTCATGACTATCATGTCTCTACTTATGGAACAAAAGGACCGGGTAATGGCCCAGCCAGTGTAACAATTCATGACTTAAGATATGATGGAACTTATTTAAGTGAATATAACCAAGCATATCCAAATCCAAATGCAATGGCTAGAGTGTATCCTTCTAACCAAGGAGGTTGGAATATGGGAGTTGTGCAGCCATATCATTTCAAGTTCACTGAAAAGGATAGAACAAGTATGACGCAATATGGAGATCAAAATGTTGTTGATTTAAGATACGCTGAGGTACTTTTGATGCTAGCTGAAATATCTAACGAACTTGGCAATGGGCAGCAAATGATGTATTTAACTCCTGTCCTTGAAAGAGCAGGTGTTGCTGGAGAGTTTGCTAGACCTGATTGGACACTTGGCCAGAATGCATTTAGAGATGCTATTATGGACGAATATAAATTCGAACTCGTTGGTGAAGGCTATGATGGATTTCATGCAAGAAGAAGAGGTTACAATTATTTCCTTGAAAACACCATTAAACGAAATAATGATCCAATTGCAAGTGCAGCTCAAACATTTTTTTATTCACAAAGAAGATTTGCTGCGAACAGGGATATAGTGTTTTCAACGGATGAGAGTCAAGTAATGCTTTTACCGATTCCATTATCTGAAGTTAATACTAACGAGCTAATAGATTAACTGATTTATTAAAATTTTATTCAAAAAATTAAAGGTTTATTAATTTATAAGCCTTTAATTTATTATATTCGTTTTTCTATAAAAAATTAATTTAAATTAACATATGAAACATTTATACTTACTATTTATTTTATCATTCTCAATCTCATTTGCTCAAAACTCGAGTAAAGCTAATTATTTAGTTAATGGAGATTTTGAATCTGGTATTACAGGAATGGCTCTTAACAATGCTGCCAGAGGTACTGTAGAAGCATCAGACGTTACGAGAAGTTCGAGTTCTACAGGTTCTGTAAAATTCACTGCTAGCCTTAATGGTGCTGCCAATGTTGTTCTATTTTTTGGAGGATCACAAGCTGTAACTGATTCTGGAATTTATCATTTCGGATTTTGGATAAAAGCTGATGCTGCAACGGCTGATTCACCACAAACATTCAAAGTTGGTGGAAATAA
>CEPJ01048084.1_pt1 | contig 17818 bp, 15 predicted proteins | sample 530561 | NCBI WGS metagenome assembly CEPJ01 (sample SAMEA2620404, study PRJEB7988) | marine metagenome | biome: marine biome (ENVO:00000447); feature: surface water layer (ENVO:00002042); material: "saline water (ENVO:00002010), including plankton (ENVO:xxxxxxxx)" | depth 5 m
GGGCCTTCCTTCGCGTATGCCTTCTATTGGGGCACCCATTTCGGGTTCTGCTTCGGTTGCATTGACTGCTTCCCAAATCGCAGAGTTGGAGACTTTACGCCAACAAAATCTGAATTTGCAAAACCAGTTGAAGAACATGTCGGAGATTCCTGGCAGGAACGTGCTTGATCGTCGGATTCGAGACCTGAACCAAAAGAATCTGACTGCTCAAATTCAGTTGGATCAGGAACGGGCTCGGGTCGAGGACCTAAGAAAGCAGTTGGACGAAGCTCGAGATATCAAGCGTGGAGTCTTGGAACGCGGACAGTCGGCAAACCTGAAAGTTGATCTCCTTAATGATGAGCTTAGTCAGGCCAGAGGGAAAATCCAATCTCTCGAAAATGCCCTGGTCAACGCAAGAGAAGCAATTCGTGTCCTGCAAGCGGGTGGGAGCGGCTCCAATTCAATTCCCGTTTCCTTATCCGGGTCCGGGTCTTTGAGCGTGGACCGCGATTCCTTTCTTCGTTCACCACCTCAATCTCGAGTTCTCCCCACCCGGACTTTCCGTCCTTCAGGGATCGGAACTCCTTCGTCGAGCAATGCTATGCCAACAATCAGTCAACCACGAACCTTCAATCCATTAACCGCGGGTAGGCAAGGCGATGCAAGTGTACAAAACGTTCCATCGGGGGATTCATCGGTTCAATTGAAGGCAGAGGTGCAATTCCTAAACAACAAAAGAAGACCGGCGGGCTTCACGGAATTCTTTCTTGTCGAACAAAGCCTCGATTCCATCCTCCGGAATTCCATGGTGCGTATTCCACGAAACGAAGGAATCGAATCCTATGCCGAGCTTTGGGCTCGCGCTATTCAAAGAGGTTACCGTTTTCCCGGAGTTGCCGCATCAATTCGTAATTCACTAGCACGTTCGAGCCTAACCCGCCTGAAAACGAACTCCGTCGGCGAGGCAAACTTGGATAATTTGAAATCAGGCAGTTATTATGTTGTTGGAGCTTCCACTCTTGGGCAAGTCGGTGTCGTCTGGTCCAAGCCTGTTACTCTCCAAAACGGAGAAAATACTGTGAAACTAGATCTCAGAGATGCGGCTTGGGCAGAGTGAATGACTACCCTCTAGTTATCATAGGCAAACTCTGATAAGATTTTCCGCTGAGGAATACTTAACCTATTGTAGAGGGCTGAAATCACTCCCAGTGACACTCGCTCTAAAGGAGTTGGATTTTTAAAGACAAAGAATATTGCCGTTTGGAGATATAATCCCGATGAAACAATATTTTAGTTCCTGTAAAAAAACTCGAAACCTTACTTGAACTGACTTACGATCCGAAGGTATCTTGACGCCTCCAAGTCTCCTGCTCGAACCGCTTGCTCAAACCATTGGCTCGCTTGCTTATAGTCAACCTCCACTCCTTGTCCGAGAAAGTGTAAAATACCCAAATATCTCAGAGCTTCGGGATGGTTGCTTTCGGCCGCTTTTTCGAACCATTTTCTGGCATCCTTGAACTGATCCTTTTTGTAACTGATTTTCCCTAACTCAGCCAAGGCTTCATCTTCCCCATCCCCAGCTGCTTTTTCAAGTACTGCGATGGAACTTTCGGTCTCCCCATTCAAAGCTATGTTTTGTTTGGCCACTTTTACGGGTGACTCGACCTCATCGTTTTCATTTGGCTGAAAATAATTGATCTCAAATTCGTCCAGTTCCGGGGATTGCGCGGGTGTGACTAATGCAGTTTCGTTTGATTTGTTGGCATCGCTCTTGTCGGGAGGGAGGACGGACTTCCCGGCAGCCGAGGTGATGGAGCGGTTTTCCTTCGTCGCTTTGTAGGAGGCGGGTTGATTGGGGACACGGGTAAGCAGGTTTTCATATCTGCGGAGTTGAAGAGCTGCTTCCGCAGAGCCATGAATGGAGGCTCTTCTTAGCCATTGTACGGCTAAGTCCAAGTTTTTATCGGTACCTTCGCCGAGTGCGTATTTCATTCCCAAGGTGAGTTGAGCCATGGTGAGCTCTCTTACTGCGGCGGCTTGAATCCAACGAATTGAGAAGTCGTCATTTTGATCAACACCATCTCCGACCGAATATGCCATTCCCAAATAGAACATCCCCAGCGGCACCTTGTTGCGGGCAGAAAGGGAACACCATTTGAGAGCCAGTTTGGAGTTTTTGGCAACCCCTATTCCAGTAAAGTAAATCATGCCCAAAGTCGCTTGAGCAGTGGCAAAACCCATCTCGGCGGATTCTTCGATGTGGCGCAGAGCTTTCGGAACGTTAATGGGTGGATTGTCGATTTCCATCATTCCCAAACAATACAGGGCCAGGGGGTCCTTGCCTTTTACCAAAATCCGAAGATTCGAATGGAGGTAAGCTTCGTCATATAGAAACCTACCCTTTTCAACTTTCCCCTTTTCCAATTCGATGGCAGCCAAGACGGCCAATCCTAATGCCCCTTCTTTTTCGGCGGCAATGCTTGCCCATCTTTTTGCCTCTTGCATATCAACGGTCAATCCTCGCTCACCATGCTTATGGAAAAGAGCAAGCGCTCCCTGATAATGAGAGTCTCCGTTGAGGGCTTTGGTTTGAATGGATGACAAAGACTCATCTAGGATAGATGAGGCGCCATTAACAAAAATGACAAAAGGCTGTGAGTAAAAGATCCATCCGATAAACAGTAACTTTCGGAAGGATCGAGAAGGGCAATAACTCATGGACTTTTGGTTAACTCTCATTATTGAGTAATTTGTGAAAGAATCCCATGAATGGAATGGCGAGGGCAAGACTAATTTGGAGGAATCCTAATCCCTGCAAACGATGACTTTCAAGGTTTGCCCAAGGTGTGACTTCGAGTGGCATGATGAAGATGGAGAAGTTTGTCCCGTATGTAGGAAGGGAAAAGTTTCAGATCTCGAGAAAAGGGAAAAAGAGGAGGCTCCAATGGGGGGGTTCTTCATTTCCGCAGAGAAATCATCAAAGACAAAAAGGTGTTTGCAGGCTTTGGGCTTCGTCACTCTGGTTTACTTACTTGCCCAATACGTCTTTAAGTAGGCAAACTTGCTTAGTTGCGTTGGTTGTCCTTCTCGTCAATTGGGTTGGGCATAAATGGCTTTTCGAAGGCCTCTTGGAAATTGTAACCGCCCTCGAAATCTTCAAGAGTGTCGTTTTCGGTTCGGCCAAGAATTCCGTGTTCAACCAAATTAAAAACGATATCTCCAAAATCTCTGCATTTTCTTACATTCCAATGATTCATGAGAGTAAGGGTCATCGGACCAAAACGATCCAAGGCATAGTCCCTAATTCCCTCAAGCAGTTCAACCCCTGAAACGTGACCTTTGTTCTTGAGTTTTTTCTGGTCGAGGGACTTGAGAGTATGATCCAAGGCCTCACGAATGAAAAAATAGGCTCCTTTACCGTATCGTTTGTCCTTTTGGTGAATCTCCTTGATGACTTCTGGAAAGTTCTTGTCGCTCATTACTCCTTGATTAGTGTAAGGATGTTCTTTTAGTGCCTCTCAATTCTGCCTTCAATCATCAAATTACATGAAAGTTTCTTATTCTTTGGCCAAAGGGCGAGCATCTTCTCATTGCATCACTTGGACGTACCGAAAGAAGCGGCACCGAAAATATTTCCGAAGTCGCATTGATGCCTTGAAGTTTCGAAATGAAAAAGAGCAGGAGCTTGGCATTCGCGACCGACATGAGATTGAAAATGAGATTATCTTTTGGGCTCTGAGTGAGATCAAGGAGAGATTGGATGGAATTGAGGACAGGATTGGCAAGTTGGAGTCAAGCTTTTTGGAACAGGGCGAGCATCTGAAGGCCATGCGCAAGCCTCCGGCGCCGAAAGTTTTGAGAGTTGCCGAAGCAGCCAAGGTCCTAAGGGTTTCATCAAGGAAGTTGTATTACCTCTTGGATAAAGGTGTCTTCAAACGATACAAGTTGCCGCACACCCGTACGACGTTCATAAAATTGGAGGAGGTTGAAAAGGCTTTGGGAGCGGAGGACGTCAGCGAACTTCTTGTATGAGCATAAAATCTTTCGCTTCCGGAAAATTAGTTTTGCGCCCGCGATGGGAAATATGTGATAAGATTTTCAACACTTTAAACAATGAGTAAAAAATTTCCAAGTGGAGTTATTACCGGAGATGGAGTTCAAGCCATCTTCGATGATGCGCAAGAGAACGAATATGCCTTGCCGGCAGTGAATGTGGTGGGAACGAATTCAGTCAATGCGGTTATGGAAACCGCCGCTGAAGTTAATTCACCTGTGATGATTCAGTTTTCGAACGGAGGTGGCATCTTTTTCGCCGGCAAAAGTCTTTCGAATGAAGGACAGAAGGCTGCCATTGCGGGATCCGTATCCGGAGCTATGCACGTACATGCTTTGGCTGAACATTATGGCGTTCCGGTCATCTTGCACACCGATCATGCGGCTAGGAAGCTTTTGCCTTGGGTTGATGGCATGCTGGATGCTGGAGAAAAGTTTCATGAGCGCGAAGGTAAGGCTCTTTACAGTTCCCACATGTTGGACCTCTCGGAGGAGCCAATTGACGACAATCTTTCCACATGCAAAGAGTACTTCAAGAGAATGAATGCAATGGGCATGACCGTTGAGATCGAGCTTGGAGTTACCGGCGGTGAAGAGGATGGTGTGGACAACACCGATATTGATACGGATCGTCTTTACACCCAGCCCGAAGAAGTCAATCAGGCTTATGAAACCTTATCCGAAGTCAGTAACCGTTTTACAGTGGCTGCTGCGTTTGGAAACGTGCACGGAGTTTACAAACCGGGAAACGTCGAACTAACCCCCAAAATTCTTCTCAATTCCCAAGAATTCATCAAAGAGAAACATGGCTTGAGCGGTAAGCCGATCCATTTCGTTTTTCATGGCGGTTCGGGTTCCTCTCGCGAACAAATTCGTGAAGCAATCGGCTACGGAGTCGTGAAAATGAATTTGGATACGGATATGCAATGGGCTTACTGGGATGGTGTTCATGATTATTACAAGGAGAACAAGGATTATCTCCATGCCCAACTCGGAAATCCCGAAGGGGAAGACAAACCCAATAAGAAATATTATGATCCGCGAACCTGGCTACGGTCCGGAGAACAGGCTTTTGTCAATCGTTTGAAACGCTCCTTCGAAGATTTGAACTGCATCGGCAGAAACGCCTCCTAAAAGCCATTCCCATAACTGGTGATCAATGGTTAGCCATTGATATTCTGTCTTGGTTTTGTTCCGTGTGTTACCTAAAAGTGCGTTTAGAGCATTTAAGTATTTACAAGGAACGGCCGTCGATATAACCTCATTGAATGGATGGACAAAATCAAGATTCTCTGCCCAAAAGGGTCGTAAGAACAATTACCTTAACCCAAGAGGATTTGTCTCTTTTGGACGGAATAGAAAGAATGATGTCTAAAACCGGTCAGCGAATAAAAACCGATTCCAAGCTAATTCGAGCGGCAATTCAGATTGCTAATAAGTCCATCAACGGCGAGAACTGCGATCTCATGGAAGTGGCCGAGAAAGTGGTTCGGGAAGATGGTCGGACGATGAGTAAGCTTCTTGAAAAATCCAAAAGGCAAGCAGGATAACTTACCCGAACAATTGCCTGATTACCTCCTCAGGACTAGCTGCCGATTTCATGCAGACGTTGTTCACGCAGACCGTAAACTGATCAACCTCATTCTTTGCTTCTAGGAAAATCGGTCGATAAGGAAATTCGGCGAGAATTTGAGAAAGACCGCTGATTTCGCTTGCAGGACATTGGATACGGATTAATCCAACCGTCGCCTCCGTAATACAGCACAATGCATGGGAAATCCCATCGGAGGCTTTCATCACGAGTTTGGGATAGGCCGCCTTCGCCTCCGTAAATTCCTTCTCCCATTTTTGTTTTCCGGTAAGGACGTGAAGGGTTGAGAAGATTCGCAAGAGGGAAGAATTACCCGATGGTGTGGCGTTGTCGAACCAATGCTTTTTTCTGCAAGGGGGGGGGCTCTTCATTTTCTTAGGGGAAAGAAAGAATCCCGGTATTCCCTCGTCTCGAAATTTCATCGTTAGGGATTCGACGAGCCTTTCCGCTCTTTCAAGGTAGACCGTGGCGCTTCCATGATCGATTGATTCGGATACCGAACACAGTTGAAGAAGGGCTTCCGCCCAAAAAGCGTAATCATCAAGGAAAAGCGGGGGCTCGTCTTCCCCCGATTGTTCTGCGAATGCCTGTTCCATGAAAGTGGAGGCAATCCAACCTTCCAAGGCTACGGCATGCTTGAGCCAATCACGGTTGTCAAAGGCAATCGATGCATCTACCAATGCCCGGACCATTAGGGCATTCCATCCGAGAATTCTTTTCGGATCGGTTGCACCTTTGGAATACGCCTCGGAAAAGGGAATCAATTTGCTTAGAGCTTCCATTTGCCGAGAGAGCGGGAGGCTCTCCGATGCGATCAGGTGGGGCAAATAGGCATTTTGATCGGCTCCCTCCAAAGGTTTCCACTGGCTGATCATATCTTTTTCATCTCCTTCGTCGAGTATCCGTAGGAGTTCCTCTTTCGACCAAAGGTACTGAGCGCCTTCGAACTGATTTACTTCGGAGGAGATGGATGAGCCAAACCCTTGTTCCGGACTTCCCAAATTAGTGAAAGCCCATCGGATTGTCTTTTCGACCGTGTATTTGAAGAGGGGGTTCCGTCTCTTACGATATCCCTTTGAATAGGAGGAAATGAGCAAGGCATTGTCAGCAAGCATCTTTTCGAAATGAGGGCTTTGCCAAGCATCGTCCACGCAATACCTAAAGAAACCTCCATTTACATGATCAAAAAGGGTCCCTGAAGCCATTTTCTCGAGAGTGGTTTGTACGCTTCGATCAATGGTTTTCTCGAAAGTCGGATTCTTTCTCACGGATTGAGATTCTTGGATAGCCAAAAGAAAATCGATCTTCGTGGAGCTAGGAAATTTGGGAGCGGGAGTGAAGCCTCCGTTTTTGTCATCGTGCTTTGAGCATAGAACTTGCGATGCTTTCAAAAGGAGATTCGACTTCCAAGAGTCGGTGTTGGAAATCTCCGCGTCATTGGCATGGCGAAGATTTCGAATGACGTGATCGGCGTTCTCGGTGAACTCCTTTCTGGATTTTTTGAAATGCGTTGCAATGCGCATCAGAACTTGAGGCCAGGGCGCCAAACCTCGTCCGTCGTCTTCCTTGGGGAAGTAGGTTCCCCCCCAAAAAGGGTGACCGTTAGGAAGACAAAATGCGTTGAGTGGCCATCCTGCCGACTGGTTGAACATGCGAATGGCTTCCATGTAAATCAGATCGAGATCGGGTCGTTCTTCCCGATCCACTAGGACGCAGGTAAAATGCCTATTCATGATGGATGAGACATATTCGTCCTCAAAGCATTCGCGCGACATGACCTGACACCAATGGCAGGAGGAATAACCGATCGAAACCAAAACAGGGAGATCCCTTTTTTTGGCGAGATCAAAGGAGTTTTCGGCATAAGGTAACCAAGCAACCTTTTGGTGGGCGCGTTGTCTAAGATAAAGACTTCTTTCTCCTGATAGTTGATTATGCATGAGAAACAATCATTTTTCATATTTTAGCCTTATTCCCAAGCTCGAATGAATCTAGGCTGATTTTCCCGTTGTCGGATTTGCCCTCTAAGTTTACGGATTAAGTATGCCGGAAATTCGTATATTGGCCGATCGAGTGGCCAACCAAATTGCTGCAGGTGAAGTGGTTGAACGTCCGGCTTCGGTGGCGAAGGAATTGATCGAGAACAGCATTGATTCCGGCGCGGGGAAAATAGAAGTGGAGTTTAGAAATGGGGGTAAATCCTATCTGCGGGTGGAGGACGATGGATGCGGTATGAGCCCTGACCAAGCTCTCATGAGCTTGGAACGTCATGCCACCAGTAAAATTAGAAAAGCTTCCGATCTTAACGAGGTACAGACTTTTGGGTTCCGGGGTGAAGCCTTGCCTTCCATTTCCAGCGTTAGCCGTTTCACTATGCGAACTCGAGCGCAAAAGAATTCGGAGGGAAATGAGATTTTGATGAACGGGGGCAAGTTGATCCATGTGAAAGAATGCGGTATGCCAATCGGTACGAGGATCGAGGTGTCGCATTTGTTCAATTCCGTGCCAGTTCGTAGAAAATTTCTGAAAACGGAAGCAACCGAGTCCACTCATTTGACCCACTTGACCAAACTTTACGCATTGGCTCACCCAAACGTTACTTTCTCTTTGTCGGAGGGTGGTCGGACTTTATTCAGGTCGCCCAGTTGCGAGGAGTTTGGGGATCGAGTTCGAGAGATTTTCGGTAAGAGTTTGGCGGAAACTCTTGTGCCGATTGAGGCAAATGAGAAAGGCATGGGTTTGAGCGGTCTGGTAGGAAAGCCCGGATACAGTCGTCCAACGCGCAAGGAAATGATTTTTTTCGTCAACCGCAGACCCGTCGATTGCAAAGCCATTTCTTATGCGGTTCTTGAGGCTTACCATACCTTTGCTCCAAAAGGTCGCTTCCCTCCTGCGATTTTGTTTGTATCGATCGATCCGAGTCTAGTGGACGTGAACGTCCATCCCGCCAAAAGGGAAATCCGATTTAGGGATGAAGCTCGGATACGAAAATTCGTGGTTCAAAGCCTTTTGAGGCGAAACCAAGAGTTGTCGGGGAAAACCGAAATGGAATGCCCAACCATTGAGTTTGAGAAGGATCCATCAAGTGAAAGGATGGTGCCGAGTATCGATCCTCAAGCCCTTGAAATGTATGGTTTAGATCAGAGCCCTAAAACGAGTCCTTCTTCAAGCTTGGAACTTGTCCGTTCCATGGAATCCAACGACCGTCGGGCGAAGGATGCGGCTGTAGCGAAGGATCTGGCGACTCGTAAAACAGTCGGTGGAAGAGGGGATGGCGAAGCACAATGGCGGTTTCTCGATCGGCCCTACGGCGATTTGGCCATTTTTTCGACGCCTCAAGGAATGGTCGGCATGCAGACTCGGGCTGCTTACGAAAGAGTCAGGTTCGAGCAACTTGAAGATGCCTTGGAGAAGAAAGCCTCTTCGGATTCGCAATCCTTGTTGTTATCGGAATCGTTGGAATTGGATGGGATTGACCGAGAGAACTTGGAGGCGGGCCTGGATGATCTCCGAGATTTGGGCTTTGCTTTGGAGGAGTTCGGCAGAAATTTCTTTCGGCTGGAGGGTTGCCCCAGTTGGATGGACAAGGAGCATGCCGGAAAATTCCTCAAAGATTTCCTGGAAGTCGCTCGAGAAGAGGGGGGTGGCATTCGTACCGAAGCGTTTGCCAAGGAAGCTTTGGTGAGACTTTCTTCAGCGCCGAATTCGACTCCGCAAGGGTTTTCCGATGATGAGGTCATTAGGCTTGCCCAGCAGCTTCTTTCCTGCCGAAATCCCTACACTTGCCCAAAAGGAAAACCCACCTATTTCGAAATTCCATTTCGTGATTTTGAGACTCGATTTAAAAGAAAACTTTGACTTATATAAATGAAATAAGAACCCACTAAAACCCATTATGAAAAAGACTAATCCTCTCTGCTTTGTTTTAATCCTTGCCTCTGTATTTTCCCTAAGTTGTTGCAGTGTGAGCGAAGTTGCTCAAAAGACCAAAAAGGGATTTCTCGATGGCTCATCCTACGTAGTCGATAAAAGTAAGAAGGCCTATGGAAAAAGCAAAAATGTCCTTGGTCTCGGAAAATCAAAAAAAATCACCGTAACGCCCATGACTGTAGAAAAAAAACTTTTTGGGAAGATGCCCAATGGAGAGCAAGTAAGTATATATACGCTCACCAACGCAAATAAGATGCAAGTGTCACTCTTGAACTATGGGGGGACGGTCAAGGACATCCTAGTCCCGGATCGCAACGGAAAGTTCGCCAACGTTTCTCTGGGTTTTAATACCGTGGAGGAGTATATGGAAAAAAGTCCGTATTTCGGTTGTATCACCGGTCGGTATGCAAACCGCATTAAGGATGGTCAATTCACTTTGGATGGTAAAAGCTATCAATTGGCAAAGAACAATGGCCCCAACCATCTCCATGGAGGCGAGCTTGGGTTCGATAAAAGAATTTGGGATGCCAAAATTTCGGATGTAGGCACAGGGATTGTGTTTACCCGCACCAGTCCTGATGGAGAGGAAGGTTATCCGGGGAATCTTCGTTGCACGGTCACCTATACGCTTACCGATGAAAACGAATTGAAGGTTGAATATGAGGCAACTTGTGACCAGGCAACCGTGCTGAATCTAACCAACCACACATACTTCAACTTGGCCGGCGAAGGCTCCGCAACCATCCTCAATCATGAACTTACTTTGCCGGGAGCTCATTTTGTGGCGACGGACGAAACCAACATACCCACGGGAGTCGAAAAGGTTGATGGAACTCCGATGGATTTCAGGAAAGCCACTGCCATTGGCAAGAGAATTGAAAACAAGCATATGCAGCTTAAGGTAGGTAAGGGTTATGACCACACTTGGTTAGTTCCATCAACGGGAGAAGAGCTAAGCTTGGCAGCTATTTTGCGTGACCCCGCTTCTGGTCGGGTTCTTGAGATACGCACCGATCAACCGGGTATTCAGTTGTACACGGGGAACTATCTGGATGGCACCTTGGTGGGGCATGGAGGAAAGCGCTACGCCTTCAGATCAGGACTTTGTCTGGAAACTCAAGTCTATCCCGACAGCCCTAATCATCAAGGGGAAGATGGGTGGCGTTCCTGTGTGTTGCGCCCTGGAGAAACCTATCGGCACCTGACCGTGCACAAGTTCAGAGTGGATTGATTATTTTTGAGATATTCTCGCCAAAAATAGGCTTTTCGTTAGTTTTGGCATGATGTGTGCCTAATTGGCAAAGGCACCTGACTGAAACGAACTAATGATTACTGATACGGCGTCCACTTCTCTGTCCGAAAGCGAAAATGCAGACTCTTCCCAACTTGTGGAAGAGATGAAGGAATCAATTCGGAGACAACTTCGCCTTACTCTTGCAAGGCACTTGGACAACGCTACTCCGAGAGAGCTTTGGATGGCGACTTGTTTGGCTGTGCGCGAAAAAATCATCGATCGCTTCATCGAAACCCAATCGGCCCACAACGAACGGGATGCAAGAAGAGTTTACTATCTCAGTCTGGAGTACCTCATGGGAAGGCTTCTTAATTCGAATCTTTGCAATTCCGGTTTGAGAGAAGCCGTTTCATCCGCTCTTGGCGACTTGGGTTTTGATTTGGAAACCTTGTGCGAAGAAGAGCATGATATGGGTTTGGGAAATGGAGGCCTGGGGCGCTTGGCTGCCTGTTTTCTCGATTCCATGGCAACCATGGATTTGCCCGCCATTGGTTACGGCATACACTACCAGTTCGGTTTGTTTCGCCAAGAATTTGACAATGGACGACAAATTGAATTGCCCGACGATTGGTTAAAATACGGAAACCCCTGGGAAATCGTTCGTCCGCAATACGCCCAAAGGGTCAGTCTTTACGGGCGAGTCGAGCATGCCTATGACGATCTGGGAGACTACCAACCCAGATGGGTGGAAGCAAAATACGTCGAAGGAATTCCCTATGACTTGGCCATTGTCGGATACGGAGCCTCGACGGTTAATTTTCTCAGGTTGTGGGAAGCCAAGGCATCGGAAGAACTGGATTTGAAAACCTTTAATCAAGGAGGTTACGTGGAAGCGGTTCGTGAAAAAGCCATGGGGGAGAGCATTTCCAAAGTGCTCTACCCCAATGACGAAACCGAAAACGGTAAGGAACTGCGGCTTGTCCAGCAGTATTTTTTCGTGGCCTGCTCGATACAGGATATGATGGCCCGTTTTCTAAGGTTGCATGACGACTGGGAAGAATTTCCAGACAAGGTGGTGGTTCAGTTGAATGATACGCATCCTGCGGTTGCGGTGCTCGAATTGATGCGTATCTTTCTGGATGAGAAAAAGTTGGGCTGGGAGAAGTCATGGAACCTAGTCAGGAGAACTTTTGCGTACACCAACCACACCTTGCTCCCGGAAGCCTTGGAAACTTGGGGCGAAGCCCTGTTTGAGCATGTTTTGCCCAGGCATATGCAAATTGTTCGAGAAATCAATCGCCGTTTCGTAGAAGAGGAACTTGCTTCGAAATGGCCCGGTGACCATGAGAAAATCCAAAATATGTCCATCGTCGAGGGTGGTCAGGTCCGAATGGCTTATCTTTCGGTAGTAGGCAGTCATTCTGTCAATGGTGTTGCGGCCCTGCACACCAAGTTGCTGAAAGGCAAGTTGATGAAGGATTTTGCGGATCTTTATCCTGAGAAATTCAACAACAAGACGAATGGAATTACGCCTAGGAGATGGCTCTTGGGTTGCAACCCTGAGCTTGCCAAGTTGATAGATTCGGTAGTTGGACCGGAATGGGTAACCGACCTTAATTTGCTTAGAGGATTGGAGAAGGTTGCGGATGACGCTTCCTTTCAGGAGGAATTCATGAAGATCAAGCAGGGGAACAAGGGGGTTCTCGCTCACATGTTGGAAAGCGAAATGGGTTTGACCGTGGATCCCTCTGCAATCTTCGATTCCCAAATCAAGCGCCTCCACGAATACAAGAGGCAGCATTTGAATCTCTTGCACATTCTGACTCTTTATCGAAGGCTGCTGCACGACCCTGACCTTCCCATCTGTCCCAGAGTCTTTATTTTTGGGGCAAAGGCGGCACCGGGCTATCATTTGGCAAAAGTGATCATACATGCGATCAATCTGGTTGCTCGAAAAATCAACAAGGATGAGCGAATTAAGGGAAAACTCAAAGTGGCATACTGGCCGAATTATGGAGTTTCCTCCGCCGAGCGCATCATTCCCGCCAGTGATTTGTCGGAGCAGATTTCCACAGCGGGGAAAGAGGCCTCGGGCACTGGAAATATGAAATTTGCCTTGAACGGAGCCTTAACTATCGGAACTTTGGACGGAGCAAACGTGGAGATCAAAGAGGAGGTGGGAGATGAGAACATTTTCATTTTCGGTGAGACTGTGGAAGGGATTGAGACATTGCGCGCTTCCGGATATGACCCGAGTGACTATTACCACCAAGATGAGGAGTTGAAGGGGGTGCTGGATTGGCTCGGTTCCGATTACTTTTCTCCGGGAGAGGGCAAGGTTCTGCAAGATTTGCCGCGTAGTCTTCTAGAATGGGGAGATCCTTTTTTCGTTTTGGCTGATTTTCGGGCGTATGTGGAGGCTCAGGAAACGGCTAACATGGCTTATTCGGATCCAAAGAAATGGTCATCCATGGCCATTCGAAACGTTGCCGGATCCGGTAAGTTCTCATCGGATCGTACGATTTTGCAATACGCCGAAGAGATTTGGAAGTTGGAACGCACTCGACCGTCGTCCTAATCCACATGAGAATTAATCGGAACCTGATCCTTGCTTTTCTCATCTGGATTGGGAATTTACACGGGTCCGACGTTCCTTTTACTTCGGGAGAAAGATTGGAGTATTCCCTCAAGTGGGGCTTTATCCCGGTTGGATCCGCCGTGATGGAGGTTTTGCCAACCCGAAAGAAGCAGGGGAAGAACCTCCAGGTAATAAGATTTTCCGTGCGAACCAACGATTTCGCGGATGCGTTTTACAAGGTTCGAACGGTTGTTGAAAGCGAGGTTTCGGAAGACTTTTCAAAATCTTATTTTTACAGCAAGACTCAACGAGAGGGTAAGACGAAAAGGGATGTGAAAGTGCGTTTCGATTATCAAAGGCGAGTGGCTGAATACGTTGAGAACAATGGTGAGTCGAGAACCGTGGAAATTCAGGATCCCGTTTTTGACCCTTTGGCGATTGCATATTTTTTCAGGCTTAATCCGATAGGCGAGAATTCACAAAGGGTCTTGCCGACCTGTGATGGCAAGAGATTTATGCAAATCGTCGTTCGCACGGGTCCCTATGATCGCATGACCGTTCCGGCGGGTAAGTTCAAGGTGGTGGGTACAACTCCGGAAATGAAAAATTTGAGTGGTGTCTTTAAAAAGAGTCCGGACGGAATCTTACGGGTATGGTATTCGGCGGACAATCGAAGGCTGCCCGTGAAGATTAGCAGTAAGGTGGTGGTGGGGAGTTTTACCGCGAGCTTGGTCAAAACAAGCGGTTTCGTTTCAGGTGGGGGTTAGGAATCACTCTTCTTCACCATTCTGCATAAGCTCAACAAATGATCTTAGCGCAGGTGTGAGAATACGATTTTTCTTATGAATGACGGCGAGGGGACGATTGTGAATCCCACCCTCCAGTTTGTAGATGATCAACTGATTGCGTTCCGATTCGGTAATCACGGTGCTTGCGGGTAAAATGGCAATGCCAGCATTGATTTCAATCGCTCTTTTGACCGTTTCCACATTGTCGAATTCCATAACCACTTGGACCTCAACTCCTGCTTTTGCAAGGATTTCATCCGTGGCTTTGCGGGTGGGTATATCTCTTTCAAACGCGACGAATTCAACGCCGCTCAGGTCATTCATGGAAATCGATCGCTTCTTCGTGAGTCTGTGCTCAGGACTCATTACGATGATCAGTTCGTCATTTGCAAACGGAATTATGGTCAAATCCTTGTGTGGAGGAGGAAAGGCAACCAAACCAAGATCGGCGTTTCCGTGAAGAACGTCTTCATAAACCAGATTGGCTCGGCGGTATTCCACGCGGGCATTGACCGAAGGAAACTGCTTGATGAAGGATTTCAGGTAAGGGGGCAATTCATGAAGGCCGATACTATTAACGGTGGAAATTTGGATCGTACCGCTCACGATGTTGCGCATTTCTTGGATTTCACAATTCAGTTTCTCATAGAGATCCAGAATTTCCTTGAAAGTCGAGTAGAGAGCTGTCCCTTGTGGCGTTAAGCGGAATTTCTTTTGGTTCCTGTCAATGATCAGCATGTCGTAATGAGCTTCCATCGCCTTCAACTGCTGGCTCACCGCAGACTGAGTGACTTCGTTCAAACGAGCTGCTTTGGAAAAACTTTTAGTCTCGACCAAATCACAGAAGGTTTTGAAATTCTGAATGTGCATATACACATTAATATAATCTGTACTTATTTCAGGCAAATTTATTATTCAAACAACTTATGATCAAAGAAGAGGAATTTTTAATCAACCTAAGTGAGGTCCGGCGGAAAATTGAGATTGCCTGTTCCAAGGAAGGAAGGAAATCCAGTGAAATCACTCTTTTACCTGTTACGAAAAATTGGCCGGTCGATGGGGTTCGCTATTGTAAGAATTCCATGATTGCTAAAGTCGGGGAAAACAGGGTACAGGAGGCGGTTTCCAAGATGGATTTAATCGAAGGCGTGGAGTGGGAATTGATCGGACATCTGCAAAGCAACAAGGCAAAGCATGTCGTTGGTCGATTTGCCCGTGTCCAAACCGTTGATTCCTTGAAACTACTCAAGAGGCTTGACCATGCCTCACGTGCATTGGGAATAAAGATGCCAATCCTTCTCCAAGTGAACGCGGGAGAGGATCCGGCTAAATTTGGAGTGAGCGTGGAAGAAACTCCCGGTTTGCTTTTGCAAGCTTTGGAATGCGAGGGATTGCAGGTCGATGGTTTTATGACCATTGCCCCCTTTGCCCCTGATGATCAAACGGTTGCATCCAAATCATTTTGCAGACTCAGGAATTTGCGTGATAGAATGAAATCCGAAAGCGGTCTTCCTCTCAAAGTTCTTTCCATGGGCATGTCCGGAGACCTCGAGCAAGCGGTCGCGGAGGGAAGTACCATGATCCGCGTTGGTTCGTCCTTGTTCGGCAACCGAACGCCCTAAGAAAGTTTTCCTTTAAGAAAACTTGCTCCGATGGATGGAAGGCGCGAAGATATCCTAATGGAAATGATTGGGAATAATTCGCCAACCAAGACAAAGTGGAACGCTTTGCTGCATTTGCTTGACGACGAATCACCAGTGGTACGGAAAGCCATCATTGGCGAATGCGAAACCCATCCCGTGGAGGCCAAGGAATTTCTCGAATCGATTTCTCAGGGAGATGACCCCCTTTTGGCAAGACACGCTCAGGAATTGGTGAGAGCTCTTGGTTGGATTGACGGGGTGGGAGACTTCGTCCGATTCATTCGCTCGCAGAGGTATGAACTGGAAACCGGCTGGTTCCTCTTGGATAGAACGGTCTATCCGAGCTTCCAATCGTCCTCCTCCACCTTGTTCATGGACAAAGTTGCTCGGCGGAGCAGGGAATTGCTTACACCGCCCATGAGCTCAAGACAAAGCTGTTCGGTGCTTAACCGAGTTCTTTTTCACGAATATGGATTTCGTGGAGCGGGTAAGAACTTTGAAAATCCTGAAAACAGTTTTTTGCATAGGGTCATTGATAGGCGGCAAGGTCTGCCTATCACCTTATGCGTGCTTTACATACTCATCGCTCGAAGAATAGGTCTTGATCTTGAGCCGATCGGCTTGCCGGGCCGTTTCATGGTAGGTTGCTTCGAAGACGAACGCCCGTTCTACGTGGATGCGTGGGCGGGTGGAAAAATTTTGGAAGTAGAGCAGATGGAGAATTATTTGGAACACTCCTCGGTTGAGAATTCCGGGTCCGCGCTTTTGCCGGTGACCGTGGCCGAAACTTTGGCGAGAGGATGTCGCAACCTTTCCTTTCATTACATTCAGGCGGAGGACTTGAAAAGGTCCAAAATGTTCGGTTCTTTTGTGGACGAGTTCGAGCGAGTTCGTCGCATTGCCACCAATGCCTGAATTCCGATAACCCTTTTCGAGTTTGAGGAGTTTTTCTGCAGATGAGGTGGGGTTGGCCGTTTTGGGTTGGCCGATCAATCATTCGATTAGCCCATACCTTCACAATGAAGCATTGAGCGAACTTCGTGGTCGGGACTCACGATTTGACGGATGGTCTTACGAAAGACTTGAAGTTCGAGCTGAAGAACTGCCAACCTTGCTCCCCCAACTTGGGCAACGTGGTTATCGGGGTCTGAACTTGACCATCCCTCACAAAGTAGAGGTCATTCCTCACTTAATGGATATAGATCCTGAGGCCGAAGTAATGGGTGCAGTCAATACCTTGCAATGGTTGGATGGCGGATGGAAAGGTTTCAATACCGATGGTTACGGTTTGCAGAGGGCTCTGGAAACGGTCTTCGAGCTGCAGTTGAAATCCTGCGCGGTATTGATTTTAGGCGCTGGAGGAGCGGCGAGAGCCGCAGCCGCTCGCTGTTTGGCGGAAGGTTGTCCCGAGGTTTGTATTACAAACCGTTCGCCCTCACGTCTTAGTTCCTTGGTCGAGGACTTGAGAAAACAATTTCCAAATTCCAGTTTGAGAAGTTTTCCTCCGGAAGCCATGCCGACCCAAATTCTGGATTTCCCGGAGCTGATCATCATTAACGCAACCTCGTTGGGGCTGCAGTCAAAAGACCCTGCTCCGATTGATCTCACCTTGCATGAGTGGCGTCCTCATACCCGGGTGTACGATATGATATACAACCCTTCTCAAACTGCCTTACTCAAGACTGCCGCTGACTTTGGCATAAGTTGTTCGAACGGACTTTCCATGCTCGTTCATCAAGCTCTGCGTTCGCTGGAGATATGGACAGGTTGCGAGGTTTCCGCAAACGCCATGTTTGCGGGCGCGGAAAAAGGTATGAAGGAGATCGCCCCGTGATGGAATGGCTCCTTCAGAGCCAATTCGGAATGGTTGCCGTAGGATTTCTACTGGGGGCCATTTGGGGAAGCTTTTTGAACGTATGCGCCCATCGAATACCCTTAGGCCAGTCCATAGTCAGGCCTCCCTCTTACTGCCCCAAGTGCAAGGCAAGGATTCTGTGGAAGGACAATTTGCCCATCTTG
>CEPJ01113310.1_pt1 | contig 17760 bp, 11 predicted proteins | sample 530561 | NCBI WGS metagenome assembly CEPJ01 (sample SAMEA2620404, study PRJEB7988) | marine metagenome | biome: marine biome (ENVO:00000447); feature: surface water layer (ENVO:00002042); material: "saline water (ENVO:00002010), including plankton (ENVO:xxxxxxxx)" | depth 5 m
AGAGGTAATCAAAAATTTATCCAATCTAAACACTTAGACAGCATTAACACTATTGATGACGGTTACATAGAGATTGAAGGAAGTAAAATTAAAAATTTCGGTAGTATGAAAGATTGGAGAGGTATCGATGATTGGAATAATATTGAAATAATTGATGCAGAAGGCGGGTGTGTTTATCCATCTTTTTGTGACAGTCATACTCATCTTGTATTTTCTAATCCTAGACAAAATGAGTTTGTTTTAAGGATTAAAGGAAACAGCTATGAGGAAATTGCAAAAAAAGGAGGTGGTATTCTCAACTCTGCTGAATCTTTGGCAAAAATCAATGAAGATGAACTTTATGAAATTAGCTTGGAAAGATTGAAAAATGTCATAAAACATGGTACTGGAGCAATTGAAATAAAAAGTGGATATGGCTTGAGTTTAAGTTCCGAAATAAAAATTTTAAGAGTAATTAAAAGGTTAAAAGAAAATACTCAGGTTAAAATAAAATCAACACTACTTGCTGCTCATGCTGTTCCAAAGAAATACTTTGGTAAAAAAGATGATTATATCAAATTAATAACAGAAAAAATAATTCCTAAAGTATCAGATGAAAACCTAGCTGATTACATTGATGTTTTTTGTGAGAAAAACTATTTTGACATACATGATACACATAAGATTCTTAAATGTGGTATTAAGTATGGTCTAAAGCCAAAGATTCACGTTAATCAGTTTAACTCTCTAGGAGGTATTAAAACTGCATTAGAAAATAATGCTATTTCTGTCGATCATTTAGAAGTAATTAATGATGAAGATATCAAATACTTAAGGGGAAGTGATACTATGGCAACTCTTCTTCCCAGCTGTTCCTTTTTCTTGAATATTCCATATGCAAAAGCTAAAAAATTTATTTCTAATAATATTAACATCAATTTAGCATCTGATTACAATCCAGGCTCAAGCCCCTCGAGTAACATGAGTTTTGTATCTTCTCTTGGATGTATTAAGCTTAATCTTACACCAAATCAAGTTATTAATGCAACAACTTTAAATGGAGCCCATGCAATGGAAATAAGTGAAAATTATGGTAGTATTGATATTGGTAAAAAAGCCAATTTATTTATCACAAAAAAAATACCGTCTTATGATTATTTGCAATATTCATTTGGTGAAAATTGCATTAAGACGGTAATTGTGAATGGTAAAACTATTGAAAACTAATTTATTTAGCCATATAAATATAATGAAGTCTGTTGTTATTCTTTAGTACAACTGTGTTTGAGGAAACAACTTGCCAACCAAATTGTGAAGCTCCATTGATAGCCTGAGCAATATTTTGAGATTCTTCTTCAAATTGTTTCATTTTGTCATATTGATCTTTGTTACCTTCTTTGCCTTCATTGCTTCCAAATTCATACTTAACCCTAATATTTGATTCTCTATACAGATATTCCTTTATTATCATTTGGTTAAGATCATCTGGTGAAACATTACTCATATCTGCATATTCTTCTTCAGAAATAGTATTATTTTCAAAAATTTTGATAACTAGGTAGCTTTTATTTATTTCTTTAGATTTCTTTGATTTTCTCTGAGAATAAGAAGAAAAAGAGAAAGTTAACATTAAAATTGCAATTAGTATTTTTTTCATGTTATTTAATTTAAAATTTAAACGTAATTGATCATTATTTATTGTCCACTTCCAAGTATAATTGGAAGATCGCCATCACCATTTCCAATTACAATTACTTTAGAATTTGGTGATTTTGAGATTTCTTGAGTAGCTTCAACTCCTTTCCATCTTAAAAGTTGTGGTGTAATTGTTCTGTTGACTATTTTTTGAAATTCAGCGATACCATTAGCCTCAATTTTTTTTCTTTCAGCTTCTTTCTGCTCCTTCTGTATTCTAAAATCATACTCTAATGCTTCCTGCTCTTGTTTTAACTTTTGCTCAATTGCTGCTCTAAGAGTTTGTGGAAGAGTAACATCTCTAATAAGAATTGCATCAAGTGTTAAGTATTTTGTTTCGACCTTAGCTCTTGTTAAGCTTTCAATTTCGTCTTCAATTGCCTCTCTTTTTGTTGAGTACAGCTCTTCTGGAAGATAATTTCCAATTACCTCTCTTGTTACTGATCTAATCTCAGGCTTTATAATACTTTCCAAATAGTCTTTTCCAATGTTATCATGTAAATACCCAATTTCATTTGGTACAGGATTATATCTGAACGACAAGTCTATCTTAATCGAAAGACCATTTTTTGATAAAACCTCCATTTTTTCAAATGTTTCTTGAATTTTTACGTTGTATACATGCATGTCATTCCAAGGAGCAATGATATGAAAGCCTTGATCTTTTACATTTTCTTTATCAAGTCCTCCTGCAAATCTTTTGAATATTACGCCTTTCTCACCTGGTTCAATTGTTACAAACATACTTGAACCAAACATTACTATAAAGACTAATGAAAAGATTGCAATTACAAATATTTTGGGTAGTTTAGGATTTTCCATGTTAATTGTTTTTGTTTAGTTATTTAATTGATTATTTAATTTAATTTGATCTATTTTTCTTCTTTTTAAAGTATTAATATATGATGAAGCTCTTTTATCACCCTTTGACAATGCTTTTCTTGCCCAACTAAGAGCAGTATCAATACTTCCATTCACCTCAGATGCAAGTGCCATGTTAAAGCATGCTTGTGAAGAAACCTTTTGATCATTACTTTGAGAAAGATTTTTCCAAATTTGAATTGCTTGTTCCCACTCATTGATCTTTACATATTCCTTAGCTTTTTTTAAAGATTCATCTTTTCCAGAATAGTATGATCTGTTCACTGTAATCCAAATTGGTGAAATTCTCTGAGCGTATTGCTCACCTGCAAAAAATCCAGCTTCTTTTATCGCTGCACTTTTACTTGGTAATTTCATTTTTGCTTCTTTAGGGCTTGAACCCCAAACTTTAAACTCTTTTATTTCTTTGTACTTGTTTTCATCAATAATAAGCTCATTTTCTACATCATATATTCTCCAACCAGATTCAATTTCAATAATTAAAGTTGCAGGATAAGAAAGTTCCTTAATTTTTACACCTTTGACTTTCTTTACTTTTTCAATTGGTTTGCCTTCAAACACTCTGCTGTCAGAGTCAAAAGTTTCTAAAACAACAATTGCATCTGCGTTATAAGGTTTGGACAATTTTTTTATTTTTTTTGGACTCAAAGGTAAAGGAAATTGAGCCGTCCCCGTTCCTTTAAGTTCTAATTCAACATTACTTGAAAGATTATATCTTTCATTTTGAGAAAGTAAATTCATTATGCCTTTTATGCAATAATTAGCCCCATTTCTGTCGGCACCAATATTTTCACCAGATGTAATCCCCTCTAAAATATTGTTAGCCAGATTACTTTTTGAGGGGGTTGTCCTATTTGCTAAAACAATATTTTTAATCTCGTTTGAAACTGTTATATCAGCAGGCTTTTGAACATTAACTATTATTGTAGATGTTCCGCAAGATGATAAAATTATCAGAAATAAAAAATAGGTTAGTTTTTTCAATTCATTTTTTTCCTGAAGTTCTTCTAATGAGAATTTCTGTTACAATAATTAATAACAAAATTAATAAAATCCATTCATTTTTTTTAATATCTTCATTATTTACTAACTCAATTTCTGATTCCGATACAAACTTCTTTTTACTAATAAATTCATCTAACAACTTAAAATCAGAATAATTATGAAATGTCCCGTTTGATTTTTCAGATATTTGTTTAAGCAGCCTATGATTTGCTTGAGTGTATTTATTTTCATAGTCGATATCTTGAACAATAAATGATGAACTGTGATAAGACAAAGTATCTTCACTAAAAACTTTAAAAGTATATTTCCCAATAGATTCTAACTTTAAGTTAAGCAGATAATAATCTTTATTTTTTGTTATTTTTCTCTTAATTGTGTCTCCAAAGTTATTAGTACACTCAAAAAATAAATCCTCATTATTATCTAACTCAAAATTTTTATTGAATTTTTTTAGTTTAAGATTAAATGTTGAGTTAATATCTATCATCCTATCATACTCAACTGATATATTATTTTCTCTATTTGAAAGAATTAATGATTTACATATATCCAAAATAAATTTATCAAATTTTAAATAATTATCATTCAATTCATAATCATAAATTCTTTGTCTCCAAAAGTTCTGGGCTAAAAATATACCTCTACTAGTACTATAGCGCTCTATTAGGATTAGTGGGTTGCCATTTGTGATGCCATTTACATTTTGCTTGAAAATAATATCTGGTCTTTTGATACCAGTGACTGTGAGTTTATTTGTACTTAGTGATGGACCATTTTTAAATTGATTTATTAAATTTTTATCAATTTTAAATGACGAAAAATTAGTGTCAAAACTAGCTTTAACTTCAAAAAAATCATCACTTAAATTAAAATTGATATCGTCAAAGAAGTTTTTAAATAAATTTTCTCCGTTGTTTGATAAGAAAAGAAGAGGAATCTCTGATTTTTTAATTTTTTCATAAATTAATTTTTCTAAATCTTTAATACCTGAAAACAAAATCAGGTCATATTTGCTAAATTCAATATTTTCTTCAGCCACAGAAAGTATTTCAAAATCAATATTTATATCTGATTCGATTGATCTTCCAATTGTACTCGCATCAGGATGAACATTGTCATAAAGCATTAAAATTTTGTACTCAGACTTAATAATATCAATAGCAATATCATAGCTATTGTTTGAAATAATTTTTTCATTTTCAAATGAATCTACTTCAAATCTAAACTGTTTTAAACCAGAGGAATCTAATTCAACTTTATAAATAATTTTTTCATAGAAATCTTTTTCATTCACTGAAAAGTTAAAAGATTGAACATTTTTACCGTTTGAAATCAGTTTTGCATCAAAGTTTTTTCCTGACAAATTCTTGGCACTTAATATTAGCTCAAGTGTAACAATTGAATTTTGAAAAGATATTGGATTATAATTTACGTTTTCTATTCTTATGTCAGTAATCTGACTTGTATCCCCAACGCCAATACAATGAACTGGAAAAATACTTACAATTTCATTATAAATTGGATTCTTTCCTAAGTTAAATATGCCGTCAGAGATTAAAAGTAAACCTTCAACATTTTTTCTTAAATACTTTTTTTTTACAAAATCAAAAACTGAATTTATATTAGTTTCTTTTCCATTATAATTTTTGGGAAGTCCAGAATAAACCTTATTTGAAAAATGAAAAGTTTTTATGTCTAAATCTTCAGCATGATTTGAATTGAATGCTTTTACTTGATTTCTCAAATCATAATTTGTTACAGATTGTGTTGCATCAACAAAAACTAAAAAAATTGGATTATCATCTTTGTAAACAAATGATTTTGAAATTGGCTCTAAAAAAAGTAGAGAAATAAAAAAAAGACTAAATAATCTTAATAAAAAGGAAACTAAATTCTTTTTTAAAATTCTTTTACTAATCTTATCATGATAAAGTATGAAAGATAGTAAAATTGAGAATGTTAAGCATAAAATGATCCAGTATGATGGATATGAAAGTTGAAAAAGAATCATTATGTCAACATTCCACCACAGACATTTATTACTTGACCAGTAACGTAAGATGATAAATCAGAAGCAAGAAATAAAGCAACGTTAGCAACATCATTAGTGCTTCCACCTCTTTTTAGCGGTATTGAATCTCTCCATGATTGGACTACATTATCACTAAGTTGTTCAGTCATTTCTGTTTCGATGAATCCGGGTGCAATACAGTTACATCTTATGTTTCTAGAACCTAGCTCTAATGCCATAGATTTTGTAAAACCTATCATACCGGCTTTAGAAGCTGAATAATTTGATTGACCAGCATTCCCTTTGACACCTACAACAGAACTCATGTTTATTATAGAACCTGATCTTTGCCTTAACATAGTTTTTAATATAGCTTTTGTGGTGTTAAATACAGACTTTAGATTGACATCAATTACCTTGTTAAAATCTTGTTCGCTCATTCTCATCAATAAGTTATCTATTGTGATACCAGCATTATTAATCAAAACATCAACAGAACCAAAATCATTAACTACATCATCGATCAACTTTTGAGATTGTTCAAAATCAGAAGCATCTGAAATGTAAGAAACAACTTTTTGATTATGATTTGAGAAATCTTTCTCAATAGATTTTACTTGACTGGGGTCTCCGATATAAGAGAATGCAACGTTAGCTCCATTTTTAACAAAAAGCTCAAGTATACTTTTACCTATTCCTCTACTAGCACCAGTAATTACAACATTTTTGTCTTTTAACAATTTCATATTTAAGAATTTAGATTAATTATTTCAGCCATTTTTTTTCCAATCATTGCAGGAGATTTTACGACGTAAATACCACAATCACTCATTATCTTCATTTTTGCTTGAGCAGTATCGTCTTTCCCTCCAACGATTGCACCGGCGTGCCCCATAGTTCTTCCCTTAGGAGCGGTTTGCCCAGCAATAAAACCTACAACAGGTTTTGTACTATTTTTTTTTAACCATCTAGCAGCATCAGCTTCCAACTGACCGCCTATCTCGCCAATCATAACTATACCAATTGTTTGATCATCGTTCATGAGCAATTTGATTGCATCAAGAGTAGTTGTTCCAATTATTGGATCACCACCTATTCCAATGGCAGTTGAAATACCGAGTCCAGCTTTTACAACCTGATCAGCTGCTTCATAAGTTAATGTTCCTGATTTTGATACAATACCGATATTTCCTTTTTTAAATACAAAACCAGGCATAATTCCACATTTTGCTTCATCAGGAGTAATAACTCCAGGACAATTTGGACCTACTAACACTACATTTTTATCTTTGATATAGTCTTTTACAGTAATCATGTCATTAGTAGGAATACCTTCGGTTATGCAAATAATCACACAAATATCAGAGTCAGCAGCTTCCATAATGGCATCTGCGGCAAATGCGGGAGGCACAAAAATTACGGAAGTATTGGCTCCAGTTTTTAAAACAGCTTCAGAGACAGTGTTAAAAACAGGTAACTGCATATGTAACTGACCTCCTTTTCCTGGAGTTACTCCTCCAACAATATTTGTACCATATTCAATCATTTGAGAAGAGTGAAAAGTACCTTCACTTCCAGTAAAGCCTTGAATAATAACTTTTGAATCTTTATTTACTAATACACTCATATTTTATTTTCTTTCGCAAAATTAGAACATTAAAGCTATTGGCAAAGTAATTTCAATATTTTTGTGAAATGAAGCATTTTTGTTATAAAGACACAATATGCGCAATTGCAACTGGAGGAGGAACAAGTGCAATTGCTGTTATTCGAATTTCTGGCAAAAAGTCATTCGATATTATTAAACAAATTTTTGATAAAAAAATTAATAATATAAAATCACACACAATAGTTTTTGGAAATATTAAGTTAAAAAACAAAATTGTAGATGAAGTCTTAGTTTCATTTTTTATTGGACCTAACTCTTACACCGGTGAAGATACTGTAGAAATTTCATGTCATGGATCAAAATACATCCAAAATAAAATAATACAAATAATTGTGGCTAACGGTGGCAGACCAGCTGAGCCTGGTGAGTTTACAATGAGAGCATTTTTAAATCAAAAATTAGATCTATCTCAAGCTGAATCAGTCGCTGATCTTATTAGCAGTGAAAATAAGGTTGCTCATCAAACTTATATTAATCAACTAAAGGGAGGTATTTCAAATAAACTCAAAAAACTAAAACAGGAATTAGTGAATTTTGCATCATTAATTGAACTCGAGTTAGATTTTAGTGAAGAAGATGTTGAGTTTGCAAGTAGAAAAAAATTAATAATATTACTTGAGAATCTGAAAGATGAAATAAAATTCTTAGTATCCTCTTATGTGGATGGTAATATTCTCAAAAAAGGTATAGTAGTCACAATATTAGGTCAACCGAACTCTGGAAAATCAACATTATTAAATTGTATATTAAATGAGAATAAAGCAATAACATCTAATATCGCTGGAACAACAAGAGATTTGATTGAGGATTCTATTTCAATTGATGGACTGACTTTCAGATTTATTGACACCGCGGGACTTAGAGAAACAAAAAATAAAATTGAAAATATAGGAATAAAAAAAGCAATTGAAAAGTCTAAAAAATCAGATATAATTATCAATTTGGTTGATGCGACTCATGACGTCTCAAAACAAATAAATTATTTAAAAAATATTTCACAAAATAAGGATAGCATTTTTGTTTTGAATAAAACTGATATTAAAACAGTTGATAACAAAGATGATATGATTTTTATATCTGCAAAAAATAACACAGGAATTGACACATTAAAAAAAGAGATATTAAATATTTGTGAAAAGTATAAATACAGTGACTCAAAAATTATTTTAACTAACACCAGACACTTAAACGAATTGAATGAATGTCTTAAAGAAATTAACTTTATAATTGAAAATATTAATAAGTTTAGTTCCGATTTAATTGCAATAAATGTAAGAAAAGCATTAGATCATCTTGGCAATATTACGGGAGAAGTTACAACAGACGATCTATTAGGTAATATTTTTAGCAAGTTTTGTATCGGAAAGTAAAGTTCTTTTGCTTTTATTATTCAAACTACAACTATATAGAGACAAAGTAAAAATTGTTATGTTTGTTAATAATGGATTCTAAGAAAAAAAATAGCGCATTTGGAAATTATATTTTTGCTTTCATAACTGCACTTTTATATTCAAATTTTGATCATCCAAACACATCTCCACTTAACTTATTTGGCGGCATAATTGACTCAATTACTTCAATTAGGTCCTTTCTCTTTTTTATGGCTAATACACTTGGGGTATTAGCAGTACCAGCATTTTTTGCGTTTATATATTCTATTTTTAAGAAGAGAGGATTTAGTAATATATTAGCCTGGTTGACTTTTATTATTTGTTTTTGGAATTTCATGAGTAGAAACTTTTAAAAGAATAGATTAATTAACAAACTACTCAGATACATTGTAAATACTATTCTATTTGTAGTTATATTTTCAATCCCAGAGAAGTAAAATTAGTGAAAGCTGTATACTATGGGAAACAGATATCGTTGTAGGTGCCAACACCAACATTGTTTAGTGAACCGAAGTTAAATGATACTTCACTAGGATAACTACCACCTCCTACTGTGATATTGTAACATCCACTAAGGCATAAAGAATCAACACCTTCATAACCATTAAGCAGGCCCCCCGTTGAAATTACAATTCCATCTGAATCCGTTATTGTGTAAGTGTTAGAATTCCACCCATCACCAAATGAGTCAAACATTTCAATTACTACTTTGTTGATAGAACAGCCTGAACATGATCCATCATCAACTATTGCTGAAGAATCATAATTAGCGTACGATGGGTTAGTACATCCATATCCGTTTAAGGGGTAGTCCTTTTTGCAGCTGATAATTAAAAATGCCAATAGTAAAAATGTTGTTATTTTTTTCATAATTTATAAATTGAATCCTATACCTAGCTGAGGCCTTATGTTAATTTTTTCGAAACTAGTGTAATTAGCTGAAGAAGGAGTTTCGTTATTGTAGTAAGGCAGATGAAATGACAAACCTGTTATAAATGAAACTTTTCTTGTTAGATAAATGTAACCAATATCTACCATGTCTTGTTCTTCCCATCTATTTAGAGGATAAACTTGTATGTCTCTATCGATTCCAACTATTCTTGAATATCCAATATAAACTGTAGATTTAATTGTTATGTTTTTAGTAAAACCAAGTGATCTATAATTGTGAATGTGAAAATCATCATAATCATATCCAAATTGATTGAGTTCTTCGTAGGTTAAAGGTACATATGTATTATAAGAACTAAAATCATCAAAAATTGGAACCGAGTTTGCAAATGTCTCAGTTGCTCCTGAGCCTACGTAAATACCAAAAGGAAGAATATTTTCTTTGATATACATAATTTTAAAATCATATGAGTTAGGGATGGTACTAAATGCAGAAAAATTAAAACTAAATATAAAACCTTTTTGCTTTTGCCTAAGCTCAGGCAATGAAAGCTTTTCCTTAATGACATCAAACTTTGTTGAAAAAGCGTCCATGTTTAATGTTTGAGCGAAAGAAACTGAACTAAATAGTAATAAAAATATAGTTGTAAATTTCTTCATTGAAATATTTAGTCTAATATTTCTAACTTACCACCGTAGCCTGAAACTTGACAAGAAACTGTTTTTACAAATAATCCCTTTGTTCTTTGAACAATGTACTTTGGATTAACAATCATATCGTATCCTGTACCTTCAAGTGCATTGAATACAGCAGCCTTTTTAGTTCTTGTTCCAGCTGGACCAGGAATGTCTGCATCCAAAAACTTATTGTCTCCTACTCTGAAAATACCGAAATATACAGTCGTTTTTGAAAATCCTGAAAGGACTTTTGACTTATCTACTATTGTTTTAGCTTGTAATGCTGGTACATTTACAATTGGAACGCCAGGTACAACACTTTCACCTGTTGTGTTTAAACTGCTACCACAACTTGAAAGTATTAATACAAAAGTTGTTAAGTATATTAAATTTTTCATTTTTTTAAATTTTAAATTTCTGCTAATATAAAATAATCAATATAAAAAAATGTAAGCTTTAGTTAAATTTTTTATGCAATTCAAAAATTTCATTTAAAATTCAAAAATTATTTTTTATTTTTTTTTATTTTCGAACGCTGGTGTTTAAACATCAGAACCAAAACAAGTTAAAAAAATTATTATTTAAGAAGAAAAAACTTCAAAAAAAAACAATATGGAATCAAATTATACTATTGAAAAAATATTAAAAAACAATATTTTTCTAACATTTATTTTTTTATTTACATTTACCTACAATGCAAATTCTCAGTGCACAGGAACTTCCATGCAGTATCCTTCTGCACCTGTTACTGTCACTAATACCTGTAACACAATTACGACTATAACTACATGTCAATATCAAAATGAACATACACAACTTACTGGATTGATAAGTGGTTATTCTTACACAGTAGAAAATGTCACAGCAGGTGGCTGGATCGTTGTTTATGAAGGTGGCACTGGTCTGCCAGGATCAAATGGTATTTTTGTTACTGATGGAAATAGTCCTCTAACATTTACAGTTTCATCTTCATCAGATTATTGGGTCCATTGGGTAGCTGACAGTAATTGTACTCAAGTAAGTGGATCATGTAATGTTACTCAGATTAGTATTGCATCCGGCGGTAATTTAGTTTATGGCTGCACAGATCCAATAGCACTAAATTTTGATTCAACTGCAATTTGTGATTCTGGCTGTGTTTATCAGTACGGATGCATGGACACAAGCGCTAATAATTATGACTCTACTGCAGTTTTTGAAGATGGATTGTGTAATTATACATGCGTGAGCGGATCTCAGTCAGAGAGTTTTGAAATCAATCCTAATGGCCTAGATGGGACACTGTGGTATAACGATCCAACTGGGCCAACTAATGGTTGGGTCAGAGGAAGTAATACTTCTACAAGCAACACAGGTCCTGCTTTCGCATTTGACAGTACTTACTTCATGTATGTTGAGGGCAATTTATCAAATTCTAATACAAATTACAGGTTAGTTTCAAAATGTGTTGATTTAAGCAGCTTCAGTAGTCCTTCTTTTGTATTTGCATATCATATGTACGGTTCTGGAATTGGCACATTGGATTTAGAAATTTCATCTGACTCAGGACAAACCTGGGTTAATTTGTGGTCATCATCTGGAAACAAAGGACCAAACTGGTATGAGGCATTAGTTCCACTAAGCCAATACAGTGGTCCAGCTAAAATCCGATTTAACTACGTGCCAGGTGCCAATGCTTTTTCCGATTGTGCGATTGATTTTGTAAGGTTCTCAGAATCACCGATTTCTGGTTGTACTGATCCATTTGCAGCCAATTTTGATTCAACTGCAACATTTGATGACGGCTCTTGTCTATTTCCTGGATGTTTAGATGTATATGCATCAAATTATTGTTTGTCATGTAATCAGAATGATTCCTCAGTTTGCGTATACCCAACATGTCAAACTTTACCATTAAATGAAACATTTGAAGACACAAGTTTTAGTTCGAATGCTTGGTTGGCTTACGCTGGATCAAATGCTTCAGTTAATTTTTCAACAAATTCTCCCCCATCACTAAGCGGTAATGTTTCTGTTGAAATGGCTTCGACTGGTGGTTTTAATGTTACTCCTTTTGATGAGGTAGCAGCATTTGACTCTTCTCAATATCTAGCTAATTTTTCATCTTTGAGCATTTGTTTAGACTTATCAAACAATCAAAATGCAAGAATGACAGCTCTAATTCATATGCCTGGAGTTACTTTCACTCCTACACACTGGCTAAGAGTTCTTGTAAATGGAGATGTCATTTTTGATACAGATTCATTTTCTTGTATGACCAATTCTAACTCAACGTCAATTACAGGTCAAGTTAGGACAAATATGGTGATTTCAGATTCAATTATTTGGGATTTATCAGCATATGTAGGTAACTCAAATGTTAATGTTACATTCCAAAGTGTTAGCTCTGCTGGAAATGAAACATATATTGACAACATAAATATTTTTGAAATCTTACCATGTACTTATTTTAGTTCATCAATCTCGTCGTCTCCAGTAAGTTGCAACGGTGGAAATGATGGTTCAGCTACTGCATCACAAAGTAATTTCTTATCAAGTTCATCTCAATCATATTTATGGTCTAATGGTGATACAAATTCAATCGCAAACAACCTAACAGCTGGATCATACACTTGTGTTATAAGTGATTTGACAAACGGATGCTTGGATACATTATCAATCGCTGTTACAGAACCTAGCGATATTTTATTTAGTAGCGTTATTGTTGATGCTACAGATTCAATATCAACAAATGGATCTGTGGACGTCACATTGTCTGGAGGTAACCCATGTTCAACAGACTTTCAAATTGGATTTGGGACATCAACCAGCACTGGTAATTCCTCTGTCATTGGTCCAAATCTTTTTTACACTTACTATGAAGATAATAAAAGTGAAATCACATTCTTAGCATCCGAACTTGCTGCAAATGGATTGCAAATTGGTTCACAGTTGGATGAAATTGGATGGGAAATTTCATCTGCTAGCGGTCAGGCCATGAACAACTTAACAATTGACATTGAAGAAAATGGTGTAATAACTAACGTTTATTCATCCACTTATACAGCTGTAGTTGGTTGGAATATGATGAATTTCACAAATCCATTCACTTGGAACGGAGGCGATATTAAAGTAATCACATGTTTTAACAATGATAATTATACAAATGCTAATAATTTTTATTATACTACAACGTCCTTTACCAGTGTTCAAAGAAATTATGCTGACTTAGGAACTGCATCTCTTTGTAATGACCCCACAACCTCTAGCTCAGTAAGTAGACCAAATACTAGATTTGGAACAAATTCAGGGGCATATGTTTATTCTTGGTCTAATGGAGATAGTACTGAGGATTTAACGAATGTTGCAGCTGGAAGCTATACTTTGAATGTAACAGATTGCAAAAATTGCACTTATTCATCACCATTTACAGTTGCTATCAATACAGTCTTGGGTTGTACTGATCCTTCTGCTTGGAACTATAATCCTTTAGCAAATGTTGATGACAGTTCATGTATTTCGGTTGCAACCGCTTGTCTTGACCCCACTGCTTTCAACTATACTCCTTTTGATTCATTAAGTGCTAACACAAATGATACAACACTTTGTATTGCAAGAGTATTTGGATGTACAGACACTACTTTTATTAATTATAATCCTCTTGCCAATACTAATGACAGCAGTTGTTCCTTTTGTTTAGGTAACATAACTGCACCAGTTACTGAGGATTTTGATAGTTTGGGACATATTGGAATATTTTCACAGTATTCAATTGATGATCTTGACTGGACACAAGATAATTTTGGAACAGGCTCTGGTGGTACAGGTCCTAGTGATGATATTACAGGAGGTGGATACTATTTGTATGTAGAGGCTTCCTCTCCAAACTACCCTGCAAAAAGAGCAATGCTATATTCTGCCTGTGTAGACGTAACCACATTAATTTCACCATCTTTAATATTCTCATATCACATGTATGGTGCAGCAATGGGAACTCTTCATGTTGTGATTAATAATGATACTGCATGGACAAAATCAGGTCAGCAGGGAAATCAGTGGAATAGAACTCAAATTGACTTATCAGCATATTCGAGTCCTGTAAGAATTGATTTTGTTGGTATTACTGGAACTAATTTTACTTCTGATATGGCTATAGACCAGGTGAGTATTGATGAATCGTTATTAAGTGGCTGTACAGATTCTACAGCTAATAACTATGACTCTACTGCAGTGATTGACGATGGATCTTGTATTTATGGGTGTACAGCATCAATGCTTCAACTCTCTGAGTTAGGAAATGAAGGAACTCCAAATGACTTTATTGAAATAAGAAATATCTCATCATCAAGTTGTGATATTACTGGTTGGCAAGTTGATGACAGTCTATCAATGAATGATTGGACATTTAGCTCAGGCGTTATACCAGCAGGCGGTTTTTGGTATGCTTACAAAGATTCTTCTTATTCATACATAAACGACGCTAATGGTTTACTTGTTGATTCTTTAATAGGATCATTCAGCTCAGACCTTAGTTCTCAAGGAGGAAGTATATTTCTAGTTAAAGGAACAGATACTGTGAACTTTGTAGTTGATTCTTCTTTAGCTGATGCAAACGGAGTTGAATTTTCTCAAAGCATAACGCCTTCTGGTTACTGTTATACATATCCAACCGCAGGTTATGCTAATAACTTATGTGAAGTATTTGGCTGTAATGACCCAACAGCATTAAACTTCGACCCTACTGCAACTCAAAATGATGGTTCATGTATAGCTACTGTATTTGGATGTACAGATACTTCTGCGATCAACTATGACTCATTAGCAAATGTTGATAACGGATTGTGTCAATATCCGTTATGTAATGTATTTGCCCCTTATCATCAAGAATTTAGTTCTGGTACTTTACCAGTATCACAATGTCCTCAGACAGGATGGCTTACATCAGTAGTTACTGGTGATGGTTGGAAATTCACAGGTAGTCCAGGCTACAATGCAAGTACTACTCAAGGAAATAACAGAGCTCAAGGTACTTTTGCATGGATTGATTTTTCTAGTACTGACTCAAGCGTTGTTTTAAAAGTTGAAGATATCAACATTACTCAATTAGCTACTCCTTATTTAATTTTTGACTACTTTAGTGACCAAGGGACTTACGTATTAAATGGTCAAAATAACATCTTACACGTTGAAGCTTTTGATTCGACTGGTTGGGACTCTGTGATGACCTTACAATTACAAACCACAGGATGGCAAACCTTTACAGCTGATCTATCTAATCATACGCTTGGCACTGATATTGTCAGAATAAGATTTAGAGCAGAATATGGTGGGGCATCTAATGATTACTACAACGATTTATTATTGGATGATGTGAGAATTGACAATGCACCTTATCCTGGTTGTACAGATCCTTTAGCTTGTAATTATGATTCTTTAGCAAATGTAGATGATGGTAGCTGCTATGTTCTTACTACAAGTACGTCAAGTACTGATGTTTCATGTAACGGTGGAAATGATGGTGCTGTTTCAGTGTCAACAAATATTACAGCCCAATCAATTCTTTGGTCAAACGGAGCGACATCTGCTCAAGTTAATGGACTGATAGGCGGTATTTATTATGTTACCGTAGAAGATTCGCTCGGATGTACTAAAAGTGATTCAGCAATTATTAATATTCCTGCAGGTACTTCAGTTACTTTTAATGTAATTGGAGAATCATCTACCGGAGCATCAGATGGTCAAATAATCACTAATATTTCAGGCGGAAATCCATGTCCAACAGAACTTCAATTTGGATTTAATACAACAGCAACAGTTGGTAACTCAACAACAGATGGAGGTGCTTTGTTCTTCACATATTACATGGACAACAAAAGTGAAATAACCTTCCTAGCATCTGAAATCGCTGCACTAGGATTTACTGCAGGTCAAGATCTTACGTCTATTGGCTGGGAAATTTCCACTGCTAGTGGTCAAGCAATGAATAACTTAAGTATTGATATTGAGCAATCAGGAGTTGTTACAAATGTACATTCAGGCACTTACACTGCAGTTACAGGCTGGAATACATTTACATTTACTAATCCAGTTGTGTGGAACGGAGGTGATATCAAAGTCATAACTTGCTTTGATAACTCATTTTACACAGTAGCCAACAACTTCTATTATACAACCACTTCGTTTGTTAGTGTTTATCACCAATACAGTGATGTATCAGCCGGTGATATTTGTGGCTCATCTGTAACATATCAATCATCAAACAGACCAAATACAAGATTTGGAACTAATAATTCACCATACACTTACAATTGGTCGAATGGAGTTTCCACTCAAAATATCTCTGGACTATCCGCTGGACAATACTGCTTAACTGTAACAGATTGCAATGGATGTTCCACAACAGTTTGTGAGACGGTTACTGTATCAACGACTCTTGGATGTACTGATTCTACTGCATCTAATTACAATCAGTTTGCAAACCAAGATGATGGAAGTTGTATCTATGATTGTTCCATTTTTGCAATATCATTAGATTCTGTCAGTAACGTAAGCCCATGTAATGGAAATAGCAATGGTTACATTCAAATTAGTACCAATCTTTGCTCATTTGTTGTGTGGAGTGACAATCAGAGTTCATCTCTTACTAGATCAAACTTATCAGCTGGTACATACAGCGTAACTGCATACACCTGCGACTCAGTTTGTATTGATTCACTTACTCTTACAATAACTGAACCAAGTTTAATTTCTGCTACAGGAACAATAACAAGTAGTTCAGCTTCAGATGGTGCAATAAATTTAAGTGTTTCAGGTGGAACTCCTTGTCCAAACACTGTTACTGGGTACTGTACTAATGTAGGGCCTATTTCAGTTGCTGATTCTGAAATAGAATCACTAAAATTAATTGGTGATAATGACTCGATTGACTACATCGGCTGCCCTGGAATAACAGGATTAAATGATCAAACAGCTTTAGAAGTAAGTCTTTCAAGTGGAAACACATATTCCATTAGTATTAATTTCGGAACTTGTGGGGGTGTTTATTCTGGAGTTGGGCAAGCTTGGATTGACTACAACATGGACGGTAACTTTAGTCAAAATGAAGCTATTGTAAATGCATATGGGGTTAATGTTGGAAATCAAACTTACAACTTTACTTTACCGTCAAACTTAGGAGCTGGTAAAACAAGGATGAGAGTAATACAATGGGAATCTGGAGTTATACCTGTTAACCCATGCGGTCAGTTCCAATATGGTTCAGTAATCGACTTTACAATATCTCTTAACGGTGGAGGATCTGGTTATGATTTCCTTTGGTCAAACGGAGATACAACAAAAGATCTGAGTAACTTATCTGCGGGAACGTATACTGTAACAGTTACCGACTGTAACGGATGTAATACATCTGAGACATTTAACGTTACCAGTGGCCTTGTTTACGGTTGTACAGACCCAACAGCATTGAACTATGACTCAACTGCAACTATTGATGATGGCTCATGTATAGCGATATTATACGGATGTACAGACTCCACAGCTATTAACTACTTTCCAGGAGCTAACATTGACGATGGTTCATG
>CEPJ01284830.1_pt1 | contig 17723 bp, 4 predicted proteins | sample 530561 | NCBI WGS metagenome assembly CEPJ01 (sample SAMEA2620404, study PRJEB7988) | marine metagenome | biome: marine biome (ENVO:00000447); feature: surface water layer (ENVO:00002042); material: "saline water (ENVO:00002010), including plankton (ENVO:xxxxxxxx)" | depth 5 m
CGGTGGCTCCGGTGGAGGAGGATCTGGTGGCGGTGGCGGAGGCTACTAATGGCAAAACGTAAGTCGGCATCATTTTTACCCAAGTTTTTACAAACAGATAAGAACAAAAAGTTCTTACACGGAACACTTGACCAACTTCTAAACAGTAAAAGTTTAGAAAGAGTTGACGGCTATGTGGGTCGTAGATTTGGTCCAAGTTACAGTACAAAAGATCCTTACATTTCTACAGTTGGTCAATTTAGAACTTCATATCAATTAGAGCCAAGTATTGTTTACAAAAACTCAAAAAAAGAAGTTGAGTTTGTAATTACATATGATGATTTAATTAATTCTATAAAACAAAATGGCGGTAAAGGTGACAAGCATGACAGATTGTTTGAACAAGAATCTTACAACTGGGACGGCTTTGTTGATTATGATAAACTAATAAACTTTGGCGAGTATTACTGGTTACCAACTGGCCCTGGTACTGCTACAGCAAGTGCTAGTGAAGTTCCTACAACTGCAACATACACATTAACAAGAAGCACATCAGAAAAAGAATATACAGTGTCACCAACTTATGGTGTAACTGCTAATCCAACAATTTATTTGTTACGTGGTGGTAGTTATACATTTACAGTAAATCAAGACACACCATTTTGGATACAATCAGAATTAGGCACTAGCGGTAAAAGTGCGATTAGTTTTAACAGAGGTACAAGAGAAATTTTTGGCGTATCAAATAATGGAACATCAAATGGTAATATTACTTTTAATGTTCCACGTTCTACTGCACAAGAATTTTTTACACAAACAGTAACCAATGTTGCTAACGTAGATTTACTATGTACAGAATATACACATGAAACATTAAATGGTGCAACATTAAGCACTGTTGTTGATGCAGGTGGTATTGATGGTCAACTATATTTAGAAAACAAAACTATTGTGTTCAGCGAAGACACAGGTACATATGGTGCATGGCCCACTACATTTAGCACAGACGATAAGTTTCGTGTTTTTAGAATTCTAGTTACAAGTGGAACTATAAGTTTATTACCTATCACTAATATTGGTATTAATCAAAAAGTCCAAATACAAGAAGGTGAAGACTTTAGTACATTTGAATATTATAGACCAGCCGCTGGTACTGTATTAGAAGTTGTTCCAAATATAACAGCACCAATGACTACATTGTACTATCAAGATGGTACAGATGAAAGTAGATATGGTGTAATTAAAATTTTAGATGCTACAACAAAAACTATTGATGTAGATACAGATATAATTGGTAAAGCAAATTATACAACACCTAATGGAGTTGTGTTTACAAACGGTATACACATTCAAACAGATACTACTTTTACTCCAGCAAAATATCAAAACAAAACATTTATTGTCGACGGTGTTGGTGACAGAATTAAATTAATTGACAAAACAGAACACGTTGCACATGAATTAACTAGCAACGAAACTAAAGATTACATTGTTAGTAGAAGAGGTAGTGCTGACAGAAATGCTTGGGCCAGAAACAACAACTGGTATCATAAAGATGTAATTACAAAAATTGCAGGATACAATAATCAAAATCCTGTAATAGACCAAGATGAAAGAGCAAAAAGACCTATTATAGAATTTAAGCCTGACCTTGCTATGATGAATTCAGGTACTATTGGTTTTGATGCAGTAGACTTAATTGATACTTCAACTACAGATGCATTAAGCACAATACAAAACAGTAGAGGATTTTCTGTTGATGGTAAAACAGCAACTAACGGAATGAAAGTTGTGTTTACTGCTGACACAGATGTTGAAGTTAAAAATAAAATTTATACAGTAGAAATTGTAAACTTTCAGGAAGGTACTAATCCAACAGAGGTCCGATTAGTACCAAGTACAACAAATTTTGTTGCAGGTGATCAAGTTGTTGCTAAAGATGGAACAACATTAAAAGGAAAAACTTTTTGGTTTAACGGAACTAATTGGACACAAGGACAACAAAAGACACTAATAAATCAAGCACCTATGTTTGATATATTTGACAGTAATGCTAAAAGTTTAAGTGACCAATCAGTTTATGTATCAACAAACTTTGTAGGAACAAAATTATTTTCTTATGGTGCCGGTGCAGGTAATGTTGATGCTGAATTAGGATTTGCGTTAAAGTATAAAAACTTTAGTAACATTGGTGACATTGTATTTGATAACAAATACAGTACTGATTCTGTAGCATACACAACTTCAACAGGTAGTGCATCAATAAATGTAAGTGCAGGATTTGTTAAACAAACTAACAAAGATAGAGTAGTAACTTACATAGATGGTTGGACAAAAATAGAAACACCAAGTACGCAATATCAAATTGTTACATATATTGCTAACGGTTCAGCAAAACAATTTGAAATTGGTGTCGCACCTAATGTAGGATCTTTGCCTGGTAATGTTGTTTATTTAGATAGCACAGAAGTTAAAACAGGTTGGGAATATAAACTTGATACTGATAGACACATAATTGAATTTACAGATGCTCCAGCAATAGGCACACAAATTACAATCAAAGTTTTATCTGATACACAAACTACTTTTGGTTACTACGAGATTCCTAGTAACTTGAGTAATAATGCATTCAATAAAAACTTTGATGATATTACACTTGGTCAAATGCGTAATCATGTAAGTGAAATATTAAACACTGCAAAAGATTTTGAAGGTGTTTATCCAGGTGCAGGTAATTTAAGAGATTTAAAAGACACAGGAAAATACAAAGGAAAAATTTTACACCACTCAAGTGGTTTAGTTTTACCTGGAATCTTTTTACAAGAAAATCATTTGAATGTTGTTAACGCAATAAAATATGCATCAGATGAATATTCTAAATTTAAACAAAAATTTATTTCAGCATCAGAAACTTTAGACTTAGACTTTGAAGATATTCCTGCTGATGTTGACAAAGTATTGGCTAGTATTAATAGTACAAAAAGTTCTGCGTTTCCTTTCTATTACAGTGATATGATAGGGCATGGCACAAACAAAAAAATATTTCAATATACAGTTACAGATAACAGAATAAAAAGTTATCAATTTGATGAAACATTTAATATTACACAAAATACTAGTCGTTCGGTATTAGTTTATATAGATGGTGTACAAGCAATAATAGGTAAAGACTATACAATTAGCACAACAAGACCTGCAATTGAATTAGTAAATGAACCTGCTTTAAACAGTGTAATTAAAATTATAGATTATCCAAATACAGTTGGTAACTTTATCCCACCTACTCCAAGTAAGATGGGTATGTATCCTGCATACGAACCAATCAAGTATAATGATAACACTTATGTATATGCAACAGATGTTATTCAAGGACACGATGGTAGTATTACCAAAGCCTATGGTAGTGTTGTTGATGATATGTTATTAGAATTAGAAAAAAGAATTTACAACAATATTAAAGCAACTTACAAACAAGATGTGTTTAGTATTCACGACTGTATACCAGGACGTTGGAGAAACACAAAGTTTACACGCACAGAACATCAAGCAATTTTAAGCAAACATTTCTTAGGCTGGGCAGTTAAAAATAGAATTGACTGGACTACGCATGAAGGCTATGAACGTGATAACAAGTTTACTTGGAATTACAATGGCATGGCAGATAAAATAACTGGTGAAATATTACCAGGTGGTTGGAGAGGTATATTCAAACATTATTATGATACTGATAGACCACATACTCATCCATGGGAAATGATTGGTTATAGTGTGAAGCCAACTTGGTGGGAAGACATTTATGGTCCTGCACCTTACACAAGTGGTAACACAATTTTATGGGAAGACCTACGTGATGGTAAATGCTATGACCCAATTACAAAAACTTATAATGTAAAAGAAAATTACAAAAGAGCAAACTTAATGGATATGATTCCTGTTACTGAAAACGGTAATCTAAGAGATCCATATGGTGTAATGGCTACAGGTAGTACAGTTTATGAACTTGATGACAAGTGGGCAGTAAATGATGAAGGCCCGGCTCAAAGTGCTTGGATTAAATCTAGTGAATATCCTTTTGTATTACAAATTACAAATGCATTAATGAAGCCTGCAAAGTTTTTTAGTTTAATGTATAACACAGACATTGTTAGTAGAACAACAATTACAAACAATATTGTTAGTACAAACACAAACAAGCAGTTACAAAGAAGTGATTTTATAACACCATTAATTGACCAGAATGTTGTTAACGGATATAGTTTCTATATTGCAAACCATTTAAGTTTCTTAGGAATGGATCCAACATCATTAAAAAATATTATTGACAATGCAGATATTAATTTAGCATCTAAATTAAGTGGATACACAGACAAGAAGTTTTTAAAAGTATTAGCAGAACAAGTAAGTCCAAATGCAATTAGTGAAAACGTTATTATTCCAGATGAAGACTATGAACTAGTTGTTACTAAAACTACTCCTATTGTTCATGCTCCATACAGTGGTGTTATTGTACAAAAAACAAACAGTGGATTTGCAATCTATGGTTACAATACAACTGATCCAGTATTCAATGTTATACCAAGTAGACAGAGTAGACGTATAAATGTACACGAAGTTTTAAAACAAAGATTCATAGAATATAAAGACTTTGAAGATCAAGTATTAACAATTCCTTATGGAACAGAATTAAGTACACCACAACAAGTATTTGACTTTTTAATTGGCTATGGTAGATTCTTAGAGTCACAAGGATTTGACTTTGACAATAGCAGTGAAGAGATTGCAAATAATTTAGAAGTTGCCAACTGGGCAATGGCTGGTAAAGAATTTGGTTATTGGTCACAACAAGAATGGGGTGATGATGCAGTAATTACTTTGAGTCCAAGTGCAAATAAAATTACATTTACTAGAGTTGATAGTATGGTTGATACACTTGTAAATCATTACAATGGCAAATCTGTAATGAATCAAAGTTTTGAAACCTTAACTGTAGACAAGTTTAAAACAAAACGTGAGGACGGAGAGTTTGAACTTATACCAGAAGAAACAGTAGGCGGAATTTATTTTGCAGATATTAAAACTGTACAATATGAACATACATTAGTTTTAAACAATACAACAATATTCAACGACATTGTTTATCAACCTGAACTAGGTAATAGACAAAACAGATTAAAACTAGTTGGTTGGAGAACAAGTAATTGGGACGGAAGTTTAACTGCACAAGGTTTTATTCTTAACCAAGGTATTGTTAATGAGTGGGTACAAAATACAGATTATGCTAAAGGTGAAATAATAAAATACAACAATAAGTTGTATACTGCAAGTGAAAGTCATACAAGTGGATTAACGTTTGAATATGAAAACTGGTCACCAACTGATAGTTTCAAACTAGGCTTACTACCTAACTGGGACACACTAGGTGGCAACTTTGAAACATATTATGATGTAGATACAGTGAACCTTGAAGGCGAAGCAGACAAGTTTGGTAAAAGTTTAATAGGTTACCAATCAAGAGATTATTTGACAAATCTTGGATTAGATGATACTTCACAAGTTAAATTCTTCCAAGGAATGATAAAAGAAAAAGGTACAAGCAGTGCTATTGATAAACTGCTTCGTGCAAGATTAGATAATACAACTTCTGATATTGATATGTATGAGGAGTGGGCAATTCGTGTTGGCGAATATGGCGGACTTGATATTAATAAGAGAATTGAAATAGAAGTTAAGCCAGATGATGTTGAAGGCAATCCAACAGTTATACATACAATTCGCAGTATTGAAGATAAGCAAGAAGGTGTTAAAAATATTTTACCACAAAACTTTTACAAAGCACCTCCGGCTCTAGAACATAATTGGATACCATTAAATGAAACGTCAGGACTAACAGGTGATACTTTGCCGTATGCCGGTTATGCCAAACTAACAGATGCTGATGCTACACTGTTTAACATAAGTTCATATGCAAATTTAGATGGATCATTATCTAGTATGAACATTGGTTTTCATCTATACGTTGCAAATGATGATAACAACGACTGGCAAATGTTCTATTTAGATATTACAGATGACGTCGTACTCACTGCACAAGCAAGTGATAACCAAACAGTATTATGGACAACAAAAAATAATCATAACTTACTTGCAGGTGATTTGATTGTAGTAAAAGATTTTGGTGCAGGTAGTGGTGTACACAGAGTATTAAGAAGTACAGGACTTAAATCATTTGAAACTAGTAAAGAAGTTGAAGGCTTAGATGTTAGTGCTGAAGCAACTGTTTTAAAATTTAACAGCATTAGATATTCTGACAGTAGTGCATTATTAGGATACAATCCAATACAAGGTTGGAAACTAAATGATAAAGTATTCATAGATAATGTCAACAGTGAAGGTTGGAAAGTTTATGAAAAGAAAAATGAATATAAAGTTGCAAAAACATTTACACCAGTAAATTACAAATTTACTGATGGTAAACTAGGCGGCGCCTTTGCAATTAATCAAAATAAATCACTAGGTGTATTTGGACACCCAGACGAAAGTCGAGGTACTGTAGTTGTTTACATACCAGACGCACAAGGTATATTAGGTGAATCAGCAAGAGTAAATCCAACTGCTGATAATCGCTTTGATGGATTTGGACACAGTGTAGATGTCAACGGAAGAAGATTTGTTGTTGGTAGTAAAACTGCAACAGGTGCCACACAAGGTGCATTAACAGTTTATTATCAAGCAGGTAACTTATATCCAAGAGCCTTTGCATGGGTACCAACTGGATCAGGAACATCAGACTTAAATGTAAAATTTAGTAAAGATGGCAGTAAAATTATTGCAGGTGCTCCAGGTGAAAATAAAGTTTATGTGTTTGAAAGAACAAATGATACAGATACATATACTATTCCAGAACAAACATTTACTGCTGGTAATTTTACAATAGGCAAAGTTTATACTATTGTAACAGTAGGTAATACAGATTACACATTAATTGGTTCAGCAAGTAATGACGTAGGAACATCATTTACAGCAACTGGTGTAGGTACTGGTAATGGTACTGCAACTAATAAAGATGAGTTTACAGGTGATAATACTACTACAGCATTTACAGCCAATTCAGATATAGAAAACAAAATTGTTTTAGTAGGAGGTGAAGTACAATACCTAAACAGTGATTATACTGTAAGTGGTGCAACAGTTACATTTACAAGTCCGCCAACTACTGGTGCATCGATACAAATTAAGACTGGACCAGACTGGAAATTAATTTCTACAATTACTGGAACTGCAAGTACAGAATTTGGTTATGCAGTTGACTGTGATGAGTCAGGTAACAATATTGTTATTGGTGCTCCTGGTGAAAATACAACTTATAATAATGAAGGTGCAGTATATTTGTTTACAAAACAAAGTGCATCAACTTATAGTCAATTACAAAAGTTTACTCCTCCAATTACAAATGCGGAAGCACGTTTTGGTGAAGCATTAAGTTCAAATTCAAACTTTACAAAAATATTTGCTGGTGCACCTGGCGTAAACAGATTTAAAAATAAGAGTGGTTTAGTTACAGTAATCAAATTAAAAAGTATTAAAACAAATGTACATACTGGTCCTACATATACTGGATTAGCAACTGGCACAATACAAATTAATGGAACTAATCTCGCAGTTACAGGAAAAAATGTAACTGATATTGCTACGCAAATTAACAATGATAATATTGCAAATATTACAGCATCAGCAAGTGATAACAAGTTAACTATAACGTATGCAGATAAGATTAAGAAACTTATTATTGCAGACGTGTCTGGTAATTTATTTGCAAATGTAATTGGTGACCAATTTGAAAATTCACAAAACATTGTACAAAATTCATTAACTGATGGACAGGAGTTTGGTAAAGCAATAGCAATAGATACTACAGGTACAACTGTTAGTGTTGGTGCACCAAATAGTATTTACAGAGACCCTGTAACATTTGATGAAGGTGAAACAAACTATGATAGCAGTAGTACATTGTTTATTGATGATACACAACGTGGTGGTAATGTTTTTGCATATCAAGAAATTGATGGCAACTATGTACAAACACAAAGAATACAAAATGATAATATAGATACTGATGATCAGTTTGGTAGTAAATTACAAGTATTAGATACAAACGAAATTTACGTTGGTATGCCTAATGATGATAAAAATTCAACAAGTAATTCAGGTGCAGTTATAGAATACAATGCAAACGGAAATATTTTTACAGTAAGTGAACAGCAAGAACGTTTAGTAGATATTACAAAAATTAATCGTGTATTCAGTTATGACAAAGTTAGAAATGAAGTTATTAATTATTATGATTGGGTAGATCCAATCAAAGGAAAAATACCTGGTATTGCTGATGAAAATATTGATTATAAAACAATGTGGGATCCGGCAACGTATGCTCTTGAAGGCAGTGCAACTTGGGGACCAGACCAAGTAGGAAAAATTTGGTGGAACTTATCTTCAGTAAAATACATTTATCCTGAACAGGCTGATTGGGCATATAGAAGTAGTTTCTGGGGTAGTGTATTTCCAGGCAGTAGCATAGATGTTTATCAATGGATTGAAAGTGACAAACTTCCAGAGAACTATGAAGGAAGTGGTGTACCTTATAATAATTTATTTTACACAACTGTAACTAAAAAAGAAGGAACAGTTATTACTAATAGATATTTCTATTGGGTAAGAAATGTTTTAGAGATTGCAGAAAATAAAACTAAAAGTGCAAAAGATGTTCAAGATATTATTATCGACCCAACTATATTTGGTTTAAAATATGTAGCATTTACAAGTGCAACAGATATTACATTGTTTAACTTAACAAGCGATTTAAGAAACTCAGGAACTATATTAGTTGTTGATTACGACAAAACTAAAAACAATAAAATTATACACAATGAATGGGCATTAATAAAAGAGAATGTTGCAGACAATACTTTACCTGCAAACTTTAAAACTAAATTTATTGATAGTTTAGTTGGTGCAGATAGTTTTGGTAACAGTGTTCCAGATAATACATTGAATGTTGCAGAGCAATATGGTATACAATTTAGACCAAGACAAAGTTTATTTGTAAAACGTTTTGATGCATTAAAAACTTTCTTAACAACAGTTAACAGTATAATGGCTAAAAATACTATTGCACTAACAAGAGATATAACAGACTTGTTAGCAAAAGATCCAGAACCAAAACAAGCAAGTGGTGATTGGAATCAAAAAGTTGCAAACAATGAAGAATTAAGTTATGTGCGTATTGCAGAAAAACCAGTAGGCTATAAAGTTTTAGTAAGTGTGGACTCAACAGTACAAAACAGATGGAGTATCTATACTAAAAATAATAAAGGTGCTTGGGTATTAGATAAACTACAAGGTTATGATGTTAGTACACAATGGCAGTACACAGACTGGTATGCTACAAACTTCAATGCTGAAACGTATGTTGATTACAGCATAGAACTTAAAAAAGATTTAGTTGATATAACTCCTACAGTTGGACAAACTGTAAAAGTTAACAACGGTGGAAACTGGGAGTTGTTATATTATAACGGTGTAGATTATGATACTGTTGGTATTAAAAATGCAACACTACAAATCAATGAAGGTGTTTGGAACTATACTTCTACACGTTATGGATTTGATACTGAAGTTTTTGATTTCCAACTTTATGACCAAGAACCACAAATAGAAACAAGAAAAATTATTGAAACTATTCTCAACAAAATATTAATTGATGATCTTTCTTATCAAGCAAACCAAGTTATATTTACAATGCTTTACTATGTATTAGATGAGCAACCATATGTAGATTGGTTATTTAAAACTTCATTTATTGGAGTTAATCATAAGATTAGAGCACTTGATGCCTTACCTTATTATCGTAGAGATAATCAAACTTATGTTAGCGACTTTATTAGTGAAGCAAAACCATACAGAACTAAAATAAGAGAATATGTTTTAAATTATAACAAAACAGATCCTTATTTAGGTGACCATACTGACTTTGATTTACATAGTAACTATAATGCAAGTTTAGGTTATTATAGAAAACCAGATGGATCACTAGAGGGCGATACTAATTTATTATCAACAGGATTTAACAAACCTTGGAACGACAATCACAAATTTGTAGTTGGTAGTATTGCTGTCCAAAATGGCGGTAGTGGTTATAACTTTGTTCCTGATGTTACAATTACAGGCGGTGGTGGCAGTGGTGCAAAAGCAATAGCAACTGTTGACAGTGGAGAAGTAACAGGAATAACAATTACACAAAAAGGTAGTGGTTATACAACAACACCTAATGTAGCCATTGTAGCAAGTACAGGTACAAGTGCAAGTGCATATGCACAATTAGAAAATACAAAAGTTCGTACGTTTGATACTACAATGAAGTTTGATAGAATACAATTTACATCTGAGTATGTAGATTGGAAGCCTAATACTGCATATAGTACAAATGATAAAATTTCATATCAAGGCGAAGCATACACAGCCATTGAAAACTTTACTAGTGGAACAACATTTACAAGTGATAGTTTACAAGTTGTTTTAGATGAAGCAATAACAAATGCTATGGATAGAACTATTGCTTACTATCAGCCATCTGATGTACAACCTTCAAAAGAATTAGAAAACTTATTTTACGGAATTGAATATCCTAAAAATAAAATTACAGGTGTTAACTTTAAATTTGAACCTGGATTAGACCGTGCAGGATTTGATGAAGGACCATTTGATAACTTTGAAATTGGACCAGAAGGAGTTGCAACTGCTGGAGGTATAGTTGATACATCTATTAGTAGTAGGTTTGGTGACTCACTATTAGGTACAAGACCAGAAGATATAAATGTTGTAGGTGGTAAATTTGTTGATGAACACAATTCACACGCACCAGAAGAATTTATTCCAGGCAGAGTATTTGATAGTTTGGACATGGAAATTTATCAATCACCTTCAAGTTTATTTGGCAATGATGGATTAAGTCCACGCATTGACGTTATCAAACACAACGGTGACGGTCAAACAAAAACATTTAGTTTTAGAACTTCAGATGGTAGACATAATATGAACTTGTTAGTGTATACAGCATTAACAGGAAAAGTACAACCAGATGAGTTTACAATCGACTACGATAACTTTACAATAACATTTACAACGGCACCAGCCGCTAATGATATTATAGATATTCACAGTATTGGAAATACTGGTGAAGAAATGATTTTAGATTATGTAGTCGAAGGTGATGGAGTAGATAATTTATACACATTACCTGTAAGTTCTGCTATTGCTCAACAGGCACTAGTATTAGTTGATGGTGTTAAGAAAGATAACACTATCAATGATGTAAATGGCAGAGCTCAATTAGAATTCGCTGGAGGATATACTCCACCAGTGGGTGCCCACATACATATCTTTGCATTCAACTTGGACCCAAGTATAAGGATTGCTTACAGTCATATAGGACAAGAACGCTTTACTATGGATGGTAGTACTAGAACGTTCACACTCGCAAATCAACCTTTATATGACGGTCCAGTAGATGCAAAAGTTTATGTAGAACTAGCAGAGTTACGTTTACGTCCTGCGGTATATTCTTACCACACTGGTGACGGGACAGAAACTAATTTTGCAATTACAGAAACGGCTGATGTTAACCACGCAACATTAACAGCCAGCGATGTTTCCGTATTTGTTGACGGAGTAGCCAACAGTAGTTGGACACTTGTAGATAATTCAGGTGTTAAGGAAGTTCAGTTCACTACTGCTCCGTCAAGTGAGGCCAAAATTGTATTAGGTGATAACACAAACGCAGAGTATACAATATCAGGAAATACAATAACACTTGATAGTGGACTAACAATTACAAATGGTTTAATATTAAATGTCACAACATTTAGTAGTCACAATGTTTTAGAAATGACTACACAAACGTTTGAAGGTTCTACAGCAAGTTCAATAACAATAGCAAGTGGATTTGACAGTACTGATTTTGATGCTATTAATTTTGATGTACCTTCAACACAGATTGTTAATACTCCAGAGTATACACTTTATAGAACACCTACTGATGCAAACTACCTGTGGGTAACTAAAAATGGAATTAAATTAAGTGTTGCAACAGATTTTATAATTGAAAATAACAAATTAAAACTATTATCTAATATTGGATCAACTGATTTAGTTATTGTTTCACAATTTAGTGAAAATGTTATTAAGCACAGAATTAGTTGGAAAGTATGGCATGATATTTTAGGTAATGTTCATTACTACAGAATGTGTGCAGATAATACTACTAAACTTACTGCTGATATTGAGAAAGATGACAAAGAAATTCAAGTAGCAGATGCTAGTAAACTAGCCACACCTAACCTAAGTTCTAACGTACCAGGAGTTGTTTGGATTGGTGGAGAACGTATTGTTTACTGGCAAATTGATGGTAACAAGTTAAAGAATATCCGTAGAGGTACAATGGGTACTGCTAGAGCATTTAGACACTATGAAGATGATCAAGTTATTGATATAAGCAATAGACAAGAAATTATAGATGGACATAGTAACATATGGTATACACCATCAACTACACAGAGTTTACAGTATAATACTACACAACAGGCTAAATTCCTCAATGAATGCAAGGGTACTACACCGCTTGTTGCTGTGAATTTTGACCAAAGTGGTAGATATGTTGCTTCTGGCTATGTAGACGAAAACTATGTAAAAATTAATGAATAAATAAACATATAAAGCAGGAATTATTTGACAATGGCTATAACACTTCGTAATACAAAAAGTACACCACTAACTTTTGAAGAGTTAGATGGTAACTTTACTGATTTAAATTCTCGTTTGAATACGATTGAAACTACCAATGTTACAGCCGTTAATGGACTATCTGGAAATATAACTATTGTAACAGATAATATAAACGAAGGTAGTACAAACTTATATTACACAGACACAAGATTTGACACAAGACTTGCTACTAAAACTACAGATGATCTAACACAAGGTTCAACAAACTTATACTATTCTGATAGTTTAGTAGATACAAGAATTGCCGCAACACCAATCAGCGGTTTAAGTAATGTTAACAATGATACGCCAAGTGTAAGTGATGTTTTAACTTGGGATGGTAGTACATGGAAGCCTGCTGTGGCACCAGGTGCTTCAGGTGGTGAAGCAAATACAGGTAGTAATGTTGGAACAGGAAGAAGTATCTTCAAACAAAAAGTTGGTGTTGATTTAGAATTCAATACTATAAGAACAATTGACACAACTATAGATGTTGATGCAAATACTGGTAACAATACTATTGATATAAAATATTTTCCAAGTGCAGATGTAGACAACCAAAATCAAAAAATTATTAATATTGCTACGCCAACACAAACAGCCGATGCGGCTACTAAAGGTTACGTTGATGGTGCAATATCAGGAGTTAGTTCTACTATTAACCTAGCAGGTGATACAGGAACTGATGCATACACAACTGGTGGTACTTTAACATTTGCAGGTACAACAAACGAAATTGAAACAGCAGTAACAAATGACACAGTTACGATAGGCTTACCGGACAATGTTACTATAGCAGGAGACTTTACACTAACAGGTGCATCAGCGAATGCAGTTTGGAGTAATGCAAACAATAGAATAGAATTAGCGGACAATGCCGAAATAAACTTTGGTACAAGTAGAGATTTAAGAATTTACCATAATGGTAATCACAGTTTTATTAGAGATGGTGGAACAGGTAGTATGAGAATACAAGGTTCTACTATGGTACTTGAAACTCCAGGTGGAACTGATAATTATTTTAAAGGCATTGAAACTGGTGCATCAGAAATTTATCACAACACTGCAAGTTTCAAAGGTAAAAAATTAGAAACTACAAACACTGGTGTACAAACAACTGGTACACTTAATATTAACGGTGCTTATAGTTTTCCAACTGCTGATGGTACACCAAACCAAATTTTAAAAACAGATGGTGCAGGTAATTTAACATTTACTACTCAAGCGTCAACTACACTAGGCGATTTAAGTGTTACTGCAACAGCAACAGAATTAAATGTATTAGACGGAATTCCAGGCACACTTACAACAACTGAAATTGGATATTTAGATGGTGTAACAAGTGCAATACAAACACAACTAGATGCAAAACTTCCACTAGCAGGTGGAACAATGGCAGGTGGTATTGCAATGAATACTCAGAAAATTTCAGGCATGGGTGATCCTACTGCGGCTCAAGATGCGGCTACTAAAGCCTATGTTGATTCACAAGTTTCAGGATTAAGTTCAGTACTAACTATTGCAGGTGATGTTGGAGCAAATGATACAGTTACAGTAGGAACAGATACCTTAACAATCGCTGGCGGTACTAATATTGAAAGTACAATAACAGACAATACAGTAACACTAAACTTAACAGGTACAGTAACTGATGCCACAAATGCCGTAAATTCAGATAAGATAAATATTCAAACAAGCAGTGATGCAACGGCATATTATGTAACTTTTGTAGATTCTACATCAGGTGATGAAGACATATATGTAAACACAAGTTTACAATACAATCCAGGTACTGATGTTTTAAGTGCTGGTACATTTAGCGGAACAGCAACTCAGGCTCAGTATGCTGACTTGGCTGAAAATTACAAAAATGATGAAAGTGTACTGCCGGGTGACGTTGTAGTTATTGGCGGTAAAGAAGAGATTAGAAAGTATCAACCAGGCGATGAATTTATTGCAGGTGTAATTTCTACTAATCCTGCTTACTTGATGAACAGTGAAGCAGAAGGTATGCCAGTAGCATTAATTGGTCGTGTACCAGTTAACTGTACAGGACCTTGTACAAAAGGTCAACCTGTATATGCTATTGCTGATGGAAAAGTAAGTATGAATGGCAATGGTCCAATGGTAGGTATTGCTTTAGAAACTAGAAGTGAACCTGTTGACAAACTAGTAGAAATTATGTTAAAAATATAAAATGAAAAAAGAAGAACAAAATAAAAACGAAAAAGAAAAAGAGATTAAAGAAATGAAGCAACCAGATGAAAAAGGCGGAGTTCAGGTACAAGGACATATTAAAATCTTTGACCCTGAAAGTGGCGAAGTTTTTGTAAACAAACGTAATGCTATTCATTACGAAAATATGAGTGAGGCACTAGCACTTTGTCTGGCAAATAAAACTAATGGCTTCATCCATGAAATGCACTTTGGTAATGGTGGTACTAGTGTTGACCCAACAGGTGTTATCACATACTTACCAGCCAACAATACTGGACAAAGTGCTAATTTGTATAACCCAACATACTATAAAGTTGTGGACGATACAAGTAGTTTAAACACTGATCCAGTAAGAAATAAAATGCAAGTAAGCCACACAAGTAGTTTGGTTTACACAGATATCGTTGTTAGTTGTTTATTAGACTATGGTGAGCCTAGTGGGCAAGCCGCATTTGATAATGCAAGTAACTTTGAAAGCACCTACGTATTTGACGAATTAGGACTAAAATCTTGGAATGGAACTGTGGGAACGGGTAAATTATTGACTCATGTTGTATTTCACCCAGTACAAAAGTCCCTAAACAGACTAATTCAGATAGATTATACAGTTAGAATTCAAACATTAACCAATCTGAGTACTATAAGTTAATATGTGGATATATTAAAAAATGAATAAATACATTAAATTGGAGCAATAAAAAATGGCCTATACAATTCAAAAAACAAGTGGATCAGTATTAGCAACAGTTAATGACGGTACTATTGACAGTTCATCTACTGACTTGACACTTATTGGTAAAAACTATAGTGGTTACGGAGATGCTTTAAACGAGAACTTTGTACACCTACTAGAGAACTTTGCGGCGACTAGTGCTCCAACTACTCCGCTGGCAGGACAACTTTGGTGGGACACTACAGGCAATTTATTAAAAGTATACACAGGCTCTGCTTTTAAAACTGTTAGTTCATCAACTGCTAGTGCATCGGCACCATCGGGTGGCGTAGTTGGCGACCTATGGTGGGACACTGGTAACTCGCAGTTAAAAATATGGAACGGTTCAAGTTGGACACTAGTTGGTCCAGCGTTCAGTTCTGGTTCAGGACAAAGTGGTCCTATCGTTGAAACAATCAGCGATGGTTCAGCCGACCACGTTTGTGTAAAAATTATGATCTCAGATGTGATTGTTGCAATCGTATCAAAAGATGCATCATTTACACCAAGTCCGGCAATTACAGGATTCACAAGTATCGCTACTGGATATAATCTAAGTACTGATATTTCAAACAACAAATTTAACGGTTCAGCAACTGATTCAGATGCATTGGGCGGTGTAGCCGCGGCAAACTATCTACGTTCTGATCAAGCAGATTCAACTTCTGCTACATTAGGAATTGCAGTAGATACTAACGCATTTACAGTTGGTGCAGATAATGATTTAAACATTAGTGTAAGTGGTTCTGATGTAACAATTAAAAATACAACATCAGATGGTGACTTAATATTAGGTGTTAACGATGGTGGTGTAGCCAAAGCAGGTATTACTGTTGATGGTGCAACTGGTGAAGTTTTAGTGTTAGCAAATCCAACACAAAACTTAGGTGTTGCAACTAAAGCCTACGTTGATTCACAGTTAGGTTCATCAAGTGGTTTAGCCAGAGATGGTAGTAATACTATTACTGGTGATATACTACCAGACACAGATAACACACACGACTTAGGATCATCTTCAGTGAAGTTTGCAGAAATTCATGCAACTACATTTAGTGGAGAAAGTACATCGGCTCAATATGCTGACTTGGCAGAACGTTTTGCCGCTGATAATGTATATCAGCCAGGTACGTTAATGGCACTAGGTGGTGTAGAAGAAATTACTCAAGTAAACGAAGAAAATACTGATAACGTTTTTGGTGTTATTAGTTCAAGAGCGGCATATTTAATGAATGCCGGTGCAGGGCCTAATGACACACACCCGGCTATAGCAATCTCAGGAAGAGTTCCAGTAAGAGTTGTTGGAGAGGTGCGTAAAGGTGATAGATTAATTAGTGCAGGAAACGGACTTGCAAGAGTTGGTAGTTCCGACGAATTAACAGCCTTTAACGTAATTGGTAGAGCACTTGAAAATAAATACGATAGTAACGAAGGACTTGTTGAGTGCTTCGTGAAAGTTAATTAACAACAATATATACGAAAACTTATATAGGGGATAACATAAAATGACATATAGTTCAGGTAATACTATTTTAGCCGCAGACTATAACGGATTCGTCGCTACGGTGAATGCAGTTATTGGTCCAAGTGCTTCTTATCAAAGTGGCGACGGCTATGGTGATTCTGCAATATCAACTGTGTCTGCTTCGGCGACAGTTAGTGCAGAGTCTTGGGGTGACTTGATTGATGCTGTTAAAAAAGCGGCAACACACCAAGGTACTTCAGTAAACTTACCAGCCAGTAATCCAACTACAGGTGACACAATTGAAGCCTATGATGGAAGTACTGCGGCATCTGGTACACTTAATTTATCATCTGCGGTAGCAGATATTAATACAAACAAGAACAATGTAGACGCGGCTCAGCAAACAACTATTGCTGGATCAACTGCAAGTACAAGAGGCAGTACATGGGGTTCAGGTGGAAGTGAAACAATCACTGCACAAATCCGTGTACAGTTTACAAGTCAAAACCATGCAGAAGCGTTTTTTAACACAGGTGG
>CEPJ01284829.1_pt1 | contig 17667 bp, 13 predicted proteins | sample 530561 | NCBI WGS metagenome assembly CEPJ01 (sample SAMEA2620404, study PRJEB7988) | marine metagenome | biome: marine biome (ENVO:00000447); feature: surface water layer (ENVO:00002042); material: "saline water (ENVO:00002010), including plankton (ENVO:xxxxxxxx)" | depth 5 m
ACTTTTTCAATTTTAGTATTTATGTTATTAGAATTATGCCCAACAAATACTTTGATCCCCATTTTTACAAGACTTTTAAGGGTATCACTATTTTTGATATCACTGCCTTGCACGTTATATCCATTGTGTAAACATAGTTTTGCAATTGCAGATAGCCCAATGCCACCTATACCTATGAAATGTATAGTCGATAGTTTCATATTCTCGCTATTTTCAATCATTCTGATAAATATTTATCTAATAGCTTTACAAATCCCTTTCTGGATTTTGCCTTGCCAATTTCTCTGGCTTTATTTGCCATTCTAGTTCTCTCATTCTTACTTGAAATTAAATTAATTATCATGTTTGACATCATCTTTGGATTACTAGTAACTTCATTAAATATCAGACACGCCCCCTTATCAAAAAAAAATTTTGCATTTTTAAACTGATCATCATCAATTGAATTTTGCAAGGGGACCAGAATGAATGGCTTACCAATCGAGCATATCTCGAAAATTGTATTGGCACCCGCTCGCGATATAATAATATCTGCGTTCGACATGATACTGCCAATATTTGAGAAGTAAGGTCTGATATCAAAATTCACTCCAATTTCTTTATATTTTTTTTCTAGTAGTACCTCATCATCACTGACACAATTTTGATAAATTTTTAGCCTGTCTCTTATTTCTTTTGATAGATAGCTCAGAGTGTCTGGTATGAGATCTGTGAATATTTTTGCTCCTTGGCTACCCCCTAAAACTAAAATGTTTATAGTATTGTCTTCCTTATTTTCATTTGAAGAGTATTTCGTAATTATGTCCCTCAGTGGTAGGCCAGTAAAAACAGTTTTTTCTTTCTGTTTTAGCTTGATATTTTCTGTATTCTTAAATGATAATAGAATTAATTCAGCAAAATATGATATTAATCTATTAGCTCTACCCATAACTGCATTTTGCTCGTGAATTATCACAGGTATCCTTAACAAATAAGCAGCAATCGCTGTTGGAAATGCTGTGTAACCACCAAAACAAATTATTAATCTAGGCCTAAATCTTATGAGATGATAAATTGATTGAATTAGACCTATTGACAGGTAAAATAAAAAAAATAATTTCGAATTAATATCAGCTCTAAATGGAGATGATGAAGCAATCCTTTTTATATTAACATTGTCTAAATCTTCCAGATATACTTGGCCCCTCCTGTCACTAAAGAAATTAATAACGAGATCAGGATCGTATATTGTCAACTCCTCATACAGAGATATTGCAGGATTAGTATGGCCGCCCGACCCACCGCATGCCAATACAATTGATCTCTTTTTCATTTTTTGATATCTCCAGTCAGCTCTGAAAGCTCAGTTTACGTGATGAGTATTCAAAATTAGTTTTATTTTGCCTCGTAAATGCGAGAATGAGACCGAATGTTATAGCGATGGAGATAGCAGATGAGCCTCCATATGAGATAAATGGTAGTGTCATTCCTTTTGTTGGAACAATCCCTAGATTTACAGCAATATTTATACCCATTTGTAAGCAAATTAGCGAGATAAGACCAATTATTGAAATTTTTGCAAACAAATTTTGTTGCTTTTTAGATCTTTTGACGCCTCGAAAAATTATGAATGCAAACAAAAACATAATAATAAAACAGGAGATCAATCCAAACTCCTCTGCCGCGACAGCAAAAATGAAATCTGTATGAGCATCAGGAAGTATATTCTTAATTGTTCCTTCACCCGGCCCAACACCAAACCACCCGCCGTTAATTATGGCATTATATGCAGTATCAATTTGGTATGTATCACCTAGATTCGGGTTTAAAAAAATATTTAGTCGTTGAGTAAAGTGATCAATATAAATATAGGAAAGGGCAATACCAGTCAGTGATAATAGAAAAATTATAACTCCAATAATCAAAGGCATTCCCGTTATAAAATAAATTATGGAGGCTGAGAGGGTTACCAAAATTGCTTGGCCAATATCAGGTTGTAAAATCAAACCAGTGATAAAAAGTACATACAAAATAAATGATAATGATTTTCCGGGTGCTTTCTTTATTATTGACTCAGACATCAACCAAGATATCAAAACAATGAAGGCAGGCTTTGCAAATTCTGATGGCTGCAGTGAGATTATACCAAGATCCATCCACCTGGTAGCCCCCTTGATTTCGGCTCCAAAGATATTGATGAAAAATATTGAAATAAGCGATACTGCGAAGATTAGCAGGCAAAGCCTGCGAATATTTTTTAGATTTAAAAATGAAAAGAATATTGTGACCAAGGCACCAAAAACTATAAATATGAATTGCTTCTTTACAAAATAATATTGGTCACTGTAGTTCAATCTTTCAGCTATTGGTGGACTTGCAGCCAAATTTAATACAATTCCAAAGATAATAAGAAGTAAGATGGCGCCCAACTGCACCCTATCAATTGTCCACCACCAATCGGATAAACCTGATTTAGTTGATCTGTCGAATTTCATTTCTTTCCTTAACCAATTCCCCAACAATAGTTGTAAATTCCAAACCCCTTTCCTCGAAATTTTTATATTGATCAAACGATGCGCATGCTGGAGAAAATAAAATAGTCACTTTTGATTTGGACTTTTCTGCATCCTTGGTTGACCTATTGATTGCATTTCTTAATGTCACACAATTCTCATACTCAATTTTCGAATTGAACAGGGTTGTACTTAGCGACTCCGCTGATTCACCTATTAGATAAGCTTTCTTTATTTTTGAAAAATATTTAGTAATTTGCGAAATCCCACCATATTTCTCAACACCACCTAGTATCCAATAAATATTATTATAAATAGTCAATGCTTGTTTTGCTGCATCAGCATTCGTTGCCTTACTATCGTTTATATATTGAATATTTTTATATTCATGGATTAATTCAGTTCTGTGAGGCAGGCCTTTAAAACTATCGAAATACTCACAATAAGAATTAAATTCAATCTTCATCGCATGCATGCAAGCGATACAAGCCGTGATATTTGATGGATAAGTAATTTTATGGGATGCTGAGTATTTTGCTATATCATACCTAGACACCTCTCCATCGACGTGTAATTCGGCAATTTCATTCCCATCTTGTGGATTATTTTTGTATGAAATTAGATTGCTTTCAAAATTTCTTTTTTTTATTTCAGACGATACTATTTCTCCGTCTAAACCAATAATTGAAATATCATCTTCATTCTGGTGCTTGAAAATATCAAATTTAATATCAATGTATTTATCCATATCACCGTGTCTATCAAGATGATCGGGGCTTATATTGAGCAGTATTCCAATATCTGGCTTTATATTTGGTGATAATTCTATCTGATATGAAGACAACTCGATAATAAAGATTATATCTTGATCACTCAGTTCAAAATCTAGCACGCCTCTTGAACCAATATTACCGCCAACTTGCACTTTCTTACCTAATTTGTCCAGAATATGATAAATCATCATTGATGTAGTTGATTTACCATTTGTTCCCGTTAACATTATAATTTTATCATTTCTTTTTCTATGGCTTATTTCATCCACAAAAAGCTGTATATCGCAAATTATTGTTTTCTTTTTCCTCCTAAATTCGTCAATGAATTTTTTTTGAGGTGATTTTTTAATGTCAATACCAGGGCTTAAAAATAATACGTCAAAATCTTTAACAGAAATTTCTTTGGGATTTGTAATAATTTTTCCCTGCTCAAAATAATTTTTTCTAACTCGATCATTATCATCCCATGCCGACACATTAGCTCCACCTGATTCAAGTGCTCGTATGGCGCTTTCCCCCGATAGTCCTAAGCCCAGTACGAATATTTTTTTATTTTTACAGTGTGTTAATGGTATCATTTTGTCTTCAATTTATCTAAGTTTTAGTGTTAGCAAGCCTACAAGTGCTAAAATTAATGATATTATCCAAAAACGAATTACAATCGTAGGCTCGCTCCAACCTTTCTGTTCAAAGTGATGGTGTAATGGTGCCATCTTAAATATTCGTTTCCCCGTTAATCTAAAGCTAATCACTTGTACAATTACGGAGGTTGCCTCTAAAACAAAAAGTCCACCAATTATTAAAAGAACCAACTCGTGCTTTGTTATAACTGCGATAATTCCTATAATTGAGCCAAGTGATAAAGATCCGGTATCTCCCATAAAAATCATTGCAGGGGGAGCATTGTACCACAAGAAGCCTATGCCAGCGCCAATAACTGCTCCACATACAATTGCTAATTCACCCGAGCCTGGCATGTATTGTATATTAAGATATTCAGAAAAAAGAATATTACCGGTTAAATATGCGATTAAGCCAAAACTGCCAATCGCAATCATGACTGGCATAATGGCGAGCCCATCAAGACCATCCGTCAGATTTACAGAATTACTTGACCCTACTATGACTAGAGTTGAAAAAATAATAAAAAAAATACCTAGGTTGATCGAGAAGTCCTTCAGAAACGGCAAAAATACTACCTGGTCGAAATCAGCAACATGCCTTGTCAGAAAATATACTGAAATTATTGATATAAATATCTGAAATATTATTTTGTAAATACTGCCCAATCCATGAGATGATGAATTAAATACTTTAAGATAATCATCATAAAACCCAATCAAGCCAAAAAATAATGCAACAAAACCCACAACCCATATGTATTTATTTGATAAATCCGCCCAAAGTAGAGAAGATATAATTACGCCAAGCAAAATTATGACACCTCCCATTGTTGGTGTGCCTGATTTCTCTATTATATGCCTCTTTGGTCCATCAGCTCTAATTGGCTGACCATTCTTTTGATGTTTTTTTAAAAATCTAATCATAGGGGGGCTCAAGAGAAAAACTATCAAACCCGATGTGAAAGTTGCAGCAACTGTTCTTGTGCTAATGTAAGCAAAAGCATTCAGCAGAGGAAAAAAACTTATTAGTTCATCAATTAGTAAAATCAGCATATCAAAATTTCCTACTCAGTAATTATGTTAATGCCAAATAATTAATAAATTCCTGAACTAAATTATTTAAACCTATCTTATTCCCGCCCTTGATAAATATTAAATCCCCTCCAGCTAATTCAAACTCATCAATAGACTGAATATTTTTCACAGACCTGAAATGTTTTTTCTTTTTTTTTGATGAGACCATACCAAAAAGAGAACTCAAATAATCACCACAAAAATATACATGGTCAATATTAGTCTTGTTTATAAGATTTACTAAGTCGGAATGATATTTTTCATTAAAATCTCCTAACTCAAGCATATCACCAATAATTATAATCTTACGAAATATTTGGTCTGCTTCATATTCGTCCACGGATCTTATTGCTTCGAACATTGACGTCGGGCTCGCATTATATGTGTCGTCAATTAATTTTACATGCCCCTTATCTAATTCAAAATCAAACTCTTGCCACCGTGATTTATGAACATTTGATTTAATAATATTTTTTAACACCTCATTTAGATCATAATTTAAGATATGTGCAATACCTAAAACTGGAAGATAATTATTTATAATGCTTATATTTTGCATATTTGAATATGCTTCAAAAACCTTACCAAACACTCTAAATTCAACAAAAACTCTTCCCTTGTCCCGTGTAATTTTGCTAATTTGAATATCTGATTTATTTGAATAGCCAAATGTTATTAACCTTAAATTTTTCGCTAAAGCTTTTTTTTGAAGGAATTCAAAGTAGTCACTATCGCGTGGAAGCAGGACAATTCCATTATTCGACATCCCATCAATAATATTTGACTTTTCGATTGCGATATTCTTTTTACTGCCAAGATTTCCAATATGCGCCTCGCCGATGTTTGTAATTATAGCTATATCAGGATTTATAAGTTTTGATAGGTTACTTATCTCGTTTTTCATATTCATTCCAACCTCAAAAATCGCATACTTATCCAGCTTGGATATTTTTGCTTTCGATAGCGCTATACCCAATTCATTATTAAATGACTCAGGCGCAGCAAATGTTGGTTCATAGTATGATAATACATTTTTCAAATAATCTTTCGTAGTTGTTTTACCTACGCTCCCCGTAATAGCTATTTTGAGTGATTTGATATCTTTAAAATTATATTCAGAAATTTTTGACAAAGCTACGAATGTGTCTTGTACAAGAATGAGTGGGAAATTTGACTCTTCAAAAATTTTTTTTTCGGAAATTATTGCTACAGATGCACCATTATTAAAGGCCTGTGATAAGAAATTATGCCCATCAGAATACCTACCTTTTAGGGCTATAAATATGTCATTTTTTTGGATAAATCTGCTATCGGTCGACATAATATACTCTTTATCATTTAGACATATATCACTTTTCTGATTTATGATATTAATTAATTTTAGAGAGTCAATGCTACAATTTATCCTGTAATTATCGTTCATTTAGACCTATTTTTTATAGTTTGTTCCACAAAATTATGATCCGAAGAATATATTTTTTCCTTACCGTAGATTATATACTCTTCATGCCCTTTTCCGCATATAAGAAGATTATCCTCCGATGATAACTCTGAAATGGCATAACTTATTGCCTCCGCACGGTTGGCAATCTCAATATATTTTCTTGATTGCTTCATTAATTGTCCTCGTATCAAACTTGGTTCTTCAAATCTCGGATTATCATCTGTGATGACAATCAGATCTGCATATTTATCCGCGACATCACTCATAATACTGCGCTTACCCTTGTCTCTGTCACCACCTGCACCAAAAACAATAATGAGTCTATTTTTTGTTATCATTCTGATAGCTTCAAGTACGGAGCTCATAGCATCTGGTGTATGAGCATAATCAATAAAAATATTATTGTCTTTTAATTTTGCAACACACTCCAACCTTCCTCTAACGTCACTTAGTTTTTCAATAGTTGCAAATGCCTCTGAAAGCGCAATACCTGTATTTACTGTTGCCATGCATCCTGCTATTAACGAATTTATAGCTTGGAAAGGGGCAATGAATGGCGTCGTAACGATTATTTTTTTACCATAACAACTAATCTGGAGTTGAATCTTATTATTATCTCCTCTGTTTATGCCCAAAATAGAAATTGACGAATTCTTATGACCTATTGTAATTAGGTTTTCAGCTTTTATTGAATCTATAAAATTGTGAAATCTCATAGGTAAATCAATCATATTTACCACAGCTGTTCCCTTTGTGCTTATCAGGTGAGTAAATAACCTTTTTTTTGCATTAAAATAAGACTCCATGCTGCTATGATAGTCTAAATGGTCGCGTGAGAAGCTTGTAAATGCGGCACCAGCTATTTCTAAAGAGTCCATTCTCAGTTGTGATAGTCCATGGCTTGATGCTTCAATTACCAGATTTTGAAAACCCTCAGAAGCGAGTGTATCTACCTGCTTGTGCAGTGAGATTGGATCGGGTGTCGTCAATGCACTCGATGTTTTAGTTGTGGAATTACCTAAAGTTCCAATAGAGGCAGATTTAATTCCCATCAATAACCATATTTCTTCTGTAAATTTTGTAACGGAGGTTTTCCCATTTGTGCCGGTAATTGCCAATATATTTTTTGGCTGTTTTGGATAATACTTAGAGCTGACCTGTGATAGTGTTTTACGAACTGAGTCTACCTTAATAATTGGTATATTTATTGCAGCACCATCAAACGTAAATTCTTTTGGAGCAATAATTGCAGCCGCGCCATTATGAATCGCCTGCTTTAGATATTGTTCCTGTAATTGTACATTTCTCTCAAGTAGAAAAAATAAATTTCCATTATTCACCAATCGGCTGTCCAAGCATATATCTGTTATATTTTGATTGGAATTGTGATGCTGCAGCTCCTTAAAATTCAATAGCCTTTCAAGCTTCATTTTTATCTACCATTATCTATTAATTTGAAGCAACTACAATTTGATCATAGTCATACAGCCTTTCAATTGAAGAAGGTTTTATGTCCAACATTGGTGCAATCCTTCTGACTATATTTGAGAAAGTTGGCGCAACATTCCATCCAGCAGTTGCAAGACCGTGAGAATTCTCAGTTGGCTTCGGTTCATCAAGCAGTAAAAACATAATATATTTTGGTTTATCTAATGGGAATGCGCCCATAAATGTAGTGCGACGAGTATCTTTGTCATATGATCCGCCAACCAACTTATTAGCTGTGCCAGTTTTTCCACCAACAAAAATACCATCAACAGAAGCACGTGTTGCTGATCCATCTACAACATTCATATACATTAATTTCTTCATCTTCTCACTTGTAGAGGGCTCCAAAACTTGTTTGTAGATAGTATTTGAGTCATTCTCTACTTTTATAAAGGATGGTTGCACTAATCTTCCGCCATTAAATAGGGGGGCGCCAGCTACTGCTGCATGCAAAGGTGAAACAGCAATCCCATGACCGTAAGAAATCGTTATTGTGTTTATTTCTTTCCAATCAACCGGGATGCTACTACTTGGTAAATTTTGTATTTGTGTTGACACGGGGTCTAATAGCCCCAATTTCTTCAAGAATGACTTATGGTAATCTGTGCCAAAATCAAGCGCAATCTTTGCAGCTCCAATATTTGAGGAGTGGGTAAATATTTCCGATACAGTTAAAATACGTGCTTGAGGTCTAAAATCACTAATTTTATGACCGCCTGCAATGATTGGTTGTCTGGCATCATATTCAGTATCCAAGTGAACCAAGCCACTATCTAACGCCATAGCAATTGTGAATGGTTTGAATGTCGATCCAATCTCATATAGGGAATTTGTCACCTTATTTATATTTTCGGGCAGAAGTGCGTCCGCTTGATATTGTGGATCAAAATCAGGCAAAGAGACAGCAGCAATAATTTCACCATTATTGATATCCATCAATACACCTGCTGCCGCTATCGAAGAATATTCGTTCATCGATTTAAGCAGCTCGTCCCGCATTGCATGACTCACCTCGAGATCTGCAGATAGATATACATCCCCACTATTACCAGTTTCTAATTGCTGATCGATAAATTTTTCGACTCCTGCCTGTCCAATGTTATCAATATTTACGTAACCGATAACACTTGATAGAGTATTTGCAGAGCTATAAAAGCGCTTTGTTTCGTCTATAAATTGTATGCCGGGTATACCTAAATTATGTATTCTATCTTGCTCGCTCGGTGTTATACCTCGTTTTAACCAAACAAACTTCTTATCATTAAATATTTTGTATTCAAGATCTTCTCTTTGAAAACTAGGAACTGCAGACAGTAATCTATCTACAATATCTTCCTTATTTCTGAGTAAATTGGGTCTTATCGCCACTGATGATATTGCTATGTTTGAAGCTACCAAATGACCGTTCCTATCATAGATATTAGGGCGCTTCATATTGTGTATGTCACTCTCAGTAATACTTATAACTGATCCTAGTGACAAATTTGCTAAGTATAAAATTTTAGCTGATAGAACCAAGAAGCCCAAAAAAAAACAAAAAGACAGAAACTTAATTCTTAAATGGAGCCTTTTTATTTCTTTGTTATCTTGAGCTTGAAACATGCTATAAACTATCCTTTGTAAGTTTCATACGCTAGTCGACGGTATACCCAATGAGTGATCTCTGTATGAGCTCATCCATGACCTTGTTAGCTGGTTTAAGTGGAATATCCTCAATTCTTCTTATTTGCGTCACATTCACGGGTTCTAACTCTAAGCCAAATTGATTGGATAGATTTTGAATCCTATCTGGTTGTGACAGGAGGCTAAGCTCTGCATGTAAGGTTTCTATATCAGATTTTTCATTTTCAATGGCAGTCTTAACTTGAGATATCTCTCTCTTTATATTTTTGCTATCATAACTCAAGAAATAGAGCACAAAAGAAGTAAAGATGCATAAAATTAATACTGAGATATATAATAATCTGGTCATTTTAATTCCTCTAACATCCTTTTATATTTTGTCATACTATAAATATCTAAATTTTCTCTAAACAAATACTCTGTTCTTTGTATATATCTCAATTTTGCAGAGCGTGATCTCGGATTTTCAGCAATTTCATCCTGATCTGGTTTATAGAATTTTTTATCTGGATATATAAATGGATAATTGGCATGATCTTCAATTTCTGGTTCATACCTAGACTTTGAAGAACTGCATCCTGTTAAATGATCAAAGATATTTTTAACAATCCTATCTTCAATAGAATGAAATGTTATAATAGCAATTCGACCACCTATTTTTATGTAATCACAAATGCCTATTAACAATGCATATAATTCTTCAAACTCATTATTTACGAAAACTCTTATGGCCTGAAAGGTGCGTGTTGCTGGATGAATATGGGCTCCTTTTTGTTTTTTATAAAAATTTCCGACGGCATCATTAATTATTTTACTGAGTTGAGTGGTCGTTTTGATAGTATTTTTTTGTCTATAATCATTAATCCTACTCGCAATAATACGTGAGTACTTTTCTTCACCAAAGTCACTGATTATTTCGGATAAATGCTCCTCCTTCATCTTGTTAACAACATCATGAGCGCTAATTGTATTTTTTCCCATCCGCATATCTAGGGGCCCTTCATTCTGAAATGAAAATCCTCTTTTTGGATCATCAATTTGCATCGATGATACCCCGAGATCTAACAAGAGTCCATCTACCGCTTTAATTGATAGGCTATCAAGTATGTTTGGAATTTGCGTATAACTCGCATTATAAAAATTAATTCGGTCCTGATATTTTTCATTAAGTTTTTTTGCAATAGGAACAGAATTGACATCTCTATCTGTTGCAATAATTATGCAATCAAATAAATCCAATATCGCACTAGAATGTCCGCCCCCGCCAAAGGTGCCATCCACAAATACACTTCCTCCTCTGAGTGATAATGCATCAAGCACCTTCTTGGTCATGACAGGTGTGTGATAGTATGGTCCGCCAGTAGAAATTTTTCTACTATCCATCACACTAAAAACCTTTGTTTTTCTTACTCAATAATAGCCTTTGCTCTCTTACCTTTTTTTGGGCTTCTTGCAAATAATTACTAAATCTATTTGGCTCCCATATTTGGAATTTTTGACCTAAACCTACGAATATAACCTCGTCATTAATCTGAGCATGCTGAATTAGGGCATCGCTTATGATGACTCGGCCGTCACTATCAATTCGGAGTTCTTCAGACAGCCCAAAAAGTGCTGTTGATAGAAAATCTTTCTCATCTGAGTATGGATCAAGATTATCCATAAGTGCATAAATCTCCCGAGATAGACTGTCACCTCCTGCATCAATTGCTTCTGCATCAAGAGATGGATAGCAGAACATTTTTTGGGATCCATCTTGAAATAAAATACTCCTGAATTGCGACGGTATCGAGACGCGACCTTTCTGATCAATTTTATTCTTAAATTTAGATAAAAATAATTGCATGTTAAATTCCATAAATGGGTATTTATGGGATATCATGGTATTTTTTGGAAGTCAATGGTTTTTTTAATTATTTATTAACCAAATTCTAATGCTAGATGGCCTATAAGCCGGGTTCTGTGTCAATTTGACGATGATCATTCATCTCGCTCTATGATTACTCATTGAGTCTAGCGACCTACCCAGATGGCAGAATGCAGAGGACATATTTCCATCTCTATTTGGTCTTGCTCCCAGTGGGGTTTACACTGCCAATGATGTTACCACCATTGCGGTGTGCTCTTACCACACCATTTCACCCTTACCATTTAATCATGGCGGTATATTTTCTGTTGCACTTTCCCTAGGGTCACCCCCGCCGGATGTTATCCGGCACTGTTCCTCTGTGGAGCCCGGACTTTCCTCTAATAAATAGCGATCATCCAGCCATCTAGCATATTTGTTTTAACATGAATAATTACCAATTGTCCACATAGACTAATGACCACCCCTAAACTCAGATAATTTTTTATGTACTTCTGTGAGTATTTGTTTTGTTGAGACATCTAACATACCATTAACTTTTACTGGCCTCCAGTGTCTCTGAAATGCCTTCAGTGCTTCAACAGTTTGCGTATCAAAAACTCCAGATTTATATACATGATATCCAATTGTCATGAGTTTAGTTTGTATTTCCTTGATGAATTGCGGACTATTCTTATCTGAATTGTCCATATCAAAATTTTCTTGTGAAAGATCTGAAAAAAAACCAATTTTTTCTTTTGCGAGGTGTTGCCATGGAAATTTTACTCCCGGGTCAATCTTTCTTCCAATTGAAACATCAGAATGCCCCAGAATATCCCAGCTTTGAATTGCATTGTCTCTCATAAGTTTTTTTACTAGTTTTACTAATGACTCAAGCTGGTGAGCCGTAAAATCTTCATTGCCTGCATTGTGCAACTCTATTCCAATTGAATTTGAATTAATATCAACGCAATTATTCCAGAATGATTTCCCCGCATGCCAAGCGCGCTTTGAGATATCAACTAAATTATAAATTTTACCTGATGTATCTATTAGAAAGTGACAACTTACTCTCGATCGCTCATCGAGAAACCAATTAATAACTTTGTGAAATTGCATATCAACACCAGTATAATGAATTATTATAAACTCTATTTTTGAATCCTTAACTCGATCACTATAGTTTGGTGATTTATATTTATGGCTTATCATTTTGTAAAAACTTTATATAATCATCTATGTTAATTATAGTCTTTCATAGTTGCCATAACAGCAATAATTTAGATTTATTATGGAAAAAAATAATTGGAATTTCTGGATAGATAAAGGTGGTACATTTACTGATGTAATTGCCCTTTCCCCAAATAATAATCTATTTCTAGAAAAAGTATTGAGTCAGTCTCAAAACAAGAATGATGACCCTGTTTCAACTGGTATAAAAAAAATCTTAACCGATAACTCTGCAGACCTTAAAAATATAGGGAATATAACCGTTGGAACAACGAAAGCTACAAATACTCTTTTGGAGAGAACAGGTGAAAAAACACTTTTAATTGTTCCAAAAGGCTTTAGAGACTGCCAAAAGATTGGTTATCAAAGTAGAGAAGATATATTTTCACTAGAAATCAAAAGGCCAATCCCGTTGTATTCAAAAGTAATAGAATTGGACATCCGTCTCACAAATAGTGGGAATGATTTCATAAAACCAAATTGGAAAACAATTACGGAGCAATTAAAACAAATAAAAATAGGGAATTATAATTCAATTTGTGTAAGCTTAATTCATGGATGGAAATTTCCCAGTTATGAAATTGAGATCCAAAGTATATTAAATCAACTTGGACACAAAAATGTTACACTTGGTCATGAAATTTCAAAAACGATTAAATATATACGAAGAACCCATACATCTCTTGTTCATGCCTATGTAGATCCTATTATCAGAAGCGATATTGATAATTTAAAAAAAGAAATAAATTTTAATAAGAATAATATTAGTCTTAGATACATGCAATCGAATGGTGGCCTAGCAGAAGAAAAAAACTTCCGAGGTATAAATTCTATATTATCGGGTCCAGCTGGGGGCGTAATGGGTGCAATCTCAGTCGGTAAAAACTCAGGCTTTAAAAAAATTATAACTTTTGATATGGGTGGCACTTCTACAGACGTCTCACATTTCGAGGGTGAATTGGAGTACAAGAATGAGAAAACGATCGATAACCAAATACTTCAGGTACCTATCATTGATATAGATACAATTGCTTCTGGTGGAGGTTCAATTTTAGACTATAGGAACTCGAGGATGATCGTTGGACCAAAATCAGCGGGTTCATACCCCGGACCAATGTCTTATGGAAAAAATGGCCCCCTCACACTTACAGATGCAAACCTATTTCTTGGCAAAATTATAGAAAAGTATTTCCCACAGAAGTTTGGCCATGACGGCAAATCCTCACTGGATAAGCAAATTGTATCTAAGGAATTCAATCAACTGAGAGATAATATAGATCCAAAAATGCTTCCAGAAGATGTTGCTGAAGGGTTTATAAAAATTGCAGTTGAGAAAATGTGTAGAGTAATAAGAAAAATTGCCACAAGGAAAGGTCTGCACTTGGAAGAGCATGCGCTCGTGAGTTATGGGGGGGCTGGTGGCCAACACGCTTGCCAGATTGCTGAGAACCTTGAGATCAAAACAGTTATTATTAATCCACTATCAAGTTTTTTATCGGCATATGGTATGGCTCAATCTGGAGAGAAGTATATTAAACAAGAGAGTACTTTTTTTGAATTTGATAAAAAATATAGAAATAAAATTGATGCTCTTATAAAAAAATTACAAAAAGAAAACCTAGCTAACACCAAATCCATGACTGTATCTCATTTAAATTTATTTTATTTGAAGTACAAGGGTACCGATCAAAGTATTTGCATAAAAGAAAAAAAATCAAATATTAAGTGTGAAGATTTAATCAAAAATTTTAGGAAAATTCATAAAAAGATATACGGCTATAATCTAAATAGAAAAATTATACTTGATATGATCCAAGTTGAAACAACTCCTCGATATAATAAAATCGAACTGCCCATAAAAAAAATAAATACTGAAAATAAGATTGATTATGAAAATTTCTATAGTAAAGGAAAATGGGTTAAGGCAATTGTGTGTCGAATAGAAAAATTCTATGACTTCAAACTTACAGGGCCAGCAATTCTGATTGATGATCACTCAACAATAATCGTAGAAGAGGGATGGCAAGCAACTAGGGACCAATCAGGCAATATTCTAATAAAAAAAATAAAAACATCAAAAACTCATAGAAAAGCTGATGAGTCACCAATAATGTTGGAGATTTTTAACAACCTTTTTATGTCAGTAGCAGAAACAATGGGGGAAACACTACAAAGGACTGCGGCCTCTATAAATATAAAAGAGCGGCTTGATTACTCGTGTGCTCTATTTGATAATATCGGTAATCTTGTTGCGAATGCACCTCATATACCAGTACATCTCGGATCTATGGATGATTGCGTAAAAGGGCTTATCAAGAAAAATCAATCTGTAAACAGGGGGGATATATTTATAAATAACTCACCTAGTTCTGGAGGAACGCATTTGCCTGATATTACTATTATTTCCCCTATCTTTTCTGATAAAACCAATGATATAATTTTTTACTTGGCCACGCGGGGTCATCACCCTGATATTGGTGGAATTTATCCTGGATCTATGACTCCCGAAGCAAAAAAATTGGATGATGAAGGTATTATATTTGATAATTTTAAAATTCGGATGAATGATCTTACGAAACACGAACGATTACAAAAAAAATTAAATAGTGGTAAATATCCAGCGAGAAATCCAGAGCTCAACATACAAGACATTACAGCTCAAGCAGCAGCAAATAAAATTGGTGAGATACAATTGCGTAAAATCATTGACTACTATGGATTAGAGGTTGTTCTTAAACAAATGTTTGCAATACAAGAGAATGCAAAAGAGGCATGTCTCGGGATATTGAAAAATATTAAAGCATCAAGCTTTGATATGACACTTGATAATTTTTATCTCAAATTAAGAATAAATACATGCTCTGATGGTAAAAAGATTAACTTTGACTTCACTGGATCAAGTGGAGAAAGTTCAGATAATTTTAATGCGCCGCTTCCAATCACAAAAGCTGTCATAATTTATGTCTTAAGATGTTTAATTAATGAGGATATTCCTCTAAATTCAGGAATCCTTGAACCTGTAGAAATATCTACGGACAGCAACTCTATAATAAATCCCTCAAAAAATGCGGCCGTCTCAGCGGGAAATGTTGAAGTGAGCCAAGCTCTTGCAAATTGTATTTTTGGTGCGCTCTCCATCAAAGCATCTTGTCAATCTACAATGAACAATATCATTTTTGGTAATGACAAATTTCAATATTATGAAACTGTATGCGGAGGTCAGGGAGCAGGGAAAAATCATAATGGTTGTGATGCGATACAGACAAATATGACAAATTCAAGATCTACCGATCCTGAAATTTTTGAGGAAGAATACCCAATTATTCTCTCAGAAATATCCCTAGTTGAGGGGAAACAATATAATAGTAAATTTGCAGGTGGCCGTGGTTTAAAAAAAATATTCTTCATTTGTGATAATATGAGTTGTTCTCTGTTATCAAATAACAGGAAAGAACAGCCATTTGGTCTTTGTGGAGGTGAGCCGGGGAAGCTGGGGTCAAACACAATAATAAGAAACAATGTGGCAATAGAGATAGAAGGAAATTGCCAAATAGAATTAGCCATCGGAGATCAGCTGATGATCACTACTCCTTCAGGTGGAGGATACGGTAAAAAAAATAAGTTATAATCTAAGCTTCATGGTTGTGTAGCCATTAAGGTGTAACTGATCTGAAACTCTATTGATGTGCTTTGGACCAATCTCACAACAGCCACCAATTATTCTTGCACCTTTACTGATCCAATCCATCACAAATTTTAAATATTCATCCGGACCGAGGTCATTTCTTGCCTCCAATACATTTACACTTTTTCCAAATTTCAAATCTTTGACAGAAGAGAAACCATTTGCGTAAGCACCAAAGGGTATGTCAATATTTTTAAATTTAGTTAACGCTGAGGATATTGTTTCTGGACAGGAGCAATTTAATAAAATTGCGTCTGCGGATTTCATTTCCAATAATTTAATCGCATCTACCAAATTTTCACCAGATCTGAGCAAATTGGGATAATCATCATCTAAAGTGAGACTAACATACTTACCCAGTCCAAAATGATCAAGAGCATCGGTGACAACAATTATCTCTTTGATGCTAGACATTGTCTCCACCAGAAATAAATCGACATCATCAATTTGCTGTTCAATTAAAAGAATATACTCGTCAAAAAGTTCCTTATTGCCTCTACTATCCTCAGCTGTATAACTAGCGATAAGTGGCGGCAAGCAACCAGCGATGGACAAATCTGATCTAGTATACTTTGATTCAGAAATTGCGGTATTCAACAACTGGATGGACAAAGAGTGGATTTCATCAAAACTGTCTCGCATACCAACTCTCTCTAATCTTGATGGGGTTGCAGCATAATTATTTAAGCTTAAAACTTTTGATCCTGCATTTATAAAATCCTTATGTACGCCAACTACAATATCTGGATTATCTCGCATGATCTGTAAAGACCAGAGCGTTTTTGATTCGGGTGATCCAGCTCTTTTGTATATCTCCTGGCCAATTCCCCCATCAAGCAAAACTATTTGATTTGATTTCATTAGTCGATAATATCAAGATTATGTAAAAAACTCGATCAAAAAGCTGTTGATATATCACATAATTAAAAAAATTGAATTTATTTTGCCTAAATTTTGAACAATATTTAACATCAGAACGTAAGTCTTTAAGATCATCTTAACAATTGATGATTAAACTAAAAACAAAACATGTCAAATTTATTTATTTTTAATCATATTTGATATATATTATGTTAGCCTATATAAAGTTATAACAAACAAATGGGATGTAATGGTGGCCAAAATAAATATACATAGAATACTCTTTGTAATAACACTTTCTATAATGCTTTTTTTGCATACAACAGCATCCAAAGCAGATATATCCCAATTTATTGAAGAAAATTATAATTCATCCTACGTCGAGCCATCTTCCCCTGAAATCGATTATAATACTTTTGATCCCTTCGAGGAAACTAATAGAAAGATGTTTGCTTTTAACCAAGCAGTTGACAAAGCAATATTAAAACCAATGGCTCAAGCTTATCGGGATATTGTGCCAGAAGGCGG
>CEPJ01142368.1_pt1 | contig 17341 bp, 16 predicted proteins | sample 530561 | NCBI WGS metagenome assembly CEPJ01 (sample SAMEA2620404, study PRJEB7988) | marine metagenome | biome: marine biome (ENVO:00000447); feature: surface water layer (ENVO:00002042); material: "saline water (ENVO:00002010), including plankton (ENVO:xxxxxxxx)" | depth 5 m
AGTATGAATCATTAATCCCTTTTTCTAAAAGATTATATGATTTTAGCTTTATTGGAAGATTTGATAGAAATGATAGAAATGAAGTTATAAATCAATTAAAAGAAAGATTTGAAAATATTTATTTTCATGACTCATCTCAAGGTTTTATAAGTAATCAAAAGTTAAAATATATTATTAGAAATACTAAATATTTATTAAATTCAACTTCTATACAGCAAAAAAATTCTTACGGATTTAAACAATTTCCAGAATCTTTACAACTTCAAGCTAAAAGTAGATTCATAGAATACGCCGCTAATGGCTGTATTTTATTTTCCGAAGTTTTGCCAATAAATACTTTACCTACATTAGTAAAGAATATTAAGATACCGGTAGTTGAAATACCAAGAGGAGTTAACAAAGCAAATTATTGTTTGGAATATTTGAAAAAAAATAAAAATAATATTCAAAAAATTTCTAGAAAGACATTTGAATCAGTTTATGAAAGTTATATGCCAAATAATATAAATTTGGAACTTTCAAAAATGCTTAATGAAATTTTAAATAGTCCCTCAAAATATAGTAATTACAATTTCAGCAATTATCAATGGAATTTACTAAAAAATAGCTATTTGCAATTTTATATTTTCAGTAATATAAAAAATATTTTAAAAATGGAACTATCTAACATATCTAAATTAATAAAATTGATTCATTTTATAAATTCTTTAATTAAGGAAAATAGTTTGTTTGAGATAGCTTTTTTATTAATAAAAATAAGTTTTGTGAATGTAATAAAAGTAATAAAAAAATCATTTTTTTATAAATAAAATTAAAATTATTATTTTAGTTAATTCATTTAAAATAACTAAACAAATAATTTTAAAATCATTGTATAAAAAAATGTTTATTATAAATATTTATGGTTAATATCGTAAATTTTTAATATTCAAATTGTTTTTACTAATTATTTATAGTTTTAATATTAAATGTTAATATGTGTAAAATCAATAATTAAATGCTAGCAAATAATAATGTTAATTTAGCGATTGATGAATTCTATGAGTTGATTAACTCAAAGGAAATAAAAAAATTATCAAAATTATATCCATCAGGAACTTCATGGCTCGATTTTACAATTAATTTCAAGAAATATACGGCTAATATTGAAAATGATTACCGTAATCAAGATTTAAATAAATTTTTTAATTTATTAATGTCTGAAGGAGCTATTAATTCACCTCCTTCATTTACTGAGAGTAGAGTTGGTAAATTAACATTTAAATGGCATTTAGATTCTTTAAATAAATATGTTACTTTAATTGATAAATATCCTGAAATAGAAGAATCAGATTTAATTAAAGGTAATTGTGTAAATCCTATTAAAGATGGAAGAAACTTTTCATTGGATACTTTTAGATATCTTGGATATATAGATAAAATCAATAGTAATTTATGTGATCCCACAAAAATTGAAAGATACCTTGAATTAGGTTCTGGAAACGGAGGTTTTGCTCGAACATTAAAACTGATTAATCCTAAATTAAAAATTACATTAATTGATCTTCCAATAGTTTTATTTATAGCGAGGATATTTCTTGAATATTCTTTCCCTTCAAGCAAACATTTCTACCTAACATCTTTAAGTGATTTAAAAAGTAGGGAATTATTTGATGCAGATTTTGTTTATGTAAATAATCTTTTTTTTAAAGAATGGTCTCAATGTGGATTAAAAATTGATTTGTTTTGTAACATGAGATCTATGGGGGAAATGTCTTTAAATATTCCAGATTTCTATCTTGACATTTTAAAAGAGATGAATGTTGAAAATATATATTTAGAAAATAGATACTTAAATAGATATAGTAATTATCATAGATTTGTTTATAAATTCAGAAAAGATGAAATCGCAGGTTCAACTTGGATGAAAAATAATTGGGAAACAATAGATTTTGATTTGGAGCCAGATTGGACAAAATCACCCTATGAGTCTGACCACCCTAGATACCTTTCATTATGTATGAAAGCGGAAAAAGAAAATGCAAAAAAACAATTATCACAAAAAGAACATCAATTTTTAATAAGTTCTATTAAAAAACAAAAATGGTATGCTGACTTTAATAATCTTCATCCCTCAAATTTGGCTTCAAAACCATTATTTGTTGATCAAGAGACGTTAATGAATTTATGGGAAATAAACAGAAAAAATCCAACTGAAGAATCTTTAAAATTAATTATTGATTTTATCTCTTATTATTTTGGATCAACTTATGTTGAAGAAATTGATTATTACAAGATACAACTTGAAAAAAAATTTAAAATTAGATACAAATCAATAACACAATTTAGTGTTGGAAAACTTATTTTGAAAATTTTACATAAAATAAGAAAAAAATTTTCTAATTAACATAATTACTTTTTTAAGATCCTGAAATTTAAAAGTCTCTTTATAAGAAGAAAATTATTAAATTTAATTTAAAACTATTAATCCATTAGAATATTTTTTGTTATATTTTAGAGTGAATACAAGGATCAATATATTGGATATTTTTTTACAAAAAAAAGTTTGTATTGTTGGGACTGGATTTTGCGGCTACGCCGGATTTGAAAAATTATCATATTTAGGGAATGATTTGTTGCTTGTAGAGGGAGGAGATTTGAAAGATCCTGTAAAGTCTGAAGATCAATCATTTTATAATTTTTCTCATAACAAATATTCAGGAAAAATAAAAGTTAAAGGTGATATTTCTTATGTTAAAAGTGATATTGATTTGTCATTTAGAGATAGACAATTTACTTTGGGAGGCTCATCTGGAAAATGGGCTGGTTTTATTAAACCACTTGAAGCTTCTACTTATTTAAATGAATATGGTGTTGATGGTTCAAAATCATGGGGAGGTCTTGATTTGCAAAAGTTTGATATTGAATCTTTAAAACTTTTGAATTCTCCTATTCTTGATTTTAACCCAATAAAGGTTGCAAAATCTTTAAATATAAAACTACCCGAATTGCCTAAAGGTCTATATTATACAGTCTATTCTTGGGCTAAAAAAACATTAAGGCTAAAGGATTTTTGGATAGATAAAGCAACTAATGATCCAAATAAATTGTCATCTCAAAAGCAAGTTCTTTATGGTTTTAAATTAGTAGATGCAATAATAAAAGATGAGAAAATAAGTCAACTAGAATTTAGATCTGGAAATAAGAAATTATATGTTAAAGCAGACGCTTTTATACTTGGAATGGGGGGAATTGAAAATGCAAGATTCGCTGAGATTTTGAATAAAAAATCTGCTGGTATTGAATATAGAAACTCTAATATTGGTAATTTTCAAGAACATCCACATATTTATGGAATAGGATCTTTTAATTATGGTAAAAATAAAATACCCGAAATATTAAAAAATAAAATTCCTTATTATAAGGATGGTAATTTAGTTGGGAAAGTAAAGTTTAATATTATAGCCTGGGATGGGATAGGAACTCCTAAAGTTTCGTTTGATTTACAGTCTAGAGACTACAAAAAAGGTTTTTTAGAAACTTTTATTGACTATTTTAAAGCAAAAATAAGGGGCGATGTATTTATAAGTATGAGATGTGAACAGACTCCAAATAAGAAATCAATGTTAGATTTTAATAAGAATGAAGTTAATTGGAATGTCTTGGGATCTGATTTTAAATTTTATTCAGATTATTTGCGGAGATTTGTCTCATTCTTAAACTATAGTGAAATGGGTAAAGATTTTAAATTAGTACAGAGAGACTCGAAAAGTGGTTTTGCTTTTCCTGAAAGTACAAATGGAGGGGCTCATCATATGGGTACTGTTCCATATTTTAAAAATGGATCCTCTATAGATGTAAATTTTAAACATAAGAATTTTTCCAATTTATACATAGTTGGGTGTTCAGTTTTTCCCACATCAGGGTTTGAAAATCCAACGCATGGAGCAATTTCCAGTACTCTTGCAGCAATTCAAGATTTAATTTATCAGCAAGAAATTTAAATTATGAAAAAAAGGAAGTTCCTATATTTAATATCTGTTGGTTCTTTAGGAATCTTAACTTTAAATCATTTTATTGATAGTGATAAAGAATATTTATCTAGTATTGATGAAGATCAAAAAAAATTAATTTCAGAATACAATAATAAAAGAATTAAGAAGTTAAGAAAAAATATCAGTGAAGAAATAAAAAATGACTATTGGAATAATAAAACTATTTTTGTGGGTAAGAGGCTCTATACTTATGCAGAGGTTGATTTAAAGAAAATTTAGAAATTTTGTGAAAATTCTAAAAATATTTTTAATGCTTACGAAATAGCTTAATATCAGAATATAAAGAAGAAGATTCTAATAAACAAAAATTATTAGAATAATTTTTATCTTTACAGATGTGTAAGTAAGATATTATCTAAAAAAATTAAAGGAATATATGAATAATCCAGGATGATTTGAATGTGTTATAGTATTTTCAAAAAAACAATTGAGATACGAAAAGAAATACGAAATTCCAATAAGCTATTCGAATATTATATCCAACTATCTAAAGTCTAATGGTTTTAATGAAATTTTTAAATCTAGAGTTGTTACTAGCCTTTATTATGATGATGCTTATTTCACAAACTACAAGGAATCTAATATTGGGTTAAGTTCAAGAACCAAAATAAGAGCAAGATATTACGATTTTAATAAGTTTAATTTCAATATAGAATTCAAAAGAAAGGAAGATGAGTTAAATATGAAGAAATTTTTAACGCCTTCATCTAGAGTTATCGGTAAACATTTACCCCTAAATGGTGATGTTAAAGATAATCCTCATATAGGAATTAAATTACCTGAAAATATCATGAACATTTATTATCCTAAAGTTTTGGTTTCTTATCTTAGAAATTATTTTTTATCCTCAGATCAAATTTATCGCATAACAATAGATACCAAAATTAATTTTTTTAAAGCTATTAATCTTGATAATGAGATTTTCATTAATAACAACAGAACTTTAAATCAATCTGTTCTAGAAATAAAATATCCAAATAATGGAGTAGAAAATCTAGAAATAATAAATTTAATTTCAAATAAGTTTAATTTAATTCAATCAAAATTTTCTAAGTATTGTAAAGCTGTTTCATTTTGTTTTTGAAATTTCTATTTGTTAGACTCAGAGCTATAAAGTAAATCAAAAACATTATTAGTCTTTTCTTTTATATTTTGTTTATTTATTTTTATTGTTGAGTTTTTCTCAACTAAAAATTTATTTAATTCTGGATATAAAACTAAGTTGTCTAAAATGATAGTGGCACCTGAATATTCAGGTTTTTTTTGATAGCTTGCAATTCCATAATTAGCGTTATTTATTTGTATATTATTTCCCGTAATAATAGAGTTGTCTTTGCTTGCTATACCTATATATGAATCTGTAATTTCAACATTTTTAATCTTAGCATTTGAATTCTCTCCAACACTTAGACCTTTATCAGAAATATTCCTCATTTTTATATTTTTTATTTTAACTTCTGTTCCAGATACATCTATTCCATCATTCCCAATATTTTCTAAAAGAATGTTACTAATTTCTCCTGTTGAAAAATCAAGATCAATAGCATCAGAAAAAATGTTTTTAAAAATACTATCCTTTATATTTACTCCTGATCTAATTATATTGATAGCATCTTCTGAATTATTTTCTTCAAAGCTTACTGAATTAATATTTACATCAGATCTGAAGAAAGTTATTGCGCCTGTATAAGTAATACCGTTTTTATTGAATGAATTTAATCCTTGGAATATGGTATTAGATATATTAGATGTCTTATTTGCATTGATAACTGCAATACCCTGACCTGATTGATCAGTTGACTTTATTATCACAGGTGAATTTTTAGAACCTATTATATTGATAGGTCCATAGCTAATTATTGAGGCATTATTTGTTAAATTTAGGGTTGTATTTTCACTGATTTTCAGATTGTAATCCTTAGGGATTTTTATGTCAAAATTTACTTCCCATTCTCCTGGTAAAAAATAAATTTGCTTATTATCTTTGTCCAATTTTATAAAATCAAAGAATTGAAGTGTATTTAAATCTTTTTTTAATTGAGTAGTCTCATCAGTTGTATAAATTTGATCATAAGATGATATCTTGGAACCAGCTACCTCATATAAAATTTTTGGGTTTTTTATTGGAATGATGGAATTGAAATTATATTGAAAAGATTTATATTTTTTCTTTTTTTTGCCTAATACATAACATTGGTTTTCAGAGCAATAGTCGGTCGAGTTAGGTAAATATGTATTATTTGGAAATTCGTATAAAGTCTTGCCTGATTCACTAACTACTGATTTTAATTCTAAAGGGAGGCTATGTTTATTTGAAATCAATAATTGATATTCTTCATTTTTTTGGGAATTATTCAGAAGTAAAGCTTTTATGGCATAATTAGGCTTTAATTTTGATCTTATATATTCTTGGTTCTCATATAGGGTTTCTTTATTCCTAAAAGAATACCAAGGATAGCTTTTATGTAATAATGCTAAATTTTTAGATTCTTCAGGTTTTATCTCTTTAAAGAAATTATCTAACCAATTTTTGTTTGATACTATTTCTAATGATCTGCCATAAGATTTACTAATAGCACTATGTGATAGTAAATCTGATGCAATACCTCTAAATATTTTGCCCCTCTTAAGATCCCTTTTTGACTTAAAAAATTTCCTTTCAGAGTCAAGATCCATTTGCCTAAATCTCTCTCCGATAAGACCTGGCAACCTAATATTTTTAACTTCTTCTGTTAATGGATATATTCCTTCATGATCAAAAGGTATTGGTTCAATTAAGCCAGTAATTGGGTTAAGGTAATACCTTAAATTTGCTCTATTTATAGAATGATCACTTCCTAACAAATCAGAAATAGCTAAAATCATACCCATTGCCTCAACATCAAATACTTCATCTACTTCTAATTCATTGTTATCAAAGCTATTTATTAATCTCCTAATTTGATTCATAGAACTTCTTCCTTTTTCGGTTTTCATAAGTTTATTTTCCCTATAAAATAAAACTTTTAAATTATCTCTTGAACCGCCTAATTTAAAGATAGGCCCTTCTCTACGATTGTTATTTTCTAAAATATATTTTTCCATGTTTTCTTCTATTGAGTAAATTGGATAACTCTTCCCATTAAGAACTACTGGAATAAACATAATTCTAGGAGAGACAATACCCGCATATTTATTCAACTTGGAGAAATACCATTCACTCATATAGTGCCGAACCCTTGGATGTTGAATAGCAAATCTTTTCATACCTAAAATAGTTTTATCTTCACCCACCTTGATTTTGTATGACCAAAGGCCATCATCTTGCCAATGATCAGGACCCCACCCTTTTAATCTCATTTTTACTTTATAAGTATCGTCTAAGTATTTAATTTTTGCATCTACCCAGTCAACATCTTTTGATAATAATGAGTTTTTAGCTTTAACCTTTTCTCTATCTTTTGCAATCTCCAATACGTTGCGATAGGAGATATCAATAATTAATGGATCTTTGGAGGAATAAAAAAATGACTTTACATAATTAATAGGTAGCTGAACATTCGTCTTCAAAGCAGGCTTAATAAAGGTCTCGATTTTGTTCTTATCAACTAATTCTTTTGTTTTAAAAATTAAAAAATAGCTGTAAGAAAAAAAGATTGCAGCAAAAATAAAATATTTATAATAATTCCAAGCTATTTTTATATCTTTTTTTTCTTTTCTATTAAATGTTATCTTCATTTAATATCAGTTAATGGGAGTATTGTAAAAATTAAAAATTGAATTAGGAAAATTACTAGAAAATGCTTCTCTGAGATTACTCAGAGATTTATCATCTTTAAGTTTAATATTTATAATAAAATTACTAAACTCAGATGGAATTTCCTCTAGGGAAATTATTGAATAATAGCTTGTATTTTGTTTTAAAATAGTGAATAAAGTTTCACTTGAATAATTTGTTTTTAATTTAATTGATATCGTATCGATATCATCTAACTTGGAAGTTAGAGATAATTTAACTTCTTGTTTATTTGATCTATATGATAAATATATAGCCAATGTTCCGAAAAATATAACCATAAATGCAAATAAATACTGACTAGCACCTACAGAGATTCCTAGACATATACTTAAAAGCAAAAAACCAAGATTAAAAGGTTCTTTAACTGCAGTTCTAAAGCGTATTACAGATAAAGCTCCTACTAAACCTAAAGAGAGAGCTAAAGATGACTTTACAACAGCAATTATTGATGCAACGCTTAATGTTACGATTAAAAGGGTATTGGCAAAAGATATCTTTGAAGAATAAGAAAGAGAAAATTTTGTATAGATATATCTTAGATAAAGCCCTGTAAGCAATGCTAAAAATAAAATTACGAATGACTCGCTTAACCCCAAAGGAGTTGATGCACTTTGAAAAGTTTCTTGTGGTACGTTAGTTAGAAATAGATCAAACATTCGAATAATATACATCATTTCTAAACATTTGTATATTTATCTTAAGTTTTTTCGGTTGTTAGGATTATGTAAAAATTTTAGAAAAAATATAAGTTTTAAAAAATATTTTAAGAATAATATTTTGACCCTTCTAAGTTGTAATTTGGCAAAAAATTAGTGAACTCTGAATAAATAAATTTTCAAAAATTTATTGTTCCTAATATCAATATCCTAAGCAAAATAATAGGCTTTTATAATCGTGACAATCTGAGAGTATTTGAATTTCTTAAAAAAATTTTTATATTAACCCAATTTATTATTTATACCTAAAAAAGGCTACATTGTTATGTTTTACACATCATTTGATTTTTTGCCTCAAAATTTTTTTTGAAAAATAATTCTTAGTTTTTTTTCGCTCTAATAAAAGTAGCTTAAAATTTTAATTAAAAAATATTGAATATATTATTTAAAAAAAATTGAAAGCCAAAATAAAAAACTAATTTAGCCAAATTTATAAGAAATTATAAATTGATTTTTAAAGTTACTTATGGTAATTTGATTAATCATAAAAATAAAAAAATTAATTTTAAAAGATCACATTTCTATAAGATTCTCATACTTTTTCTAGGGATGATAATGGGAGCTTTTTGGTACAGGCAAAGATTGCCTCCCTTACCTTTATTAAAGAAAGTTTATGAAGAAAATTCTCCATATTACAGAAGAATTAAGTCTATACCTTCATATAAAGAGGCACAATTAACATATTCAAAATATAAAAGTGGGGTGCTTCTTTATCTTGATAGATCTTATGTAGACACTATTGGAGATGATAGGCTCGATGGATTGTTTCTTATACAAATAAATAGGCATGAAACTCAGAATATAATACTTAAAACTAACTCACCAATAACTATTTATAGATTAGTGCCTGAAAAAAATTCAGGTTTAAACCATCAATATGAAAAAACAAATATCAAAGTAATGGTAAAGGGGGTATCAACAACGAATCTTGTGGATGTCGTAAAGAAAAAGTTTAAATCAGGAAATATAATTTTATCTCCAGGTGGACCAATCACCGCAGCTCCAATTTTGTTTTCAACTTATGGGCAAAAAATTCCAAATATAATTATACAAAAGACTTATTAACTAGAAATTTTTCAATTATTTTGTTAATTATCCATAACATCTTTGATTTTTATTTTTCACCCCTTAAATAATGTTATCTAGAAATAAGAGGATAACTTTCGAATCTAGGGTAAAATAACATGCTAAATAATTTTAATTGCTACTTCTAAAACATTTTTCAGTTGAATTGGCTTAATAAACTTATTATTTTCTCTCAGTTAGTTATTATTTTAAGAAAATTAGTAAGAATAATAAAAACATGTCTATAAGATAGTTATTTTGATTGATGTTTTGCATGATATTGATGGTTTAGTAATTGATTCCATATTTCCTCCATGTAAATTTTTATCCAACCATCCATAAAATAATTCTATAATTTATATGTATTACAAATTAAAATGTGTTGAGAATTAGAATAAAGAAAAAATTGAGTTATTTAAAGTTAGCGAATAATATAAATAAATAAAATAAGATTTAGTGAAAAATGTTTAAGGTTCTCAAAGAAATACATTCATCAATATTCCCTAAATTATTACTAATTTTTGCAGTTTTTTTCTCTATTGAGATCTCTTTTAAGGTAAGAAGATTTTTATTATACTGTTACAAAAATGAATCATGTGATTATTTAGTTGATGTTTTAAGAATAAAACAAGGCGCTACTCTAGGTTTGGGCTCTAAGCATGAAAAACTTGGTTATACCTCTAAAGAAAATTTAGATTTGACTATTAATAGCTATGGATGGAAAAATATAAATCTAAAAACAATTAAGAATGGGATAAGGTACGACGAAAAAAATAGTAATCCTATTGATGTTTTAGTAGTTGGTGAAAGTTCTGCTTTTGGGGCTCAGGTAAAAAATAATCAAACATGGCAATCATGTTTAAATAGAAAGCAAAGTAAATATAATTTTATTAATGCCGCAGTATTTAATTACGGCCCAGGTCTTTCTTACTTAAGAGCTGAATATTTATCAAATGAATTTAAACCTAAATTTATTATATTATCTACCCTTATTGGAGCTGGATTTGAAAGAGATAAGAGATCTTTTACTGGTGGTTATCCTGCAGTATCAATAATAAAAACTTCAAAAGGTTTAACATTTTCTGATCCACCAAATCCCAATAAAGCTGGATCAAAATATTCAGATGAAAAACCCAAAATAATAAATTATATTCTCGCGATGTCAGATTTAATAAGTAAATATCAACCTATTCATAGACAAATAGTATCTAATAGCTATAGCCAAGATCATCCAGAAGCTGCCTCTGTAGAAGAGATCCGCCCTTGGGTTGTACAAAAAACAAAATCTTTTAGAGTTCCATTTATATGGGTAATTCAATACCAAAATCAGATAACAAAAAAAATGGAATATGAAAGGAAATCACTTGTTAATGAACTTAAAAAAAATAATATAGATTTTGTAGATACTTATGAATATTTACATGGAAAAAAATCTGGTTTTGGTAAAAATGAATTATGGAATATGCATCATACAGCTATTGGCAACGATCAGGTTTGCACCTCTATCTTAGATTACTTAAATAAAAAATAATTTCTGAGATTAAATTTCATTATTAGATTTATCTTTATTAGCTTTTTTTATTTATTTTTGTTTGAAATACATCTAATAAATCTCCAATAGTGTTCAAACTTGACAACTTTTGTAATGTGAGTCTTGTTGACCATTTAAGTTCACACTCATGAAGAATTCTTGTATGAGACATACTATCCCAGCCCTCAATATCTTTTGCTGAGATTGACCTTAAGAAAAATTAAAAATTTTAAAATGATTGCAAAATATCTTGCTAACAAAATTTATATTTCTAATCTTCTCGACAAATCTGATTGAAATATATTTTCAGGATCCATATCATTTTTAACTTTTTTCCATTTCGGATATGAAGAATACGTCTTCTTAAAAATCTCTGATGTTTGTCTTGTATCTTTTGCTAAGTAAATCCTACCTCCTAAAGTGGCCAGTTCATTATCCAATTCTTGTAATACTTTTAATAAATCTTTATTTGAACCTGGTAAGTCAAGCGCTAAAGTCCAGCCAGGTTTCGGAAAAGATAAGAAGGCATCATTCTTATTCCCAAATCTCTTGAGGACAGTTAGGAAAGAATAAGCTGAAAATTTTTTTAAAGTATCCAAGACCTTGAAAACGAAATTTGTATTATCATAAGGAACTACAAATTGATATTGATAGAAGCCTTCTCGGCCATAAATTCTATTCCAATTACTTACACCATCTAATGGATGAAAGAATTCAGATATTGTTTGAATATTTCTATTCAATGTGGATGATTTTCTAAACCATAATTCATTAAAAGCTTTAACTGTTAGTTTATTTAAAATCCCATTAGGAATTAATTTTGCTGCACTGCCAATGTTCTTAGGATCATAAGAAAGAAAATCTTTATCAATATTTTTTAAGTCAACTATTTTTGCATGTTCTCCACAGGTTAAAACCCCTCTAGATTTTTTATGTAGGCTATCAATCCAAGCAACACTATATGAATACTCTTTATCTTTCGAACTCATTAAATCCATTAAAGAATTCAAGTCATTACAAATGAAGGTATCGACTTTCATAAAGGCAGTTTCGACTTTGATAAGTGATATTGTCGCTTCTAGAATGATTCCTGTTAAACCCATTCCACCAACTGTTGCCCAAAAATGTTCATCAATTTTATTATCCTTACCTTTTGTTGGCTTTAACTCTTTTATTTTTCCATCTCCAGTTACTATTAAAATTCTTGTTATGTGATTCCCAAGACTTCCATCTTTATGATGATTTTTGCCATGAACATCTGCGGCGATAGCTCCCCCTATAGTTACTTTTGAGGAGCCAGGTGAGACAGGTAAGAAAAAACCGAGAGGAACTATTGCTTCTAATAATTGATTAATGGAAACCCCTGCACCTACAGTTACTTTATCTCCAGAGACAGAAATTCCATTACAAAAATTTAAATTAAATACAAATTCTTCATTTATTTGTGCAGCGTCTCCATATGATCTTCCTAATCCACGAGGAATGCATTTTAAATCTTGTGATTGATTTAAAAAAGTTTGAATTTCATCTGTACTTCTGAAATTTATTAATTTTGAATTAACAAAATTCTTTCTGCCCCATCCTGAAATTCTTTCTTCTTTAATTAAACTCTCAAAATCTGTAATCCTATTCATAATTTTGACAATATAAATCTCGGTAAAATTGAAACAAAATTGATTATAACTCTCCACCACCATGGCCAATATTCTATCCCTTCCTTTGTTGCATTTTTAATTAAACTTTTTGCGAGATTATTTTTTTTGGCATACATAAACTTAGGAGATTTACCTCTTGACATAGCTGTATTAATTAAACCGGCTTTAATAATTCTTACTTTAAATGGTTTATTTTGACATCTAAGTAATATTCCTTCGCAGAAAATGGTTAAAGCAGCTTTAGCTGCTCCATAGTGATAATTAGATGGTCTCCCTATATCGCCTGCAACTGAGCTTAAAACCCATAATGCTCCATGTTTTGAGATCCTACTTTCAGATGTTATTTTGCTAATCCATGGTATTAGGGAATAGTAATTTACTCTTGCTATATCTAAAGCTTCATTTAAATCATTATTTGCTATCTTTGAATCTCCTAAGTAACCAGAGGCAATAATGTATAGATCAAAAAAATCTATAGATGGTTTTACCTTTAAATCCCCTTTAAGCAAATCATATTCTTCTATTGTTATTTTTACCCCATATTTAAAATTCATTTCTTTTATGAAAGATTCAATTTTTTTAGCTGTTCTTAAAATTAAATGGAATTTTTTTGTTCCTTTTTTCGTTAATTCGATACAAATTTCTTGAGCTATTTCACTATTACCGCCAAGAATGAATACACTTTTAAAAATTCTGTGTTGATTAAAGTTATCTTTAGTCATTCTCAAAAACTTTTTTTCTAATAATAAATAAAGATATAATCCCCAATAAACTAATATACCAAAGTGTCATTAATCTGATTATTGATGTTATTGGAATTCCATATTCAATTGGAATTGTTTGGGATTTTAATATAAAAACAGTAAATGCTTCAGTTAATCCTAAACCACCAGGTAACATTGTTAATGCTCCAACTAAACCCGCTGAAGTATGTGTAACAGTTGCTAATAAAGGTGAAATATCAAAATTTGATTTTATTAGAAGTAATAAGAAAGCAATTCCTTCCAAAAACCAAGAGAATATCGATAAAAAAGTAATTTTTATTAAGAAATTTATGCGTAATAAATTTTTAAAATTATTTAATTTGCTAAAGTCTCCAAATTTAAAAACATTTCCTGAAAAATTAATTTTTATATCAAAAAATGATTTTATTATTTTTCTAAAATTTGCTAATTTAAATATAATCAGAAAATTAAAAATTATAAAGAAAATAATAAATATAATATAAATCTCTTTTAAAGGTAAAATTAAATTTTTGCTATTGATAATTAAAAAGCATAATAAAAAAAATATAACTGAAATAAAATCAAAAATCCGTTCAAATAAAATTGAAAAAAAAGAATATTTTAACGGAATATTAAAAATTTTCTTTAAGAAAAAACCTCTAATCAATTCGCCTATTTTTCCTGGAGTTGCAGTAAAAGAATAAGATGCTAACCACAATTTATATTCGGTATTTGCTAAGGGGTAAAAGCCAAAACTATTAATAATTAATCTCCATCTGTAGTAACGTAAGATATAACCAAAAGATATTAATAATAAGCCAAGTAAAATTTCTGGGAATAAATTTTTTGTTAAAAATAATAAATTGCCTATCTGCCCAAAATCAGATAAAAATAAATAAATAAATAGAGTAATAGGAAATATAAATATTAAATATCTAAATGATCTATAAACTTTTTTTTTAATAAATTTACTCAATATAAAAATCCTATATAAATAGTTATCAATGTCCAACAAGAAACAATTATTTGAATAGGCTTATCCGTCAGTAATACTTTTTCTGGAGTCTCTAAAATATTTACTCTTAATTGATTCCCGATTATATCTTGACTTTCTTCGCTTAACATCTGATATCTAAATATCCCTAAAATAACGAAAGGAATCGTTATTATCATTAAGGGAGAAGTTGCTCCGCCTACTTGAGGCCCAAAGCACCACAATGAATAAGTCATAATAGTACAGGAAGTTAAAACAGATTCAAATTTATTTATTAGAGGTAGTGAATAGCTATCTAGTACTTTTCTAGTTATTAATTTACTATTTTTTATTGTAATTATTTCGGCTTTCCTTTTTTCTAATGCTATAAACAAAGAGAGCATTCCTACAGATAATAAAAACCAAAAAGATATAAAAGTCTCAGAAGCTGCCCCCCCTGCAATTGATCTAATAATAAAACCACTTGCTACACAGAAGAATTCAATTAAAGGAATATTTTTCAAATAAAAGCAATACATTATCTGGATTAAAAAATAAATAACCAAAAGATAAATAACAAAACTATTAAGAGAAAGTGCAATAAGAAAACTCGTAGCCAAGAGTATTATTGATAAAATTAAAGCAGTGGATCTGGATATTAATCCAGATGCAATAACTCTGTATTTTTTTGTAGGGTGTTTTTTATCCTTATTTTTATCTACACAATCATTAATTAGATATATAGAAGAAGAAATTAAGCAAAAAGATAAGAATGCTTTTAATGAAGCAATTAATATTTCTGGTTCAAAAGAAAAAGCAAAAAAAGGTGCTAAAAATACAATTATATTTTTGCTCCATTGATTTATTCTGCAGGCTTTAATAAAATGATTGATTTTTATCGAATTAAATGATTATTTTAATAAAATTATATAATGAAATTTTAAATATAGAAAGTTTTAAAAAATTATTTAAATTTAATAAATTGATTGGAGAATTAGTATTTTATAAATCAAAAATATATATTTGTTTTTATTCTTTTAATTAAGAAAAAACTTTTAAGCTTAAGACTTGTAAAATAATATTAAAAAAACTACTTTGAATTTAATCTAATAAAAATCATATTTAAATTAAACTATTTACAATTATCTACCTTCCATAACCATCCTCCATTCCAACCTCCTAGATTTAAATACCAACTTTTAAAATTTGTTCTAATAATTGTTTTGTTAGCTATGCACTTAGATTTTAATCTCTCTTCGGTTTTTAAAATGCACTCATCTCCTTTTACGCTATTAATATTCGCAGGGTTTGTGCAATAAGCTGGAGATGATTTATTTAAGTCTTTTGCAAAATCGTTTAATGAAGGATATGAATTAGATCTATTTAGGTTTGGTAAATCAGCTAAGTAGTCAATTTTTCTATGGTCGATGTATTTAAAATGGTCTATATAATCTTTACTTTTGAATTTAGCTAAATCTCTGTCAACAATTCCATCTAGGGACCAGACTCGAAATCTATCATCTAACCTATTTCGAATTTGTACTTCTATGGTTCCTATATCAACTATATCATTTTCACTTTTGGCCAATTTTTTGAAAACCTCATCTGAATATTTCTTGACATTTTCTGGTGATGAAGCCTTAATATTTTCCCATAATATATTTTTATCTTTGCATTCTGTATTTGAGCAAATGGCGAATTTATGGTTATGTACTATTCCTGCATACATTGATGCCACCAAGTACAAAAGTCCTAAAAAGGCAATGAAAACCTTTGGAAAATTTGGTAAAATTCTGGCAGCAAATAAAAGAAAAATCAAACAATATTCGTATGTAAAATATCTTGAAAACTGGACTGTTGGAAGGAATCCAAAAAAGTGCAAAAATAAAGGAAATGCTATAAAAACAATAGAGATTATAATATCAACTCTTTTTAAGTTTTTTCTAAAAATTAATAAGCCAAATATTATTGGATAGGTGTAAAGTAAATTGCGAAAAATTTTCATCGTAAAAGTTAAGTTATATCCAAGAAAATTTAAATTAATGTTGTTTATTGCGTAAAGTGGAAGTGTAGATATATATCTTCTTATAGAACCTGCATTATGATAATCTCCTCCACTAATTAAGGAGAGAATAAAATATAAAAAACCACAAACTATAAAAGAAACTATTGAATTTAGAAAAAGGCTTTTGTTTTTATGAAAAAATGATTTTATAGATAAAAATAAAGGATAAACAAGTCCCTCGGGCCTTAATAAAAAAAGTAAAGAAGACTTTAATATAACTCCTTTATTATTTAATTTCATATCTGATTTAATTTCATTTGATAAAAAATTTATCAAAATTGCAGCAAAAAATATATTTTCCATCCCAAGCATTGCTTGTCTACTCATAAGACCAACTACTGATAATAATGTCGTACCAATTAATTTAATTGAGATTGATTTGCTTGGATTGATATCGTATATTTTGTATAAAATCCATAAAAAAGAAAGAACTGAAATTAATTTCATTCCATAGTATGAGTAGAAACCAAATAATTTGTAAATCAGAGAAACTATTAGAAAATATAGGAAAGAAGATTCTCCTCCAGTTTTGTAGCCAGGATTAAATTCAAGGAAATGTCCGTTTATAAAGTTCTTAGCATAAATTAAGTGAATCTCAGCGTCTCCATATAGAGTATTTCCATTAAGCATTAATTGATAAATTGACCAAGAAATCATAATCAATGTAATTATTTCTAATACTTTATATTTATCAATTACTCTTTCTAAATTTCTTAATTTCATTTATGCAAAAGAAAGTATAATTTAATCATCCTATCATTAAGTACAATTAAATCTAATAAATTAATTTGTAAAAAAT
>CEPJ01003736.1_pt1 | contig 17238 bp, 12 predicted proteins | sample 530561 | NCBI WGS metagenome assembly CEPJ01 (sample SAMEA2620404, study PRJEB7988) | marine metagenome | biome: marine biome (ENVO:00000447); feature: surface water layer (ENVO:00002042); material: "saline water (ENVO:00002010), including plankton (ENVO:xxxxxxxx)" | depth 5 m
TTCGATGGCTGGTCTAAAGATCGTCGCTACACAAACGCTCTCTAAATCTTTTTGGCAGAGAATCATATTTATAAGTCTTTTGTTGACCACACTTCCCTGTTTGGCGTTAGACAAAGCAAAAGATTTATCAGATTTCCGGAAAAGACAAATATATACGGAATCTCTCGACAACTTAAAAAGAGGTGCGACAACCAAATTCAATAAGAACAAGAAAAAGCTTAAAGGCTACGTTCTAGAGCCTTATCTGGAATATCACCGATTAAACGGGAAATTAAACAACGCAGGACCTAAAGAGCTGGAAACTTTTTTAGGGACTCACTCTGATTTAGCAGTGTCGCCAATACTCAAAACAAGATGGCTAAAAAAACAAGGCGCTAAAAGAAAGTGGAAGGACTTCTTATCCATCTTCAAAGAACAAGACTTTTTGCGTTCATCGAATGCTGAACTTAAGTGTTATTACCTGAGGTCCCTTTACGGCACCGGAAGAAAAAAGGAGGCTCTGAAGAAAACTACTGAACTGTGGCTGAGCCCAAAATCTCAACCGAAATCTTGCGATCCGTTGTTTGACGTTTGGAGATCTTCTCAGCACTTTAATCAAGATATAGCTTGGCAGAGACTAGAGAAAGCCATCAAGGCAAATCAACGCACCTTGTCAAAGTATTTGCTGCGGTTTTTTTCTGGAGCCTACAAGACACGTGCGAATGCCTATTATCTCGTTCACACCCAACCTCGACGGATCTTACAGACCAGAAACTTCACTGCCGACACAGAGAAAAATAGAACTGTCATTGAGCATGGCTTGGTGAGATTGAGCACTCGAGACCCGAAAAAAACTCTTAAAGCGTGGAAGAAATATCGAACTACACATGATTTTTCTGAATTACAAAAGAAGGTTATGACGGAGCGGCTAAGCGTGGCAATTGCCAAAACAGGGGCATTTCCCGAAGAAGCTAAAAGGTCAGAGATAACGTCAGCTTTCGCCGTAATAGGACTCGCAAATGCAGCTATTGCAGTGGCGAACTGGCAAGAACTTAACTTTTGGGCAAACAAATTACCCGAAGAGGAAAAAAGTACTCACAAATGGAGGTTTTGGAGAGCTCTGAGTAAAGAGAAGATCATGGATTCCGACCTTCGAAGCAACCCCCATGACCATGAGGACGATTTCCTAAAACTCGCTCAAGAGAGAAATTATTACGGATTTTTAGCGGCAGAACGGCTTGCCATTCCTTCCTCTTTGAACGCAGAGACTGACTTGGCATATTCTGGAAAAATCATTGCGAAAAACATTCATGCTAAAAGAGCCCTCGAGTTGTTCGCTGTAGGTGAAGAGTTGAATGCTAGACGCGAATGGTTCAGGGCCTTCGATGAAATTGAAGATCAACATGAAAAAAGAGTCTTGGCCCATGCGGTTAAAAACATCGGGAAGATCTCATTAGCAATTTTTAGCGCCAATTTGGCTGATGCAACTGACGATTTGACCTTGCGCTTCCCTAACCAATATGGCCCACAATTTGACAGAGCGAGCCACAAAGGTGGTATCAGCCCCAGCTTGCTCAAAGCGATCACGCGCCAAGAGTCAGCTTACGATCCGAAAGCAAAATCCAGTGCCGGCGCGAGAGGCCTTATGCAATTGATGCCGAGGACGGCACGCCTTGTAGCCCGAAGAATGAATGTAAAACTTGCCGGCGATGATAGTCTTTACGAGCCGCTTATGAATATACAGCTTGGCTCATTTCATATTGCCTGGCTTTTAGAGCGCTACAAAGGCAACAGACCACAGGCTATCGCTGCATACAACGCGGGAGAATCCAGAGTAGACAGATGGCTTAAAGAGAGGGATGGACTCCCTATTGAAAATTGGATAGAGACAATTCCATTCAAAGAGACACGAAACTATGTCAAAAATGTGCTTGCCTTTACTCAAGTCTATGAACGTTTAGCCGGCAATTCACGATCTTCTATTCTTAACCCTGGCGAGAGAATTATTGGCGGCTAGTTTGATCGATATTTGCGTCAACCTAATGCACCAGCAATTCGACAAGGATCGCTTGGAGGTTCTAGTTAGAGCTAAGTCTTCTGGGGTTCAAGGCATCTTGCTATGCGCGGATACACTCGATACGGCTGAAGAAAATTTAAAATTTATCAACGAAACGAATATCAGAGAAAATCTATCATTACCGGAACTGCTGACGACTGCAGGGACGCATCCGCACGAGGCCTCTCAGTGGAGAAACGATGGCAAGGACAGGCTCCGTTGCCTGCTCAAGGAAACATCTATTTCCGCGATCGGCGAGTGTGGATTAGATTTCTATCGCGACATCAGCCCTCGTGAGAAGCAGATAGTATGCTTTCAAGAGCAAGTAGAAATTGCATGCAAGGAGCGTATTCCGCTTTTCGTACACGATAGAGAGAGTGAGTCTCTGACAAATCAGATACTCAAATCTCAAAAAGCTCTGCCTCCAACTGTAATTCATTGTTTTACAGGCACTGAAAAAGAACTACATGAGCATCTTGATCTTGGATGTTATATAGGAATCACAGGGTGGATTACCGATCCCACTAGAGGGCAGACACTGCGCAAGGTCGTCTCTGAAATCCCTTTGAACAGGATGTTAATCGAAACCGATGCACCTTTTCTCGCGCCGAAACGAAGCGCTCTTGAGCAAAAACATCTAAATTTACCGCTCTCGTTTCGTTCCTCCAGAAACGAACCAAGCTTTCTCCCCTTGATATCCGCTTTTTTGGCTAGTGAACTTCGATTAGAAACGAGAGAATTACTTCAACAAACGACGCAAAACGCCATCAACTTTTTCGGATTCACTGAAATCGAGGCAAATTGAAAATCCAGGTCTCTAACTGATTTTTGTCGAACGGAGCTTCCAACTCAAAACCGTCGCATTGCAAAACCGGTATTCTCTCTCCGAACTCATCGACTAACGCCGCTGATACAGAAATATCTTTGGTAGTTACCCGTAAGCCACCGGGGATATCGATTTCAAATAATTGTTCCAATGCTCTCTCGCACAGGGAGCAATGGGCAGTGAGGTAAATTGTTAAATGGGTAACTGTTTTGGACAAATATAGGCCCCAACTTCATAGTGTGACACTGCAAATCTGCGTATATGATCACTCAATGGAACAAATAATTCGAGTGTCAGACGACTTTGCTGCCAACTACTATCCGTTGAAAATGTCCTCCGACATCAATTGGAGCGGTGTAAAGGGTTGTTGGAGAGCAGAGTTATCGCTAGCCGAGGTACCCTCGGAACATATCATCGTGCCGAGCTTTTCGATGATTGATGCTGATTATTCTTTCAGTTTCGAAATTCAAACCCCTTCTGGCAAGTGTCGCCTCTCAAATATTCCAGAATTGAAGGGTGAAATGAAGCCAAGAAATTTTTCAGAGCATCTCACCCCTCATATCGATTGTTGGCACACCTCACAATATATTCGCGAAGCAAAGCTCGTCACTCAAGTCTTCACAGAGAAAGAGCCCAGAAACTTTCTCTTCATTTGCTCGATTCGCCCTATCTGCAAACCCGTCGAATCCTCGGCTCCAAAATGGAGGGGAACGCTCTCTAATGTAACCCCGATATCACAAATGCTTGCTGAAGAAAAAATAAGGCATCGAATATGTTCTCCGTCTTCTCTGGCAATGGCTGTTTCAAAGATAAAAGGACTTACAGACATTGAGGCCAACACAGTGTGGAAAAAACTGATAACCCTTTGCTACGACCTAAACATAAACGCGTATGGATCATGGCCAAAAGCGATATACGCGGCGAGCACGTTCGGTGTTCTGGGCGGAATTGAGGCACATGCAGAGCTTAGGAGCGCTGAAAAATGTCTTGAATTAGGTCAACCAGTCGTATGCAGTATTGATTACGCAAAAGGAAAACTGAGAGGGGCTCCACTAGCGAGCACGAAAGGACACTTAGTAACCTTGATAGGTATCGAGGACGAACAGATTTTAGTAATGGACCCCGCCGCACCCGAGAAAAGTAGTATAGCAAGAGAATATGACCGAAAAGAGTTCGAGGATGCGTGGCTCCGTAATAGAGGAGCAGGCTACTATTTCTGTGTAACTTCAGAATAACGATAGAATGTCAGAAACTAAAATCATCCTCAGACATGTAACAGCCTCGGATAAGAATGAGCTGGTTTCATTGATGGTAAAAAGCCAAGAATTCCACTCACCATGGATTCAATCACCGATTTCTGGACCTATGTTCGAGGCGTACCTGAAGAGAATAAAGAGATCAGATCACGAGGGGTTTGCGGTTTGCCGAGCATCCGATTCGACTTTAGTAGGCGTGATAAACGTCAACAATATTGTCAGAGGCTCATTGCTCACGGCTTCCCTAGGCTACTACGTAGGCCACTCATTTCAAGGTGAAGGCTACATGAGCGCTGGATTGAAGTCTCTTGTTCAATATGCGTTCACAACTATGGGATTACATCGTTTGGAGGCGAATATTCAGCCCGGGAATGTCAAATCCATTAATATGGTTAAGCGATGCGGTTTTTCATTCGAAGGCGTCTCAAAAAAATTTCTATTTATTGATGGGCAATGGCGAGACCATGAGCGCTGGAGCATAGTTGATTCGAGGAGCGACTTAAGAGCATAGCTGTGAGCAAACTACCTAAAAATAAAGCGAGAATCGCGGTCGTCACCGGCGGACCCTCCAACGAATCAGTCATCGCAAGAAAAACGGCGACAGAGATTGAAAACGCTTTAAGAGAGCTCGGTTTCATGACTTCCATTATAGAGCTCACTACTGAGGTTACCGAAAAGCTAATTGATTTCGGTCCAGACGCTGTATTCCCTGCTCTACATGGCCGACCTGGTGAAGACGGAACATTCCAAGGACTACTAGATATTCTTCAGATCCCGTATGTTGGAAGTGGCGTAATGGGTAGTTCTCTCGCGATGGATAAACCTCAAGCGAAGAAAATTTTTCGCCACCACAAGTTACCCGTTCCAGAGGGAGTCGTGGTTGAGGGTAATGCAAATTTGAAGCAAACCCTTGCCGATGTAGAGAAGCGATTCGGTAGGGATATCGTGCTAAAACCAATCGCTGCAGGGTCTGCATTAGGCGTGCACATACTCAAGGGAGGACGGAACACCGAGCCAATAGTCTTACAAGAGCTCACAAACGGACCGTTACTCATCGAACCATTCATTTCGGGCAGAGAGATTACCGCTTCAGTTCTAGAGAAAGCAGGCACGCCATTTGCTCTGCCTATCATAGAAATCAAAACCAAAGACGAGGAGTGGTACGACTTTAAAAATCGATACACGCCGGGCAAGAGCGAGCACGTTGTTCCGGCTGCTCTTGACGAAAATATCGCTGGCCGGATAAAGGAAATTGCTCTAGAGGCGCATAAAGGACTCGGACTTCGAGATCTGTCTCGCTCTGATTTTATACTTGCGGACACAGGCGATGTTTTCCTGCTCGAGACAAACACCCTCCCGGGATTCACCAAAACGAGCCTCTATCCAGATTCTGCACGGAGCTATGGAATGTCATTCGTGGATTTGGTCGGCCATCTTATCGAGGCCGCCCTAGCCCGCCGATGATTTAGGATACAGAGAACCCCCAGCTAAGGAGAAAAGCCCAGACGCTCGGAAACCACAATTCTGATTCTGCAGCTTTCGGCATCTGGGTTCTGGATACTCCAGTATTTTAAGGTCTTGGTAACTCGCCGAACTAGAGGTCGTATCCTCGTTCATTGTGCGAAATTATATCCAGACCATCCAATTCATCCTCTTCGGTCACACGCGCGGCGCCAAACGCGCCTACGACTTTGAGAATAATAAACGTCAGCAATCCGGTATAAATAAAGACCGCCAACACCCCCACCAGCTGAGCGGTGAATTGACTGCCGATATCAATCTCTTCTTGACCGCTAAAAACGCCTAAAGCATTGCTAGCAAAAACCGCTGTCATTAACGTGCCAAGAAGGCCTCCAACACCGTGAACCGGGAAGACATCCAGAGAATCGTCGATTTTGAGAGTGCGCTTTAAATAGCCCGTGGCTACAAAGCAAACAATCCCCGCGCTGATTCCAATTACAAGGGCACCGCCAGGACCAACGAAACCAGACGCTGGTGTAATTGTTCCTAGGCCGGCGACCATACCTGTTATTGCGCCTAATACAGAGGGTTTTCCATACTTATACTGTTCAGCCATCATCCATGTGAACGCTGCAGCAGCTGCAGAGATATGAGTAGCTAACATCGCCATACCCGCATCACCATTGGCAGCGAGCGCGCTGCCTCCATTGAACCCGAACCACCCTACCCACAACATTCCAGCCCCCATGACTGAAAGCGTTAAATTATGTGGAGGCATTGCTTGGTCAGGAAAGCCTCGCCGACTTCCAAGCTGCACTGCTGCAACTAACGCAGCCACACCGGCTGTTAAGTGAACCACGAGGCCGCCAGCGAAATCCATGACACCCCAACTAGAGGCAAGCCAACCTCCTCCCCACACCCAGTGGCAAACAGGCGCGTACACAAGTAACAACCAAAGAGATGAGAAGACCAACACGGATGAGAAACGCATTCTTTCCGCAAAACCGCCAACTATCAGAGCGGGAGTTATAACAGCAAAAGTCATTTGAAAAAGAGCAAAAACGCTTTCAGGGATTGATCCACTGATAGAGCTCTCCTGGATTCCTCCAAGGAGGATGTTATCCAGCCCTCCGATGAACCAATTCAAGCTCCCACCATTCCCAAAGGCTAATGAATACCCAACGACCAACCACAAAATCGACATTAGACAGCAAATAGAAAAGCACTGCATAAGTACACTCAGTACATTTTTAGTTCGTACTAAGCCACCATAGAATAAGGAGAGACCTGGCAAGGTCATAAACAGGACCAACGCGGTAGCAGTCATAATCCACGCAGTGTCCGCTCCATCCAGAGAACCGGTATCCGCCGCAACATTTACACTCGCGAGCGCGAATAAAAGACCAAGTAAAGCCTTCATAAATTTCCTCCCAAAGAAATCGTGGGAAAGCTTAGTCCAATTTCTACTCTTGAGCCATATTTTCGTGCGTTAATTCATTCAGACGTCTTAATTGACGCCTCAATCAATTTATGCACTAATTTGGTGCCTTTATAGATAAAGCTGGTGTAGATCTGCAAAAGGTTTGCTCCTGAATCCATCATTTTTTGCGCCCGCTCTTCCGAGTCGATACCGCCAACGGCGATGATAAGATGATCTTGACCAAGGCGAGCTCTCATGTTTTTCACGACCCATCGACTGAGATCAAACAGCGGTCTTCCGCTCATCCCACCTGTTTCAGAAAGATGACGATGATCAAGTTCTGGAATTCGACTAAGGGTTGTGTTGGTCGCGATCAAGCCATCTATTTTTGTCTCCAGAAAAACCGCCGCAATTTGGTCTAATTCTTTCTCCGATAGGTCTGGTGCTATCTTTAAAAAAACCGGCTTGGCTGCAACATCTTGCCCAAGGGCCAATTGCCCTTCTTTAAATTCAGTCAAGAGCTTCCGTAAAGTCTCACCATATTGAAGCTCTCTGAGGCCTGGCGTATTGGGAGAAGAAAGGTTCAACGTGAAATAATCAGAAAGCGATCCCACGGCCCTCATACACGCAAGATAATCCTCTACCGCTTTTTCATTTGGCGTGGTTTTGTTCTTACCAAGATTAACTCCAACTAAGGTGCTGCCTAAGAGGTTCTCGCGTCTAATTTTCTCCAACCGCCCGACCATTGACTCTACACCTTCGTTGTTAAAGCCCATCCTGTTGATCAAAGCCTCAGATTTTCTAATTCGGAACAGCCTTGGTTTAGGATTACCAAACTGGGGTTTTGGAGTCACCGTTCCAACCTCGATATGCCCGAAACCTAGCCTTGCAAGACCAAGCAAAGCTTTTGCATCTTTATCGAGGCCTGCCGCCAAACCAATAGGATTAAGAAACTTCAAACCTACCAAATCTTGCTGTAACCCTAAAAGAGGGCCACGCGGCGGTAACCGATCGCCTGAAATCTTCAAACCTGTAATCGCCAGGTTGTGGGCTATTTCAGGTGGAAAACAGCGCAGGATTTTATGGGCCTCATCGATCATTAACTAATCGTATCGCGAACGCAGCTGGGACCCAATCTTTAGTTGAGAGGTTCCCTTTCTTCAGCACAAACCAAAATATACAATCGACGCTTAAACATTTTTCAAGACACCAGCATGAATCAAATGGTAAATAAATCTAACTCTTTGAGCGCAATGTTAGATGCCAAAGCCTGGCTTCAAGAGCGAGTGATTGGCCAAGAAAAATTGATCGACCGGCTCATCATCAGTCTGATAACAGGAGGTCACCTTCTAGTCGAGGGCGCTCCAGGACTCGCTAAAACTCGGGCTATAAAAGAACTCTCGACATTAATTCAGGGAGATTTCCATAGAATCCAATTTACCCCAGACCTGCTGCCGAGTGATGTTACTGGTACGGAAGTCTACAGACCCGAAGACGGTACTTTTATATTCCAAAAGGGTCCGATATTTCATAATTTAGTTCTCGCCGATGAAATTAATCGCGCACCTGCTAAAGTTCAATCCGCATTGCTAGAGGCCATGGGCGAAAATCAAGTCAGTTTTGGAAGAAAAACATTCGAGCTTCCGAACCTCTTTTTTGTAATGGCGACCCAAAACCCAATTGAGCAAGAGGGAACCTACCCTCTACCAGAAGCTCAGTTAGACAGATTCATCATGAAAGTCCTTGTCGAATACCCTGACCATCAAAACGAATCGAACATACTTAAACTAGTTCGTGAAGAGAATATTTCCACTCCAAGCAGCGCCCCACTAACTATCTCTCAAGAGCAGCTTCTAAATGCGAGAAAGGAATTACTATCGTTGCACATGGAAGAGTCGATAGAAAAATACGTCGTAGGTTTGATAATGGCTACACGAGAACCATCCGGGTCAGTTTCAGAGTGGATTGAGTATGGATCAAGTCCTCGAGGCACCATAAGCCTAGATCAGTGCGCCAGATCTATCGCCTGGTTATCGGACAGAGATTTTGTTACGCCTGAGGACGTCCAAAATATCATTCACGATGTTATGAGACACCGCTTGATCCTCACTTTTGAAGCCGAATCTCAAGGCATTACCGCAAACCAAGTCATAGATGAGATCGTGAGAACAGTGCCTGTTCCATAGTGAACGGCTTGAAAAGTGCAGATGATAAAGCCTGAGCAAACATCTCCATCTTTGACAGGAGTGTATACCTCTTTGAGAGATCTGATTAACCTGCGATACCGGTCAGACAGAGAGTTGTTGTCTGGCAAAGTCTCAACCAACCTGCAGCCAGGCCAAAAAGCATCGAAAATCAGGGGCAGCGGGTTAGACTTCGCCGAGGTCAGGGTTTACCAACCAGGAGACGATGTCAGATCTATTGACTGGAAAGTTTCAGCCAGAAAACAGAAAGTTCATACAAAACTATTCCATGAAGAAAAGGAACGTCCAGTTCTAGTCTTTGTTGATCAAACACAGTCGATGTTTTTTGGCTCGGGTGTGCGTTTGAAGTCAATTGCAGCAGCCGAGCTGGGAGCAGTAGAAATCTGGAAAGCCGTTGCAAATGGAGAGAGAATCGGCGGCGCCATAGCCACCAACGAAAAGGTAATAATGGCAAAACCGAGACATGGGACAACCGCCGCCACTAAAATGCTCTTTAATATCGCCGAGGCAAATCAATCTCTAACGAGAGAAACTCGCAAAAGAATCAGCGCACCAGAGGCGGCTGCTAATCTTTTAAATCTCAGCAAGCAACGGTTCAAGATAGTAATAATTAGCGACTTTCAAGGTTTCCCGGACGATTGGGAGGAGATCGTAAAGCGTCTTGCTCGCAAAAACTCTCTTGATTTAGTCCATATCTTTGACCCGATCGAAGAAAGCTTGCCGCCACCAGGTCGTTATACGGTCTCGGATGGGAAAGAACATGCAATCTTTTCTTCGAGAGATTCTGTTCTCAGTATAGAGTATGAAAAGGCCTTCAATCAGAAAAAATCCCAGCTTTCTCAGCTCGCCAAGCTGAGCTCCGTAATCTATCGAAATATTTCGACCGATACTCAGTCGATCTAACCACTTGTTCTCGATGATCGAAAACCCTCTAATCGACCTACGTGATATTCATACTCCACTGGAGCCATCCTGGTGGCCACCTGCACCGGGGTGGTGGTTGCTTATTATTTTGACTGCGACACTTCTCGCGTGTGCAACAGTGGCTCTCTACAAAAGAAACAAACTACTGCGACCGAGACGCGAAGCGGAGCGATTAATCGTTGAACTTTACGAAGCGACCCAGACAAAAGACGCTTCCGACAGGGACTATGTAAGGGGAACTAACGAAATTCTCAAACGCCTAATCGTTAACGTCCTCGGCAGGACAGATCTCGCCCCGACATCTGCAACATCCTGGTTACAAGCACTCGACGAAATGAGTGGAACTATCGAATTCACCCAGGGAGCAGGAGCGGTTTTTGGCGGATCCAGATATAGTCGAAATCCTCCAGAGGTGGACCTATCTGAACTTCATAAGCTTGTTATTTCCTTGGTCTCGAGAATCAAAATCCACAAAAAATACGAGCCTAAATCGAGAATCACTAATGATTGAGTGGATTTGGCCATTAGCATTTTTACTTCTGCCATTGCCTTGGCTAGTGCGCCGCTTTCTGAGAGAGGCTAAACAAGAAAGACCAGCCCTCCTCGTACCGTCCTTAGGACCCTTTATTGGTGGCTCAAAAGAAGAGGTCGCTGAGTGGAAATACATGAACCTTAAGATTTTGCTACTTTGGTTGATATGGGTCTCACTAATTGCGGCCCTGGCGCGTCCCCAATGGACAGGCGATCCCATTACTATGCCAACTACAGGAAGGGATCTAATGCTTGCAGTAGACATTTCAGGAAGCATGGCGACAGAAGATATGGTTATAAACGGGGAATACGTGGATCGTTTAACTGCCGTAAAACTGGTTGTCTCAGATTTCGTGTCCCGACGCGTCGGGGATAGGGTGGGTCTAATTCTGTTCGGAACGAATGCCTATTTACAAGCGCCACTCACCTTCGATCTAAAGACTTTGGACAGGTTTTTGTTGGAGGCCCCAGTCGGGATCGCTGGCGGCAAAACAGCTATTGGTGACGCGATTGGTCTAGCAGTGAAACGACTTCGGCAGAGACCTCAGCAAGACAAAGTAATCATCTTGCTTACAGACGGCGCGAACAATGTGGGAGAAGTTGAACCGCGGAAAGCATCTGAACTTGCAGCAAACGATAAAATCAAAATCTATACCATTGGCGTCGGTGCAGACGAGATGAGATTGCCAAGTATTTTTGGTGCTTTTGGCAATAGAGTTACCAATCCGTCGGCCGACTTGGATGAAAGGACACTTACAGAAATAGCGGAGACAACATCGGGAGCCTATTTTCGGGCCAAAGACCCCGTTAAGCTCGCCGAAATATACAATCTAATTGACGAATTAGAGCCGGCAGATCAAGAGGCGGAGGTCTTCAGACCGAGGAAAGCGCTATCTTTCTGGGCTCTTGGTGCTGCTATCCTAGCCGCATTTGCGTTTTTTCTGATTGACCTCTATAGGCGTCCCATCGCTCTGAAAGAGTGACCCGACTTCAATGATTCTAGAGAACTTCCATTTAATAAGACCTTACTGGCTTTTGTTATTGCTGCCAGCCTTCGTTTTGTCATTTCTTTGGATGAGATCGACCATTCAAGAGAAAGCATGGAAGGAAGTGATGAGCGCGGAGCTTTACCAAGCTCTAGTAAGCGGCGGTTCTAAACGAAAACGGTCGCTGATAGCCCTAGTTACCAACTTGCTACTATTTTTCGCCATTCTTGGCGCGGCAGGCCCGACATGGAAGAAACGACCACAACCTGTCGAGAAACAAAGTGATGCACTCGTAATAGTATTAGATTTATCCCTTTCAATGATGGCCGAGGACATAAAGCCATCGAGAATCATCAGAGCTAAGCAAAAAATAATCGATATCCTCAGATATAGAAAAGAGGGTAGCACCGCTTTAGTCGCGTATGCGGGGGACGCACATACTGTCGCACCGTTAACCGACGATTCTGGAACTATCGAAAATCTCCTTAGCTCCCTTGAACCTACGATGATGCCCGTTCTCGGCAGCGCTCCTGCACACGCAATGGAAATTGCCACAGAACTAATCAGGAATTCCGCGCTTACTCAAGGAAGAATCCTGTTCCTAACAGACGGGGTAACCGAAGTAGAGCAAGTGGCTAGGATGGCCAGCCGAGCGATACCACTTTCGATAATCGGCTTCGGCAGTAATTCAGGGGTGCCGATCCCGCTCACCTCCGATCGCCAAAACGGACGCCTCCTCAGGGATAATCTAGGCAAACCGGTCATCACGAAACTCAACGAAGACGCATTAAAAAACCTGGCTGAAGCAAGCTATGGCACCTATGCCCGAGTGAGCTATGATGATTCTGACTTCAAAAGAGTTCTTGCCGAAAGTTTTGCCAACGATATCGAGGCTATCGATGCAGAGCGAGACTTCGACACCTGGTACGACCAAGGATACTGGATAGTCGTTCTGCTGGTTCCCTTCGTTCTTTTAGGCTTCAGGAAAGGTGTATTGATATCGCTCACCGGGTTTCTACTAACGCTTCAACCCAGCGAAACCGTTGCAGAAAAGCCTAACAATCAGAATGAGACATCTGCAAAAACTGAGATCAACCTGTGGGATCGCCTCTGGTATCGTGACGACCAGCTAGCCTTCGAACTGCTTGAGGGGGGCGATGCCGAGACAGCCGCGCAACTTTTCCAAGACGAAAAATGGAAATCCATCGCCAACTACCGAAATAGAGAATGGGGTCCAGCGCTAAATGGATTTGCAAACGACTTGTCAGCTGACGGCTTTTACAACCAAGCAAATAGCCTGGCACAGCTAGGTTCTCTCAACGAAGCGATCGAGAAATACGATCGCGCTTTAGAACTTAACCCCAAAGACGATGACGCCCAATTCAACCGAGATCTGATTAAAGAATTACTTCAAAAGCAGCAAGAGCAGCAAAAAGAAGAAAAAAAAGACAATGAGGGACAACAATCCGAGTCACCCGATCAAAGTAATCAAGACGACGGCGAGCAAGCAGATGACCCTTCCTCAGACGCGCCCTACCAAGAGAATCAACAGCAACAAACCGAAGGCGCCGATCCCGAGGAAACGGATAAAAGCCAATCCGACGGAGAATTAACCAAAGATGAGCAACTAGCCTTAAACGAGGAGGAACAAAAACAGGCGCTGGAGCAATGGCTGAGGAGAGTACCGGACAATCCTGGTGGTCTTCTTAAACGAAAATTTAGATACGAAACCGAGCAGCGATTACGGAAGGGAGATTACAGATACCGGCAGAGCGAGGAGCCGTGGTGAGAAAGCTGGGAATAAAATGCTGGATCACGATTCTCTCACTTAGTCTTAATCTAAATTTGCCCTTCGTCTTGGCACAAGACGAAATACGAGCGGCACTTTCGGATATTGAGATCGATGAATTAGAAACCGTTAGACTTTCTATAAAAGCATTCAACACTCGAGAAACAGAGCGTCTTGATCTCAGTGCCCTTGAAGACGATTTCCAGGTTATGGGTACGAACACCAACAGCCAATATAGATATATCAACGGCAGATCCGAGAGCTGGGTTGAGTACGCAATTACACTCCAACCAAAGAAAACTGGCACTCTACGAATTCCTCCGATACGAGTGGGCGGAAAATTTTCTGACGAACTCTCCTTGTTTGTTAAACCTCTCTCATTGGCAGCTCGTGAGAAAATGAAGGAGCAAGTTTTTTATGAAATCGAATTATCGACAGATCGAGCGTTCGTTCAAAGCCAGATTTTGATCAAAAGAACTCTTTTTTACGCCAACGGCGTAAAGCTTTATGGAAAACAGTTAGGGCCACCCAACATAAAGGGCGCCAGCGTATTCCGACTGGGTGAAAACATATCAGGCGAGGTGACAAGGAACGGCAATTACTACGGTTATCTCCAGCAGCGGTTCGCTGTTTTCCCTGAACAAAGTGGAACCATTGTCGTACCTGCGGAAATCACGACAGCGAGCGTGCCATTTGTTGAGCGCGGTCGTTTTTCTCGAAGAGGAGTACAGGTAGAAACTCCTGAAAAGACAATACAAATATTACCAATTCCAGACGAATACCCGAAGGATCAAGCCTGGATACCTGCGGAAAAACTAACGATATCGCAGACTTTTTCTGGAATACCGGACGGGGGAATCTTGGGTCCTGGAGACTCGATTACCCAAGAAATCAAAGCCACTTTTTGGGGCAATACCTCTGCAATCAGCGACAACTTGCTACCCCCATTAGATTTAACTGCCTTCAGAGAATATCCAGAGCCTCCGACCCTCGAGAATAACGCGCTCGGAGAGACTCTGGTAGGCGAGAGACTAGAGCGACGCGCAATACAACCAAAACAAAATGGATTAATTGTCATCCCTGATCTAACCATCGTTTGGTGGGACACTGCCCAAAATAGAGTCCGTGAAACTCGGGCTCTAGGACAACAATTGACGGCCGAGGGTTTAGAAGCCGTCGAACAAAACCGAAGTATCAAGAGCTTTGATGAGACTGACCCCATGTCTGGGAGATTTAAACCAGAGTCGCTAAAACCTTCAACGGCATTAGCGGACCAAATTGTGACGGATGAATACCAGCTCTCTTCATCAAATTGGTTCAATTCAAGAGTAATCCTCATCCTTGCCATTCTGTTTTCTATCATTGGCGCTTACATCATGACGATGCATATAAAAAGAAGAAAAGCTGCTACGTTGCAAAGCAAATCGATTAAGAGAAAAAAACAAGAACTTCTGCAAGCCATCCAATCAGAGAACCCGCAAAAAGCTAGAGCGGCCCTCTATAACTGGCTACGAAAAAGTGCAAAAGACGACATGCATAACGTAGTTGAGAAATTTGCTGAGCAAAGTGACAGTCAACGAAAATTGATCCTTCTGCTTGATTCGACCTCTTTTTCTCAGGAACGTCGTACTCTGAGTAGAGAGGAAAAACTATTTGCTATTGAGGTCATTGAGAAGGCCTCCGCTGAACAGATCATCGAGAAAAGAACCAATGCTCTGCCTCCACTTTATCCGACAATGAGCCCCAGCTAGCAAAACTCTACGCAATCCTCTGTGACAAAATCAAAGGCTTTTACTGACGATTTCGTACAAGTCTTTTGATATCTTTTTAGTCTCGGAGAGCCTCTTCAATTCTCGTCGCATTAAGTTCGATCTCCCCTCGTCAAATTTAGTCCAGCGAGTTAGAGGTGAGCAAAGCCTCGAAGCGATTTGCGGATTAATAGAATCCAATTTTTCTACCGCTCGACCCAAAAACTCATATCCCGAGCCATTCTTATGATGGAAATTTCGTAAGTTGAGCATACCGAACGCGCCGTAGATTGATCTCGCCCGATTAGGGTTTTTAACATCGAAATCGCTGTGTGACTCTAACTCGATAATTTCTTCAATCGAATAATTAGGACTCTGAGCTTGAATGTTGAACCATAGATCAAGCACCAGAGCATATGCTCTCCATTTTGAATAAAAGTCAGACAAGATTTTTGCTCTAAATTCCTTTGGAATTCCTCTGAGATGGCACACCAAAGCCAGAACATTACGTCGGACTGTCAAATTATTAGATTTGCGATACCGGGTATCTATCAGATCAACAGCGTCACTTTCTTTACCTTCGGCCAAAAGGCCTCTGATCAAATAATTGAAAGACAAGTTTGCCAGCGTTCTGTCTGCAACAGCATCCGCTTCGGCCGAAAAAGTCTTATCACTCTCATAGGTTTCGTAGAGCTGCAACCAGGTATCTTGGTTATCGATTGCTAACTTTCGTAGGAGGCCATCTCTTTGATTAAGCGTTCTGTCGAGATCGATGTCACTTAACTGCTCGAGAAGATACAACTCGGTCGGTACAGATAGCATATTTGCTCTCAAGAGTTTTTGTTCGGCGTTTTCTGCTTTCAGCGCCTCAATCGCTGTTTCTTGAACAACTTCACAAGGAGCTTCCTCCAACATCGGATCATCGAACGCCGCCAACCAAAGAGTCTGCATCGCATCCCAGCGAACAAAACCATCATTATCATTTCGGGCTATAAATTGTGTCTCTTCCTTTTCTCTCTGATAGTTGAGTTTCACGGGTGCAGAAAACTCTCTCAGAAAGCTAACAACGGGTTTTGTATCAAAACTTGCAAATTCGATCTCGGTTGCTTGTTCCCGCAACTCCAAGAGGAGACTTCGATTGTTGTCTCGAAGGCTAGTATCCATTGAACAACGCACTTCTGTTTTACTTAAGTCGAGCTCATATCCGGTTTCATCGATTAGCCCCAAAACAATGGGCACATGAAATGGCAGCTTCTGTTCTTGGCCCGGCGTTGGTTCACACGATTGTTCGATTCGCAAGATAAGTTTGTTGTCTTCGAAGGCTTCGGAAATCTCAAGAAGCGGGGTGCCGGCCTGCTCATACCAACGCCTAAATTGCACTAAATCGCGTCCGCCAATCTCCGCCATCGTCTCCCTAAAGTCATCAGTAGTGGCGGCTTTCCCATCGAACCTATCAAAGTAGGCGTCCGTGGCTATTCTAAAGGTTTCCTGTCCGAGTAGTGTCTGATACATACGTACAACCTCGGCACCCTTTTCATAAATCGTAGTCGTATAGAAATTCGAGATTTCCATATACGAATCCGGCATAACCGGATGTGCCAGAGGACTTGCATCTTCGGCAAACTGAATTGACCGCAGAAATCCGACGTCTTCTATGCGCTTCACAGATCTCGAATGGGTATCCGCTGTGAATTCGGCGTCTCTGAAAACAGTAAAGCCTTCCTTAAGGCTTAGCTGAAACCAGTCTCGACAGGTAACTCTGTTTCCTGACCAATTATGGAAATATTCGTGCGCGACTACTGCCTCAACCCGTTGAAAGCCATCATCCGTGGCTGTGTCCGGCGATGCCAGAACACAAGAGGTGTTGAAAATATTCAACCCCTTGTTCTCCATCGCCCCCATATTAAAGTCTTCGACGGCAACGATCATAAAAATATCTAGATCATACTCACGCCCGAAACGCTCTTCGTCCCACCTCATCGATCGTTTCAATGCATCCATTGCAAACTCACACTGATCAATGTTGTGAGGCTCTGAATATATCTTTAGTTCGACTAA
>CEPJ01018914.1_pt1 | contig 17047 bp, 19 predicted proteins | sample 530561 | NCBI WGS metagenome assembly CEPJ01 (sample SAMEA2620404, study PRJEB7988) | marine metagenome | biome: marine biome (ENVO:00000447); feature: surface water layer (ENVO:00002042); material: "saline water (ENVO:00002010), including plankton (ENVO:xxxxxxxx)" | depth 5 m
ACTTATGTCTTGACCTGTAATCCAAGAAGATTTTTCAGACAATAAAAATTCAATAAAGTTGGAGATATCTGTTTTTCTTCCAGTCCTTTTAAGTGGATGTCTGTTATTCATCAATTCGATTTGTTTTTCATTTCTAAAAAACTTGGAACCCATTTTTGTATCAACTAGTGATGGTGATATACAATTAACTCTGATATTTGGTGACCATTCAGCGGCAAGTGTTCTGCACAATGATGATACACTTGCCTTGCACATGGCTATTGAAGCATGAAATGGCATTCCTAGCTTTGCGGCTACAGTACTAAAACATACTACTGATGAGCCTATGTTTAATGAAGATTTGTAAAACTGAAGGATATTGATTAATCCCTTTACGTTAATATTGTAGTCATCAGAAAAATCATCCTCCTTAAACCTCTCAAAAGGCTTAAGATTGATTGTACCTGGAAAATAGACAATACCATCAATATCAGATATTTCTGGAAAAGTTTGTCTATTCAGTATATCGAAGTTTTCATAGTCAGATTCTTCTCTATCAGAACTTAGTAATAAAAACTCGTAGTGAGCAGTGAAATCTTTGTAAAGTTGCTTACAAATGTCACTAGATGCACCAATTAGCAATATTTTTTTCATTTTATAAATATTTTAAGATTTTGTCACTTGTTGGTGAAACATTTGAATTAAAGTAGTTAATTAAAATTCCATTTTCGTCTAAGAGATATTTCTGAAAATTCCATTTTACTATAGACTCGGAAATACCATTTAGACTTTTAGATGTTAACCATTTGTAAACTTCATTTTTGTTTTTGCCAACGACTTTGGACTTTTTGGTTACTGGAAAACTTACATCATAATTTTCTTTGCAGAATTTTATAATTTCTTCATTAGAACCTGGCTCTTGAAATCCGAACTGGTTACAAGGAACTGCCAAGATACTTAGTTTATCGACGTAATTATTTTGTAATTTTTGTAGCTCTTTGTACTGTCTAGTGAAACCACATCTTGATGCAACATTTACTATTAGTAATTTTTTGTTTTTGAAGTTATTAAGCTTAATTTCTTTACCTGTTGCTAACTCAACGACAAAATTTTCATCATATATAGAATTTTGGGAAATGACATTATTGCTAAATATACCAAACAAGATGATAAGTGTTAAAAATCTAAATTTACGCATTATTTATTCTGTAACTTCCACTAGGATATCTTTCCAACCACTGTTTCAATTGTTCTTTAGATCTCAAAGTTACCATAATATTTTTAGCATGAAAAACTATTTTAGGTGTACTTGTTTTGATTTCGTTTAATATTTTAGTTGTTTTTTTACTCAGCTTGAGTTCTTTCTTTTTCATTTTGTATAATTTTTTTTATTAAAGATTATACACAAATGTATAACTTTTTATTTAATTATTTATACAAAATAGTTTTTTTTATATTTAATAATATATAATTTTGTATTATGAAAAAAAAGAAACCTGATTACATCGTATTTGATGAAAAAAGTAAAAAATATGATGCTTCAATTAGAAAATTTCCAACAAGCCTTAGTGCACCAAATTTTTCAACTCTTGAAGTAAATAAAACAATACCTTTTGAGTGCAGAGATTATTTTGAAACTAAATCTTTAGAAATTAACAAAGAAATCGAAAGGTTAGTTAATGAATTTGAATGGACTAAATTAATATATAACTCAGAATACAGTTTTCAGCCAAAAGTTGGTGTGAAATATTACCTATATCAAAGAAAAGATATGAGCTCTTTCCTAAGTCTAATCTCACCTAATGAATGGGACAAAAAACTTATTGGGAAATTTAGATTAAAATCTGACGGAAGATGGGTTTTAGAAGACTAATCGCTAATTTTTTTTTCAGCTGATTTAACCATTTTCGTAGTTTCAAATAAAGGGATAAAGTGACTATTATCTCTATCGAGAAAAATGTATGGTGACATCATAAAAAGCAACCATATATCTTTGCTTCTTTTTGTTTCGATAATTTCATGAGTAATGTCATTGATTTTTGTTTGAAGTAAACTAGAAATTGTTTTCTCGTGATTTGTGTCCTTACTTTTAACTTTCCATATATATCCAATTTTTTGAAGTGAAGGATACATTATATTAAGATAAAAATCTGATAAACCAAATTTTAGAAATCCATTATATATTGTATTATCAAATAGATTCCTGTCATATAGCAGGGCTGATCTAATTATTCTTGAGATATAAACTTGAAAATTTTCTGTTTTCTCATGAAATTTATCATCAACTGCTTCTAAAATTTCTTGATATGTTAGACTAGCAATATTTGAAATTTTAATTTTTTCAGTTAATAAAGCTTTAACATTAATAATACAAATTAGATCATCTAGTTCATAATGCCTAATGTTAGTCTTCGATCTATTTGGTATAATAAAATCATGTCTTTCCTCCCATGACCTGATAGTAATTTTGTTAACATCAGCAATGTTTGATAAATGATCTATGGTATATTTCACATAACAAATATATAAATATTAACAAAAATAACTATGCAAAACTATGTTTTAGTATTATCTTTGAAGAATGAAATTTTTATTTCTTTTATTAGTTACTAGTATGTCTGCAAATTTTCAATTTTATGAATTAATTCAGGTGATTGAAAACATCGAAATAAGAAAATACGATGAACAAATTATCGCGTCACATATTTCAAAAGATGACTCCAACAATAATTTTTCAATTTTAGCTAACTATATATTCGGAAATAATTCAAAGTCTGAGACGATTGGAATGACCTCTCCAGTAATCATAGATAAAAAAACTAATAAAATGAGTTTTATCATGCCAGAGAGATATAAGGTTTCAAGCCTACCTGTTCCAATTAACAAAAAAATTTTAATTGGTATCTATCAAAAATCTTACAAAGCAGTAATTAAATATGGAGGATATACCAACTCAAAAAAAGAAGACAAAATGATTAAGATTTTAAAAAGTAAATTACAAGAAAACAATATTATCTTTTCTGATGATTTTGAAGTTCTTGTTTATCAATCACCTTACAAAATTTTAAATAGAAAAAATGAAATTATTGTTAGCATTAATTATGACAATTAATTTTAGTCCAAACATTGAAAAAATCGTATTAGGAGGAGGCTGCTTTTGGTGCATAGAAGCTGTATTTGAAAAAATAAATGGAGTAATCAAAGTTGAAAGTGGATATGCAGGTGGCAATAAAATTAATCCGTCTTATAAGGATGTAACAAAAGGACTGACCAATCATGCTGAAGTTTGCAAAATTACTTACGACAAAACTGTTATTGATTTAAAAGAAATTTTGGATATATTTTACGTTGCTCATGATCCAACTCAGATAAATAGACAAGGTAATGATATTGGAAGACACTACAGATCCATAATTTTATATAGCTCAAAAGAAGAAGAAACTTACATAAATAATTTTATAGATTACAAACAAAAATCATTTGAGAATAAAATTGTAACAGAAGTAAAAAAACTTGATAAATTCTTTGTTGCGGAAGTATATCACCAAAATTATTTTGAATTAAACTCATCCCAGCCTTATTGTCAATTTGTAATTTTACCTAAACTAAAAAAGGTGAAAAATCATTTCCCAAACTTTTACTAATGCCTGAAGGCCCTGAAGTTAAAATTTCTACAGATTTTCTCAAAAAAAATGTAAGAGAAGTTAAGTCAATAAATATTGAATCATCAGCATATAAAAAAAAATTCTCTCAAGTAATTAATATTGCAAACAAAAATTTAACAAAAAAAGCTAGGTTTTTTTGTATTGGGAAAAATATATTTTTAAAGTTAAGTAAGAAAAACAACCTACACATACATTTAGGTATGACTGGATCATTTACATACAAAAAACAAAAACATAATCATCTATCTTTTTCCACACCTAATGGTAAAATATTCTTTAATGACATTAGAAGATTCGGTTTTGTTAATATAATTTCTGATGAAACAATTTCTGTAAAGTTTAATAAAATAATTGATATACTAAACGACAACTACGATATTACAACTCATGTTAATTTACTTAATAAAATTTCTGGTAATTTGGAGATATGTAAGATTCTTTTAAATCAAAAATATTTTCCTGGAGTAGGAAATTACCTCAAATCAGAAATTCTCTTCGCACTAAAAATACATCCAAATAGAAAGTGGAAAACCATAAAAAAACACAGATATAAAGACATTTGTTTTTTTACTAAAAAGATCACAAACGAAGCTTATAAAAAAGGAGGCGCTGAACTTCGTGACTTTAAAAATCCAAATTCTAAATCAAACTTTATACTTAAGATTTATGGCAAAAATAAAACGGAAAATGATCTGGATGTCATAAAAATTAAATCAAAGGATAATCGAACCTCGTTTTATTGTAGCCTGCAAAACTAGCTTTTTTCAAAAATTGCATAAACTGCTGATCCAGTTCCGGTCATACTTGAATAAATTGCCCCATTTTTATATGCTTTTTTTCTGATTTTTGTTATTTCACTGTCACTAGAGTGTAAGGCTTCAAAATCGTTGTATATATAATTTTTCCAAAAATGAATTGGTTTTGTTACATTTTGAAGAATTATTCCGTCATTATTTGAATTTGGTGAGATTTTGTCAAACGCATCTTTAGTTGAGATATTAATTTTTGGAGTGTATATTTGAATTTTATAATTAGATAAATTTAAATGAATATCATTTAACACATCTCCACAACCAGTTACATATTTAGGTTTATTACTAATAAAAAATGGACAATCTGATCCAATTTTAGCTGATATTGATCTAAGCTCATAATTATTTAAACCAAGTTCAAAAAGATTATTTATAGCCTTAATAGTAAATGCTGCATCAGAAGAACCTCCTCCAAGACCTGATCCTACAGGAATATTTTTATGTAAATGTATTTTTACATTCTGTATATCAAATCTTTCTTTGAAGTATCTGAAAACTTTGTAACATAAATTTTTCTCAGTTATACAATCTGTTTCTATTCCACTAGTGGTAAATTCAAATTTTTCAGACTTAATAACCTCTAAAATATCGTAAATATCATAAATTGGATAAAAAATAGAGTTTAAATTATGGTATCCGTCTTTTCTTTTACTTATTATGTTTAAACCAATATTAATTTTTGCGTTCGGGTAATAAATCATTTTTCTTACAAAGAACAATTTTTTTTTTTTAACAACTTCTATTTTGATTAAATTTGTTTTTTTTACATATGCAATATCTTGGATTTGAAAAACCTATAGAGGAACTTGTTAGCAAACTCAATACGATTGAAAAATTAAACAGTGAAGGAGTAGATGCAAAAAAAACTATAGCTGATTTAAAGTTAAAAATTAAAAATAAAAGGAAAGAAATTTATTCCTCACTCACCCCTTGGGAAAAAGTTCAACTCTCAAGACATCCGCAAAGACCTTATACTCTTGACTATATTTTAAATATAACAAAGCAAAATTTTATTGAACTTCATGGCGATAGGTCGTATAGAGATGATAAAGCAATTGTTGGTGGATGGGGCTCAATTGACAAGAAAACATATATGTTTATTGGACAGCAAAAAGGAAGAAATACCAAAGAAAGGCAGTTTAGAAACTTTGGCATGTCGAATCCAGAAGGTTATAGAAAGGCACTTAGGTTAATGAAAATGGCTGAAAAGTTTAACAAGCCTATCGTTTGCTTCATTGATACCCCTGGAGCATATCCTGGTCTTGAAGCGGAAGAAAGAGGTCAAGGTCAGGCTATAGCTAATAACATAATTGAAATGTGTAAACTAAGAACTCAAATCATTTGTATAATAATTGGGGAAGGTGCTTCAGGAGGGGCGTTAGGTATTGGAATAGGGGATAAAATATTAATGCTAGAAAATTCATGGTATTCTGTTATATCACCAGAAAACTGCTCAACTATTTTGTGGAGATCATGGGATTTTAAAGAAAAAGCTGCAAAATCCTTGAAACTAACAGCTGAAAATATGTATGAGTTAAATCTTGTTGATGAAATAATTAAAGAACCACTAGGTGGAGCTCACACTTTTCCTAAGAAAACAATAAATACTGTTAAAAAAAAGATTCAATTACACTTTAATGAGTTATCAAAATTAAGCATTAAGGAACTGATTGAGAAAAGAATCGATAAGTTTACTAAAATGGGTAAATTCAAAAAAGAAAAATGAATAAAAAATTAGGCGGAATTACAATCGAGGGAAAACTACAACCTCAAGCTGTAGAGCTAGAGCAAGCAATACTAGGAGCTCTCTTAATTGACAATGAATCATTGTCAGATGCAATAGACAGTCTACGAGAAGAGTATTTCTACAAAATGGAGCATCAAAAAATCTTTTCTGCAATTGTTCAATTATTCAACAAAACTCAACCTGTTGATATTTTAACAGTTTCTGAAGAGCTTAAAAGAATGAAACTGTTAGAAAAAGTTGGTGGTATTTCATATATAACAGAACTAACTAACAATATTTCTTCATCGTCAAACACTGAATTTCATGCAAGAATAGTTGCAGAAAAATACATTAAAAGATCACTGATTTCAATTTCAAATAACATTATTGGTGAAGCGTTTGATGACTCTATTGATATATTTGACCTATTGAATAAAGCTGAAGAAAAATTATTTAGTGTAACTGAGGGAACTATTAGAAAAAGTTATGATAAAATGAGTCTTTTAATTAAAGGTGCTCTTGAGAATATTGAAATTTTAAGAAACAAAGAAGATGGGTTAAGTGGTATACCATCTGGATTCACTAGCCTAGACCGAATTACGTCAGGATGGCAAAATTCTGATCTTATTATTATCGCTGCAAGACCAGGGATGGGAAAAACTGCGTTAGCACTTACCATGGCAAGAAACATAGCGATAGACCATTCAAGAGCCATAGGTTTTTTCTCTTTAGAAATGTCTTCTGAGCAACTTGTAAATAGGCTTATTGCTTCAGAAGCAGAACTTTCTTCGAACAAACTACGCAAAGGAGATTTAAAAGATCATGAAATGGTTCAACTTCATCAAAAAATAAAATACTTATCTGATGCTGAAATATTTATAGATGATACTCCAGCTTTGACTGTTTTTGAATTAAGAGCAAAAGCAAGAAGATTAGTAAAAAATCATAATGTTAGTATCATTTTGATAGACTATTTACAACTAATGCAAGCTGGAAATAATTCAGGCAATAGAGAGCAAGAAATTTCAACAATATCAAGATCACTAAAAAGCATAGCAAAAGAACTCAAAATACCTGTTATAGCTCTTTCACAGGTTAACAGAGGAGTTGAAACTAGATCTTCTGTTGGAAGTAAAAGACCTATACTTTCTGATTTGAGAGAATCAGGAGCTATTGAGCAAGACGCAGATATTGTTACTTTTATTTACAGGCCTGAGTACTATAAAATTACAGAATGGGAAAGTGGTGATGATTGTCACGGCCAAGCTGAAATAATAATTGCTAAGCATAGAAATGGTGCTCTCAAAAATATAAGAGTTAAATTTATAAGCGAATTTGCAAGATTTTCTAATTTAGAATATAATGAAGAAATTGATAACAATGACTCTTCAATGATATCAGTACCCTCTAGCTTAAATTCTGAAGACGAATCATCTCCTTTCTAATGAATAAATGGTTATTTTTATTAGTGTTTCTGATTTCATCACTTAATAATTTATTTGCAATTAATATTCTCATTGAGATGAATAATAAACAAAATAATCATCTTAAAGCTTATGGAATTGCTTACAGTGTTATAGAAACAGGAAACAAAGTTGAATGGTTATTAAATCATGAAGGAGGAAGTTTTATGTTTAATTACGTAGAGGAAATAGAAAAAGAGTGTAAGCTAAAAGGAGTCTCTTATAAAATTATTCCTGATTTAATTGCTGAAAAAATAAGAGAAAACATTGCCAAAACTGAAGTTAATAAAGAAATTGTTATACTTGAGAAAGCACCAAAAATTGCTATTTACTCACCAAAAAATAAGCAACCTTGGGATGATGCAGTGACTTTAGCTCTTTCTTACTCTGAGATACCCTATGATGTTATATATGATGACGAAGTTCTAAACAATATTTTACCAATGTATGACTGGCTTCACTTGCACCATGAAGATTTTACCGGGCAATATGGAAAGTTTTACTCTGCTTTTAAAAATGCTGGTTGGTATATACAACAAAAAAAAGAATTTGAAAGAGATGCAAGAAAGTTGGGATATTCAAAGGTCTCACAGCTTAAACTAGATGTTGCAAAAAAAATAAAAGATTATATTTTTTCAGGAGGATTCCTCTTTGCTATGTGCTCAGCAACTGATAGTTATGATATTGCATTATCCTCTGAGAACTTGGATATATGTCATAATGTCTTCGACTATGATCCTATTGACTCTGACATCAATAAAAAACTAAATTTTAATAAAACTTTTGCATTCAAAGATTTCAAACTAATTTCAAATCCTAATATTTACGAATTCTCGAATATTGATAATACTAGAGACAGAAAGATAAAAGAAAAAGAAGATTTCTTTATTTTATTTGACTTTTCAGCAAAATGGGATCAAATACCAACAATGCTATGTCAAAATCACCAAAAGATTATTAAAGGTTTTATGGGCCAAACTACTTCTTTCAAAAAAAGATATATTAAAAAAAATGTTACAATTCTTGGAGAGAACAAATCTTTAAACGAAGCAAAATATATACATGGAAAGTACGGAAATGGTACTTGGACATTTTATGGGGGGCATGATCCAGAAGATTATCAACACAGAGTTGGTGATCCAAAAACTGATTTAAATTTACATACTAATTCACCTGGCTATAGACTTATACTTAATAACGTCCTGTTTCCAGCTGCCAAAAAAAAGAAACAAAAAACTTAATCTACAAAAATCACTTTTTCTGAAGAAGATTCCCACTCTGAATATCTTTTACTGTAAGCACTTTCAATCGTATTTCTTTTTATTTTCATTGAGGGTGTCAAAAAGTTATTCTCCACAGTCCACTCAGTTTTTAAAACTACAAATTGTGAAATTTTCTCATAATTAGCGAGATTCTCATTAAATGAGTTCAGGCTGATCTCTAAATATTCTTTGAGTTCTATCATATTTAACTTTTCAGCTTGTAACGATAATGTAATTAATGCAATTGGCTGAGTTAAACCTCTTCCGACAATACAAACTTGTTCAATATTATTGTCTTCTGAAAGCTTCATTTCAATTTTAGATGGAGAAATATATTCTCCTTTAGTTGTCTTAAATATATCTTTAACTCTTCCTGTGATTTTTAAATATCCTTCACTGTCAATTTCTCCAACATCGCCTGTATGAAGCCAGCCATCCTTGATAGTTTCATTTGTAAGTTTTTCAGACTTGTAATAACCATCCATTAGGGCTTTATGTTTGATTAAGATCTCGTTTTCACTGCTCAGTTTTACATCACAATGTGGAAGATTTTTTCCAACACTTCCAACTTTAATCGCATCACTTAAAGTAACATGTGAATAACAACAATTTTCTGTCATTGCATACGCTTCTTGAATATGTATGTCCAATTTTTTAAACCAGTATATTAAAGATTCTGGAGTTGGGGCAGCACCAGTAAAGATATTTTTAGCATTGCTCAAGCCAAGGTTAGATTTAATTTTCTTTTTTATTATTGAAGATATTATTGGAAAAGACAAAAGAAAATTTAACTTTTTAGTTCCTAGCTTCGCAATCACTCCTTGCTGAAATTTTGTCCATATTCTTGGAACACCTAAAAAAACAGATGGCGATGCATCTGCTAAATTTTTAGCAAACGTGTCTAAACTTTCAGCAAAAGAAATTTTTCCTCCCGTATATAGACTTCCCATTTCAACTAATAGTCTTTCAGCAATATGCGATAATGGAAGATATGAAAAAAAAGATTCATTATTTAATTTCACAGCATTTACTGCATTTACAGTTGCAAATCCAAAATTGAAAAATTTATGCATAACTCCCTTAGGATCACCAGTTGTTCCAGATGTATAAATTATTGTAGCTAATTCACTTTGATCTCTTGAAATATTTTCTGAAATGGGATTAATGCCCTCAATTACATCATCCCAAACCTCATAATTCTGAGAATAAAATGGGTAAGTCACACATTTTATATCATTATCAATTCCACTTTTCATAATATTAAAGTTATCCAGTTTTCCAACAAAAAGAAATTTAGTTTGACTATGATCTAATATGCTTTTTAAAGCCTCTGCGCTGAGATTTGGATATAAGGGAACTGATATATGACCCGCCATCATAATAGCTAAATCGCTCATAATCCAGTGAGCACAATTTTTAGAAAGTATACCTATTTTTGAGTTTTCAGGCAAATTATCTTTCAAATAGGCAGCCATCTTTCTTACTTCCTTTGACGTCTCTTTCCATGACCATTCATGAATTTTTCCGTCAATAGGTTGACTTAAATATATTTCATCAGCTCTTTCTTTTTCCCATCTATAGAGCATTTCTAAAGGTAAAGTATAATCCATTTTTTCTTTAAATATAAGTTTATTTATATATTTAGGGACGAAAGTTTAAAAAAATGATACCAGAAGATACAATTGATTATAACATTAGAAAAACTTGGTATAATATTTCTAAAATGTATAACAAAACCGCAAATGAATATATGGCAAGTATGTCGTTGGGAATGTTAATTTTGAATATTGATATTTACGACGGTACACCCTCGACACAAATAGGACCTCTCATGGGGATGGAGTCAACATCTCTTTCAAGATCATTATCGAACCTTGAAGACAGAGGTGTTATAACAAGAGAAAGAGACTTATCTGATAAAAGAAAATCGATTATTAAATTAACTGAGTACGGAATTGAGTCAAGAGAAATTGCAAAAAAAGCTGTTTTAGATTTTAATAACAAGGTTTTAGAGCACTTCACCGAGGATGAAATTGATGAGTTTTTTAAAATCTTGAAAAAAATAAATGAAATAACAAATAGTTTGTAATTTCTACCTTTTCTTGATGTTAATATAGTCCCTAAGCTTTTCTCCAGTATAGATTTGTCTTGGTCGTCCTATTGGCTCATTCTGTTCACGGCTTTCTTTCCACTGTGCAATCCATCCTGGTATTCTACCTAAAGCAAACATTACTGTAAACATATCTGTAGGAATGCCTAGAGCTCTATAAATAATACCAGAATAGAAATCAACATTAGGGTATAATGATCTATCAATAAAATATTGATCTTTCAAAGCAATTTCTTCTAATTTTTTTGCTATATCTAAAACAGGATCAGTGACTCCTAGCTGCTCAAGAACCTCATCGCATGTCTTTTTTATTATTTTAGCTCTTGGGTCAAAACTTTTATAGACTCTATGTCCAAACCCCATAAGTCTGAAAGGATCTGATTTATCTTTAGCTTTTTGAACATATTTCTTAACATTACCATCATCGTTTCTTATTTGTTCCAACATTTCAATTACAGCTTGATTGGCACCTCCATGTAATGGGCCCCATAGTGCATTTATTCCAGCAGAAATTGAAGCATAAAGTGAGGCGTGAGATGAGCCTACAATCCTTACAGTTGAGGCCGAACAGTTTTGTTCATGATCAGCATGAAGAATTAGTAATTTATCTAAAGCATTAGCAACAATTGGATTAACTTCATAGTTGATAGTTGGTAAGGCAAACATCATATGTAGAAAATTAGATGAATACTCAAGATCATTTCTTGGATATATAATCGGTTGTCTGACTCTGTTCTTGTAACTCCAAGCTGCTAATGTAGGTAACTTTGCTATTGTTCTGATTATTGTACCATTTATTTCTTGAAGAGACCTATTGGGATCAAGTGATTTAGGATAAAAAGCCGTTAGTGAAGAAACAAGTGAGCACAAAACTCCCATAGGGTGAGCTCTTGGTGGAAATCCGTCTAATATTGATCTTACGTCCTCTGCAACAAGTGTATGATTAGTTATCTCAGATTTAAAATTATTGAGTTCGTTAAAATTTGGTAGTTGTCCGTTTATTAATAAATACGAAACCTCAAGAAATGATGAATGTTGAGCGAGATCTTCAATTGAATAACCTCTGTATCTCAAAATACCTCTTTCACCATCAAGAAAAGTTATTGAGCTGGACGTGGATCCAGTATTTTTAAAACCTCTATCTAACGTAATTAGTCCGGTTTGAGACCTTAATTTACTTATATCTACTGCCTGTTCATTTTCTGAACCAGTAATGACTGGAAGTTCAATTTTTTCATCTTGAAAGCTTATTTCAACTTTTTTATTCATAACTAAATTTATTAAAATTTTATTTTTTTTCCTAAATAAATATTTTTATTGCCTATTTCCTCTTCTATTCTAAGAAGTCGATTGTACTTAGCAACTCTGTCAGATCTACTTAGTGAACCTGTTTTTATTTGACTTGTTCCAAATGCAACAGCTAAATCAGCAATTATAGTATCCTCTGTCTCTCCTGAACGATGACTCATAACAGTATTAAAATCATTTGCTTTTGCTAAATCAATAGTATTAATTGTTTCACTTAAAGTTCCAATTTGATTTGGTTTGATTAGTATAGCATTGGCTGCTTTTTCTTTGATTCCTCTGATTAGTTTTTTTTCATTGGTAACAAATAAATCGTCACCAACAAGCTGTACTTTATCACCTATTTCTTTATTTAGTTCAGACCAGCCTTGCCAATCGTCCTCATCCAACCCATCTTCAATTGAAAAAATTGGATACTGATTAATCCAACTTTTCCAAAATTCAATCATCTCAGATGTTGTTTTTTTTATGCCTGAAGATTTTTTAAAATGATATATTTTTTGTTTGGGGCAATAAAATTCTGAAGCTGCCGCATCAATAGAAAGCACAATATCCTTCTCAATTTTATATCCAGCATTTTCCACTGATTTTAATATTACTTCAATTGCATGCTCATTACTAGACAGATTTGGAGCAAATCCCCCCTCATCACCAACATTTGTAGATAATTTTTTTGATTTTAATAGTGATTTAAGACAATAAAAAATTTCAACTCCCATTTTTACTGCATCTTTAAAAGTATTGGCACCAACTGGCATAATCATAAATTCCTGCATGTCAATAGAATTATCCGCATGAGATCCACCATTCAAGATGTTCATCATTGGTACAGGCATAGTGTAAATATTTCTACTTCCAAAAGATTCAAATATAAATTTGTTTTTTGATTTGGCACTTGCTGAGGCGCATGCTAATGAAACAGCAAGAGTTGCATTTGCACCAAGTTTACTTTTATTTTCAGTAGAATCTAAATCAATGAGTTTTTGATCTATTTTTAATTGATTATTAACAGATTCTCCAACAAGGTGTTTTGAAATAATTGTATTTACATTAGAAATTGCCTTTGAGACTCCTTTTCCAAAATAAGAATTAGGATCATTATCTCTCAATTCTATTGCTTCATACTTTCCTGTTGAAGCTCCGGAAGGAGCAATTCCTCTAGCTCTAATGCCATTTTCTAAAAAAACTTCAGCCTCTACAGTTGGAATTCCTCTTGAATCAATAATTTGCCTACCAATAACTCTTTTAATTATAGACATCTTTCAGCAACTTTATTTATGAAATCGTCAAATAAATACCTTGAGTCATGAGGACCAGGTGATGCTTCAGGATGATATTGTACTGAAAAACAATCTTTATCAATTAATCTGATCCCCTCTATTGTTCCATCATTAAGATTGACATGAGTTACCTCAACATTTTTATTTTTTTTAATATCGTCTTCATTAACTCCAAAGCCATGATTTTGTGAAGTAATTTCACACAAACCAGTCTTTAGATTTTTTACAGGATGATTAATTCCCCTGTGTCCATTATGCATTTTAAAAGTGGATATGCCCTCAGATAGTGCTAAAATTTGGTGCCCCAAACATATACCAAAAACTGGTTTTTTAGATAAAGTTATTCTTTTTACAAGATTTATAACACCTGTCATTGCTGATGGATCTCCAGGACCATTTGAAATTAAAAAACCATCTGGAGAAAAACTCATTATCTCTTCAAAACTAGATTGCATTGGAAAAACCTTACAAAAAGAATTTCTCTCAATTAAACAATTTAAAATGCTTTTTTTAAGTCCTAAATCTAAAACAGCAATTTTATATTTAGCTGATTCATTTCCAAGTGTATAACTTTCACAAGTTGTTACTTTTGATGATAGTTCTAAACCATTCATACTAGGAACATCAGATAATAATCTGGATAAATCCTTTAGAGTGTTTTCTGAGTTACTGATAATTGCATTCATTGCACCTTTACTTCTTATATGTCTAACGACTGCTCTCGTATCAACATCAGTAATTACAATCTTATTTTGTGAAATAAAGTAGTTGTTTAACTCATCAAAGCCTGCTTTTCTTGAAAAACCAAAATTGAAGTTTTTACATATTAAACCTGAAATTTTCATATTTTCTGATTCAGATTCATTTTTATGTACACCATAATTACCAATATGAGCATTTGTAGTAATCATAAGCTGCCCAAAATAAGATGGATCAGTAAAAACCTCCTGGTAGCCAGACATGCCAGTATTAAAACATAACTCTCCAGTTGAATACCCTGATTTTCCAGCAGATTTTCCTTCAAAAACTGTACCATCTTCTAAAAGTAATAGACTGTTTTTTCTATTTATATTAACCATAATTTAAAATTAAAAAAAAAGGAAAAAACATGAATTTTTTCCTTTTTTAATTTTTTGTTTATTTATGAACATTATTTTAAATCTGTCTTTTGGTTTGAATCTATTTTTTTGTCTGATTCAGATGTTTCTTTAGTACTTTCATTGTTACTTAAATCAACTGAGGACTCAATTGAATTTTCGGTTGTTTCCGAACTAGTCAAAGTATCTTCATTAGACTCAGATTTAGCACTCAGTTTAGTATCTGATGAAATTTCATCATCGGAAATTTTTGCTAATGATTCATTCTTTGAAGAATCACTGGATGATTTTGTTTTTGATCTAGACCTTCTTCTTTTTGATTTTTTTTCAACAACATCTTTAACATACACATCATTATAGTCAACTAATTCAATAAAGCACATTTTTGAGTTGTCTCCAATTCTGTTACCTGTCCTAATAATTCTAGTATACCCACCTGGCCTGTCTATTATTTTAGTTGCAATTTGTCCAAAAAGTTCAGTAACTACATCCTTTTGTTTTAAATAGCTGAACACGACTCTTCTTGAATGAGTAGTGTCATTTTTAGACTTAGTTATAAGAGGCTCAAGAAACACTCTTAATGCTTTTGCCTTTGCTAAGGTTGTTTTTATTCTTTTATGCTTTATTAAAGAACAAGCCATGTTGGATAGCATTGCTTTTCTGTGAGGAGCTTTTCTAGAAAGATGATTATTTTTTTTTGCGTGTCTCATTTTTTAATTCTCTAAATTGTACTTTGCAATGTTAAAACCAAATGTCAAACCTTTTTCCTCGATTAAATCTTCAAGCTCAGAGAGGGATTTTTTTCCAAAATTTCTAAATTTAAGCATATCAGATTTTTTATATGAAACAAGTTGTCCAAGAGTGTAAACCTCAGCAGTTTTTAGACAATTTAAAGCTCTGACTGATAAGCCAAAGTCAGTTAATTCAGTCTTTAGTAGTTGTCTCATGTGTAATGTGTCTTCATCAAAATCTTCTGAAATTTCATTCTCTAAATTAATTTTTTCATCTGAAAATAATAAAAAATGTTGTATTAAAATTTTAGATGCTTCTGTGAGTGCTTGTTTTGGGTCAATTGAACCATCAGTTTCAATAGTAATATTGAGTTTTTCATAATCTGTTTTTTGACCAACTCGATAATTTTCAATATTGTATTTAACATTACGTATTGGGGTAAATATTGAATCAATAGAAATGGTTCCAATACTGGATTCCTCATTTTCATTTTCTTCGGCAGAAACATAACCTCTTCCTTTCTCAATGAGAATTTCAATCTCAAAATTTACTGAAGTTTCCATTTCACAAATTAATACATCAGGATTTAAAACCTGAAAACTTGATAATGAATTAGCAATATCTTTTGCAGTGAAAGTCTTTTGATTTTTTAATGAAATAAGAGCTTTTTCTTCCTCAACATCTACTATTTGTTGTTTGAATCTAATTTGTTTGAGGTTTAAAATGAGTTCGGTCACATCTTGAACAACACCTTTAATTGTAGAAAACTCATGATCCACACCTTTTATTTTTACAGATGTAATTGCAAAACCTTCTAGTGAAGATAATAAAACTCTTCTTAAGGCATTACCAATAGTTAAGCCATATCCTGGCTCTAAAGGTCTAAACTCAAAATCACCTACATGATTTTGGTTATTAATCATTATTACTTCTTCAGGTTTTTGAAAATTTAAAATCGACATATTATTATTTTTTAATTATTATTTTGAATAAAGTTCAACTATAAGTTGTTCTTTGATATTTTCAGGAATTTGAACTCTTTCAGGAAAAGAATTTACTTTACCAGATAAAGTATCAATATATAATTCTAACCAATCAACTTTACAGCTATTATTTTTTAGTGAATCTGTAATTACTTCTAGAGATTTTGATCTTTCTCTAACTGAAATAACATCACCAATATTTAAAGAATATGATGGAATATTGCATACCTCTCCGTTAAGTAAAATGTGCTTGTGACTTACTAATTGCCTAGCAGCTCTTCTAGTTGGAGCGATACCTAACCTATAAACAGTATTATCTAATCTTAATTCGCATAACTGAAGTAAAATTTCTCCGGTTATCCCTTTTCTTCTTAAAGCTAGCTTGAACAGATTGGAAAATTGTTTTTCTAAAATGCCATAAAGATATTTTGCTTTTTGCTTTTCTTGTAACTGAATACCGTATTCGGATTGCTTTGCTCTTCTTTTGAAGTTTCCATGTTGTCCCGGGGGATATGATTTTTTAGCTAATGCCTTATCATTACCAAAGATTGGCTCTCCAAACTTTCTGGAAATTCTTGATTTTGCTCCTCTATATCTTGCCATGTTTTTTTTTTTTTTTTAAACTCTTCTTTT